>JAAUYG010199297.1_pt1 | contig 10497 bp, 5 predicted proteins | sample 7278091 | NCBI WGS metagenome assembly JAAUYG01 (sample SAMN14350201, study PRJNA611818) | marine sediment metagenome | isolation source: surface marine sediment (0.6m) | place: French Polynesia: Moorea | collected 2018-08
CGAGCTTTGACATTTTTTGGGCGCGCCCAGCTATGGAACTTATGTGTAATTGGTACTGTATGTCTTACATTCTTGCCAGGACGAATCTGTATTACCCATTTGAAGGGCGACGGTCAGATATTTGCTTCATGGATATAGTCCAGAAAGAACTTGACCACGCATCTTCTGAATGAAATCATCAAGAAGGGTAATATCAAGAAGCCAACTGGGAAGCCTTTTCTCATGTATAACGCCCCTCAGATATATGGTAAGAAGACATGCATGTTTTCCTGCCAAAATATCTAAAATACTATGCTAAATGAGCAAACAGCGGATGCATCCCACATTTAAATATATTCGTGATTCTTGAGTTAAAATTACTATACTACATGCGTATCAAATTTGGGATAGTAGATAAAAAAAAATTATGTGTATTAATAGTTTCGTTTTAGTTTTACAAATCACTGTCTATATGTTATAGGTGCGCGTGATTACAAAACGAAAGTCTCAGTGTGTGATATTGATGGAACAAACCTGTCAGTAACTGCGCAAGAAGCAAGGGGTTGCGACCCGGAATTGTTCGCGGATTAATGAACGCCAGTGATAAGGAAGAGCCCTAAGATTTCACAGAAGCCAGAGTTTTGTTCAACTGGCTACTTTTTCTACTTCGTGTTTCTCTGTGAGCTATATGGAAAAATTTTGCAAGACAATGCCATGAATCTGAGGGAAATACACAACCACTCAAATGACGTTATATCCCCTCTATGTGAAATCTGTCTGCACTAGATAAATGTAATAAAACATGTTATCATCATTGTTGTGTATGGTACCGTGCAAACAAACCAAGAATAAGGAACCATGTGTTTGGTCTAACTTTATTCGGATATACAGAGTTTTTGCCCTGGAAGTAAACCAGCCTCTATGGCAGTCATTGTTTACAAACATATGACTACAGTTACCCAAAAATTCACCATTAGGGGACGGCAAATTGTCGTTATATATACACAGGACAACAGTTGTCAGATAAGTCACAACTAGGATCGGTAAACTGAATGCGCTGTATACCAACAAATTACTATTACCAGATACGTAGCAAGATGGTGGTTAACGTCCCCCACTGTAAAGATCCCTCTATATCATGTACATGTGTATATGCAATGTGATATTCTGCCCCTTTAATTATGATATAAGTATATACTCAACTTAATACATATGCACATTACCAACTGGTTGCATTTAAACTTGCCCATCGGCAGTGTTTTGAAAAATTCCCCTTCTTATATTTTTTGGCGTAATTTCTTTTTTCATATTCAGCTTCATCTACTTGACTGTGTCAATAGAGGTCTTTGTTGCAATGATGCAGGCAGCATTAGTCATCTCTCTGCCATCCGTAAAATGTATGTGCCTTTCTCAGAACCATAATAACCATGCACTTAAAATTGCACCTTTTGAAAGATGTGTACCGCTGCGGTACATGATTCACTACATTAACGGTGAGTAGCATTTTGGGGAGTTCGCGGGACATTGGAGGTGGATAACATTTATTTCCAACTAAACATGTACAGTTAACAGTTTTTCTGACATACCTACATTAAACATGTAAATGGTAAAACCGATTAACGTTCATAAACAAACTTCATCAACTTGAAAGATGAACTTTGTATACAGCTTTCCCTCTAGCTCACACCAGCCATGTTCCAAGGCATGCATTGCAGAGGTAAACCACCTCAACACCACCACGGCAAGATTAGATCACCCCAGAATCAAGACCACCCATTGATTGATGAAATGCTACAAAGCAGCTATTTTCTTTCAAAATTTAGACCACATAAGAATTAGGGGTCTATTTTAAATTTGAATTAGGATTCAACCCCGGGACCATGCACTTTGGGGTGGTAATGGGTGATTGTCTTAATTTGGGGGGTTAATTCCACAGTACGTGTATACGGGTATAAAACATAAGCATCAATCAATCACCTGTCGGTGACTACGACATATTCGTCAGCGTAGAAAGGTGCCAAGGGAAACACTCGAAAGAAATTCAGTTGGTACCCCAGCAAGTTTTGTTGCTGGGTGGTCCAAAAACTGATGGACAGATGGCACTGGTACTGCCACCTTATTCTGTCGGAGATTGACCTTTGCATAAGTTTGACTATATTTAACCACTGGACTTATTCTGTGAGCTCGCAATTTCTCACAAGAGGCCCAGGGGACTTGACGTCCTGCTTGGTCACTTGCTAGGTATACGAATACCGGTAAGGTATGAACTTAGCAGTACAAAGATGCCTGAATATTTAAATCAAATGTACATGTAGATACACCGAATGACCTCAAATTGATCTTGAACACTTAACAGTGATAAGTACTCTGAATACACGAAAGACTTGCCTCTGAGGCTGAAATTTTGGTCCCTTTCGCTCTATGAGGCCTGGTGTTAGAGATACAAAGTCGCCGAAAATCGGAAATACACCGAATTACCCCAAACGGAACTTGAATACTTAACCAAATGTTAACAGTCAAAAGTACTTTATATGCACTAAATACTTATATGCACTATGTTCCGGACGAGCAGGGACACCCTTAGCCTGTAGCTGAGAATTGTAGTTTCACGAAGATGTTTTTTCATATATCTTATTTTTGTAGTAATTTGTGTACAGATCTAAATTATTTTTATCCAGTCATAAGATGTTACCAAATGCTTTGCCCATGCCAAATTATATTAAGTTTGATGCAGTACTTTCGTAGTAATTAACCGTCAAAGTTCGAAACTAGAACAAAAGGGCCAGAAACTTGTCCTGGGGCCGCGATTTCTCAGAGTCCCTCTATCACGTCCGCACGTTCTATATATATACTCAGTCCCAGCCAGACTCGTCTGGCATTTGAATTTCAAAAGCGTCTTAAAGTTTTCGGTTTGGGAGTCATGAATGTTTTAATATAGTTCTATGAGGCCTTTAATTTGTTTAATGTAGTATGATTTGTTTAATGTAGTATGATTAGAGAGGGATTTCTTTAATTTAATTACCTGTATTTTATTCTATGGTATAATTATACTTTGTATAAAAAAAGTTATTATTGTTTGTAACGAAATGGTGTATTTTACAATTAGTTCCCAGGCTCTTCGCTTTAGGTTTAGGTTCTATAAGGCATTATGTTTTCATGTAGTATAGTACTAAGTAGTGGATATTATTATTGTGGTATTAATTTCTTTGGTATTCATGTATTGTTCCAGACAAAACCGCTCGCTCACTTGAGCTCACTGCTTCAATAAAGTCAAGTGTAGTACAGCGCGTCTTTGTGTATGATCCAGTCCCATCCGAAACACACTAAGTACTTACACCCCCCCCCCCGAGGACCAAATTCGGTCCATGTTACTCTACGACTTACCGTTTCCGAGACACAAGGTCGTCAGATATTGGAAATACCCCAAATGATCCACGCTGAACTTGGGCACTAAATACTCAGCCCAGACACCCTAATTTTGGTTCTTTTCGCTCTACAGCTAGCCGTATCCGACGTACGAGGTGGGCGAAAGTCGGAAAGGCACCGAATGACCCCAGGCTGAACTTGAACGCTTAAAATGTCAAAAGTACTCTATATTTACCAACAACTTACCTCTGGTTCCCAAATTTTGGTCTGTTTCGCTTACATGTATATCAACGGACGGACGACGGATGGGCGACGACGCTCACGTCATGACAGTAGCTCTGCTGTGCAGTAGCAATTATAAGAAGCTTTCCTAACCTACCGGGACAATACACATCATACAAAGTTTCCTTCACTATATTTTGCCAAAACCATGCGACTCCGTGGTCGCCCTTATCAGTAGTTCAGTTAGCTCATCCGGGTAATCTACCCAACGTGGTAGCCAGAGAATCAAAGCACATGTGCTGCACGAGGGCAGTCTTTTCTCTCTGGCTACAAGGGGGAAAATTGCAGCGAAAGGGTTGTGTGAAAACAGCAACTTTGAAGGTGGTGTGCTGTCCGCCCCCGTACAAAAATTCTAGGAGCCCGTCCAGTGAAAGTACGCTGTATAAGGACTAATTGTTTTATATATGCAATGTTGTTTCTGTGTCACCACATCTTCGCGGTTCATTGTATTTCGTTTCATCCCATTACCATTGGTCATCCATTTTCGTTATGTCGTTGAATAGCGCATTGCGCTAATGTTTTTTTTTTTGTTGATATTTGCAACCGAAGTTAAATAAATTTTATCTTATCTTATCTTATCTTGTCATCAGCTAATAGAATAAAAATAAATTTTAAGCTTGACTTGACTGGAGGTCCGTTTAATTAACAATAAGGGGCAGCAATTATGGCACTTTAACCAAATATTTAAGTGCATATTGTCTTCTAACAAGTGCCGGGCCCCGTATTTTTAAATCGTGCGTAGGTTAAACAAGATCTAGCAGGTGAAAAGAATGTGGCTAAGACAAGGCCTAAGAACTGATAATTAATAAAGTAATGCGTTAAATGGAGCATTGATTGTTGGGCGGTTATGGGCAGTTTATGCGTGCAATTTGAACTGTTCGTAAGGCTGTTCTTAAGTGGGTCTTTTTTGTGGCTAGTCCTTGCTTAACCTACGCCAAGTTTATGAATACGGGTCCTGGCCACTATCCATGAACAAAAGAGGAACAAAATAACGACGTTGAAATTCTCTCTATATTTAGGATCAACAAAGCGACCCCGGCCTTGACACTGTGCTTGGACACTTGCTAGATATGACTAAGCTTGGCTTATGTCTGACCACCATGTGGCTGAAGCGCTTAGACAGGAATGAAATAAAATACTCATTACATTCAATTGGGCATTCAAGGCACAGGTAGATATAAACTATCCGTACATAATTTTGCACCTCAAAATATTTTGCTTTAAATTAATTTGTAGCTGTACAATAGTTTAGAGTTAAATGCCATTGTAAGACAATTGCTCCTATTCCTGCTCCTTGTCGTCGTTGTCGTTAGGAACAGTGAGCTGACAAAATAAATAAAAACAAAAAATATGTTCCACTGTGACTACGTTATGCCGTGAAAATGTATAACTATAGTAGACGTTAATACTGGTAGTGTGAGACCATAATACTATAAGCATGAGAAGTAAGCACATCACATATTAAGCTGTAGCCGACTAGAAAATCACCAAAGATATGGTATATGTATAGACCTGTGAAACAAGTTATTCGAGCAAGATGGTACTATGTAGAAGTAAATGTAGAGTTTAAACAGTGACTGTTTAGGGCAATTACTCCGACAACCGTGAGACACAAGAGCAAACTAAATTATGTTTGGAAGTGGTCCATAAAAATGAGTCCAGAGTTCCAGCATTGAATATTGATAGTAGGGAGGGGGGGGGGGGGTGTCTTTCCAGATAGCATTGACTTCCGTCCGGAAATACCGTTTTCCATCTTCATCGTTCTTGCTTGTGGAGACTAAAATTAGGAATGATTTCACAGCCGAATAAGTACTCAGGCTGATGGTATAGGTCCATGGACCTCTTCTTGTTTTGTTTTTTCTTCCAGACAACCGTCTGGTTTTACCAGACATGTACCCGTTTATTGGCAAAACCAACTGACCTAAATTTCAAGAAAGAAATGCCACTTGAAGAGAAACAAAATAGAGGTCGACGTCGAGCTCGACGTCGCCCTCGACGTCGGGGACGACTATGCGACAATGCGACGGAAACGGGCGATGGCCCCTTTGGGCCACTATAATAAAGAATGTGGGAACGAATGAAAAAGACTACTTCTCTGGTATTCCAGAATCCTAATATCCAATTGTCAAAAAAGCATATTTACGTAGGAGATGGACTTTAAGCAAGTTCATGCAGCATCATTACCTGGTTGGTTGACTACCTAAATGCTACCGGGTTGGTATATATAAAATCGTGTCCCGTGGCCTCTATACCCACATGATGATGTTTACGGAAGCGACTATGTTTTGACACCTTACCATAAGGCATTAATGGAAAAGAGCAACGGAATTATTCTGTACCGGATATGCCGTTGAATGACCTTAAACGGTGACAGTCGAGGTCGGTCAGATTTTGGAGGCTTTAATCTCATAAATGAGATAATGGCATTTGCTAGTAATACGAATTCCTTTTTGAGAGTTTATTTGCACTATATTCAACCTAGGGTAATTTTGAAATGTTAAGTTCAAAGTCACTCGTATTTTTAGGTTCGTACATGTAGCTCATAAAGTAGTCCAATGACATATAGGACTCCTCCTTGCTTTGGGGATGATGCTGGACACGTCGGGTGGCAACCACCAGCACCATCAGGAGTCCTATATTGTATTGGACTACTCGTAAAGGAGCTACGTTATGGAATATGTTACTGTTAAGCACTAACAGGAAGTCATGTATGAGAGCACAAGTACACCTTTAGACTTGACCTTGAAGTTACTCAGAATTTGAAGCCTTCTATATCACAAAGGAGCTGAATTAAGCGATATGTCTTACTGTTTAAAATTAGTATGAAATAATATGAGATGAAAAAAATGTGTAATAACCTTTGACCTTGAAATGTGGAGATTTCGAGAACATGCTACTATAGAAAACTAGTAGTAAGTGTTAACAGGAGCCCAAATGTCTCATTATATCTAAACCTGATTGACCTGGCCAAATTCGAGAGAGGTGAGAAGTCATGTAATGTTTTCACTGGTGCTGTTTGCAAACAGATAGGAAAGGTCCATGGACCTCTTGTTATTCACTTGTTTACGCCTTCTCAGACACGCGTTTACGAGCTACGATGTAAAGTTGTTTGCCGATTGTCGCCAGTGGGTCTGGAAATGTTAATACCAGTAAGCGTCCCCTCCCATTTTACAATGTCTACCACTACACAAGGTTCGAAGAAACAGACTCAATGCCAGGCATGAGCTTAGATAAGTTAAAGTTTAAATAACTAAGTTTTAAGTTTTTTGCGGCCACAAAAAGTGCCCATACTGGAATTTTAACTGGAGGAACGACAGTTTCTGGCCGTAATTCTCTTCTTTTAAGACTCTAGTTGTTTGACTGATGTTTTCTACATTCAGTCAGTATCTGGCGTGTGATAACGACTTGGCGCGTGGCACAAGAAAGAGAACAGAATTTGCAGGCAAATGCAAGATCTGAATGCCAAAGTTTAGCCTCCAGCTTCAGCGGGGGAAATGAGTCACTGAGCTACATTTTGTGTCTAGTTAAAGCGCCTGGTATCAATCCATGGCTGAGCTGTGCATTTGTCTAAACTGGACACACGATAATCTCTTCAAATATCCAATTATGGCACATTTTACAATCTAATGTACCCTTTCTATTGCAAATTTTAATTTCAAAAATGGGCGTCAAAACATTTTGTTGCACAGAGTTACTGGTTACTCTACACGTGGTAAAAAAAAATATCTGGTGTTCCACATGTACTATCCTTCTTGCCATTGGGTCGAACTTGTCGTTTATTCTAGTTCTACGAGCAACTGTTTACGAGTTACACACGGATCATCAAAACTCTAACTTTTGTACTATATATCGCCGACGTGTAATTTATTTTCATCAGTGGTTTTCCGAGATACAAATTTTCTTTCAAAAGGAAGTTGGGAAAATCACGATTATTTTACCTTTCTCCCACAGAGAGTGGAAATTTGGCTTATGTTCGCCCTACCAGTAATATTTTTCAGGTAGAGCAATTTAGGGCATTAGTTTGCACAATGAGGATAATGCTGCATAGGTCTCATCACCGATTATTCGATGACAAGTATCCAAGGAGCTCCACAACACTTCCAAGCCTGCTCACTCTGTGGCCATCCGGACTATAATATCGTCTTAATTATCCTGCCGCCAGAAGAAAAAAAAAAAGAAAAGTGAAAACAACAGACTGCCATTGTATCCATGTTTATAAGTAGTCGATACTGGACCCCTATAAGCGCGGCCTAGCAAGCACTCCTGGTGCAGGCTTCCTGGCCGAGGGAGCTCAGTTTGTTAATTAGCAGCAGTATTCATTTGACGATCGTGGTAAGCAGCCGATTTACGTTCTGTGGCCACAATGGCATACTATAGGACACTTCAATTGCTCTATGGAATCTTACTGATAGCAGGGGTGATGTCCAGGGCGGCGGATACCAGTCAAGAACGGCGGGCCAGCCAGGAGAAGATCGAACAGCCGAACATGGATGACAATATATCTTCGGTAAGAGAATGAAGGCAGACGAAACAAGAAAAAATATTAGGGATGAGTTAGGTATGCATTTTACAACAAATTGATGCGAAAATGATTGCATATTAATTATTTGTCAGATATTACATACAACTATTTCATGATATTCTGGTGAAGTTTGTTTTTAAGTTAGACTACATCTGGAATGGTAATGTTCTTTCCCCACAGAATTTGAAATTTCAATTTTCATTTGACTCCTGCACCGTGTCTTTCCCATTTATGTGCAGGCTGACATTCCCGTGCAAGGCGCAAGTGATGTGAGTGACTTTGACGTCTATCGAGGGTGAGCTTTGATTTATATTTCATGTCATTTATGACGTCACGACTAACACAATTCATTTTATTTTTAAAAAGATGGTGAAAATGAAACATAATTTCTAGTTTTACACCTGAGTAGAAAAAATTTTGAAATTAACGAGGTGGTCGCAATAGCTATTTTTTCCTTCAGTCATAAATTGTATTTCTAAACGTGTACCATGTCTGTATTCAGAGTATTCTGTTGAGTTGCAATTTCCATAGATGTATTAAAATATTAATGTCTTTCTCTCTCTCTCTCTCTCTCTCTCTCTCTCTCTCTCTCTCTCTCTCTTTGTAAGTGGCTATATGGCTAATTTTTTATTTGTATTTATTTATTTATAAATCAACGATAAATCTCCAGTAATTTTGATGACCGCGTTTGCTTAAGGGATATCGAGAATATGTTCGGGAAAAAATCTCCCGGCATACACCTGTATTATCAAACAGGTAGAACAATAAAATTTGAATTTTAAATTGAAATTCTTGGATATCTGAATAGAATCGTTAGAAATACATTTCCCAGGATGGCTCACAGATTTTAGTGACGGCATTTTGAAAATCTGTGTATACATGTAGGCTATTGAGATACTGTCCACAAAATGTGGTGACTGCAGTTAATTGGTTTTTGGGAAAATGAAAGTATTAACTCTCGAACAGGTTAAAACCCAAACTCTTGAAAATAGTGGCAAAAAGTCTATAGATATGGTGAACAGAAATATTTCTGTAAAATTAATTATAACTATTGAACGTTTCTCAAACCGCGAAACTATCGCTTGTGAGGAGAAACCTACAATTTTCAGACTGCTGCCCATATTGCGAAGAGGTTATTCTTGAATCAGCAGCATACTATTATATGGGATACTTTATACCTTGGACTTAATTGTTAGAGTCCTTTTAAAAATAATGTTTGCCACGTCAATTAGAATAGACCATCAAGTATAACTCCGAGCTTGGTATTGTTCGAAAGTGGCGAGGCTGAGTGTCAAGGAATCTTGAACTAGTGTGGCAATATGCAGTCCCACTTTCAGCATGGGGCAGGAGTGGCCAGTTGCCGTCGATGACGTGTCATATCCTGGGGGACTTGGTAGTATCCTCTTCGGCTGTGACTACAACACAGAGAGCTGTAATCAACAGGTTGAGCCAGTACAGGACCCGTGCGAAGTACGTAAATCATACCTTTAGTTAGAAAGACATTTAATATTAGTACATAATTGTCCTTGCTATATCTGTATCTTTCACATATTTTATGTCCCTATGATCTATCGTGGGCGTTGTACAATGTAACAGCAGCTGCGCCGACCTATTAAGCGAGTAACATACTATTCCCTGAGCTAATTTAACTTTCGTGCATACAGTATACTGTGGCTGGATCACGCCAAAGCTCTCATGCAACATGTATGGCAGCTTAATGCACCGTTTAATCCAGGATCTAAATATGCGCATATGCCTAGTACGTACGGAGCCCCTAACGGGACATGGTGGAAAAAAAAATTTGAAAACTTTTTACGTGCGCACGAAATAACTTCACGTGCTCACGTAATAACTTCACGTGCGCACGTCATACCTTTCACGTGCGCACGTAATAACTATTACGTGCTCACGTAATAACTTCACGTGCACACGCAATAAGCCCATTTCGCCACATACCTGTACAAACTCGCCCTTCATGTTTTTGTACATGTACATGTGGTTGAGCACTCAACGCAAGACCAGTTGCGGCCGCCATGGACCAGCTGTATCGAAAGAAATAAGCTTTTACAAGGTGGAAGGCTATTTAAAGAATAATGTATTATGATTTAAGAATCATCTACTTTGAAAGAGTCTAAATATGTATTCAGAAGTACACTGCCACCAAAAAAAAAAAAAAAAAGAAAACAAAACAACCGCAGGCAATACCCCGCCCGACCAAAAATTCTCATTTGTGCTGTGACATCCGGATTAATATATGTGCATAACATACAGACTTCCTATTACTCAAAATTTAAATGGCCTTGACTTTGACCTTTCAAGGTCACTTGGGGTTAATCGTATTGATGGAG
>JAAUYG010117154.1_pt1 | contig 10496 bp, 10 predicted proteins | sample 7278091 | NCBI WGS metagenome assembly JAAUYG01 (sample SAMN14350201, study PRJNA611818) | marine sediment metagenome | isolation source: surface marine sediment (0.6m) | place: French Polynesia: Moorea | collected 2018-08
AATGCTTGGTGGCGTTGTGTCGCGCCTTGCTGCGCCAAACAAGCAGGGAGTGTACGTGTACTTTTCCTCTGTTTTGGGGGAGAAAAAATAATCCATTGACAAACAAATGTGCAGACGAACATCGCAAAGTGACAATATAAGTCGCTCACCAAAACGAGCAGCAAACATTGCAGATCCTGGAACCTAAAGAGACGAGACTGATGATGTTCAGATGAACAGTCTGGATCTGTCACCAAATTTCAATTGTTGTTTTGTCTTGGCCTTTCAAAACGCAGTTACGCGACACCGAAGTTCTTCCTTTGTTCAGAAAATTTAATTTTTTACAGATCTTTTCCAGGACTGAAAAAAATTAAGTCTTCATTTGACGTAAATGTCAACACATTTGCTAATGAATCAAAAAACAATGAGCATCAGCGATGCCAAAAATAGATTTTCGCAGTCGGCGTTTTTGGCTTTGATCTTTCGGAGACAGGTGAGAGACAAGTCGTCACTGATGCAGACGGCTGCTTGTGCGTTGTACAGGTTACAGGTACCTCCCGCTTTATCCGAACATGGATGATCCGAATTCCCTGGATAATCCGAAGTCCCCTTGAACTCATCTCCTTTCCACAATACTAATGTGCCTGCTTAATCTGAAATTCAGTTCGTTTGAAAGAATTTGTACTTGGTGTTAGTTTTTCGAATCAAAAATTCTGGTCTGTGCACGTTGAGATGGAGATCCCTGGAGGCTTCAGTTGCAGGTTGGGGGCGCAACCCTTTGGGGTCACACACCCTGATTCCAGATTTTCTGAGAGTCACCCATTTTGGAGCAAAATTGGAGCTTGTCGTTTGATCTTCGAACGAGTGTTTATCAAAAAAGCCATCAGAAATCTGCTTTTGTTGCTTTCTAATCTTGTGGCAAAATTTTGTTTTTGACTTCCAAGCACCGTTCAAAATTGCACATAAATTTTATTGGAGTTGAATAACCTGCAATGAAATTGTAATTTTCCCAGGAGATACTGTTCTCTTTTTTTCTTCAGGCAAAAAATTTTTCAATTATTTTGCAAGGAGCAAAATTGGCATCACTAGATCTACTTGAATTCTCAAAGACACGATGTTGACATCTTCAAAGAAAATACAGTTTCTTTATTTTCATTTTTAAAACATTACAAAACTAAAAACAGGCAAGGTGTGTTTGAAACCTTTTGTAATGGAGACCCGCGGGACGTGCCGGGAGAGCTGCCACGGTTTTCGTTCCTGGTTGTTTTTTGATGTTTTTTGGTGGTTCTTGGATGCTGGTACTGTTCTAACTGCTTACAACTGTAATTTTTAGGTATGTTAAACTTTTCTTTTCCTTTCCTATATGATTTGGAGCTGTTATTTTTGTCAAATTGATGAAATGTTTTCACCTTGAGTGATAATTTAAGATGGTGGGTATGGCCAATAAATCGAAGAAACCCATCAAGAATACAAAATCAAAGGTCTCTACAGCCAAGGTTGTGAGTGCTCTACATTCTTTTCTCACTACTGCCAATGTGAATGTGAATGTGAATAACAGTGCAAGCTCAAGATCATACTTCAGAGGTTGATTGTGATGAATCCTGAGTATGTTTTAAAGTTTGTGTAATGGTTTTCAATGCTTGTGTGTATCTAAGTGAAAGTATGAAGTGCCATGGTGGGGTGTACTCACAACAGTGGGATAGAAAGAAAACATAACATCAAGTAACAAGTAACATTCAGGTGGAGTTTATCCTGTAAAGAAGTATACATGTACCTGTACAAGAGGAAACAGCATTAGTATTCACAAAACTATAAATATCCAACTCAATACTCAGTACAAGTTGTTCACTCTAGTTAATACCTGGAGAGAAGCCCCCTTCTCTGTTTACACCCTCTTTATATATTCTGTATCACATGACTAACATTTCCAATATTATATCATGACATCACTATGCAAAACCTAAAATAAACATTATGTCATCAACTATTCTTTTGAATCTTCCAAGTCTTTTGTAAAATGACCTTATTAGAAGGTGAGAAGTCCCTTTTACGGAAGACATACATATTTCACGACATTACGCCACATTTCTTGTCAGCACGATTCCAATTCTGCAGTAATTGGCCCAAAAAGAAGCCGGGGTTTTTTTTTAGATAAACATCAACAAAAATAACAATGCGATATTTGTGTTCAACGTTGCATTTCTCAATTAATTTGGTTAATTCCGAAGACAATTCCCCCAATGAAGAAGAATGACTGATCGTTAAGTATTAACCTCTTGCTGTATGACAGCCGAGTGGGTAAACTTTCAAAGGGCTAATTCCGATGAATTGGTTTTCCCTGAAACAGAATGCTTCAGATCTTAGATGGATGCATCTTTAAAACGCAACACGAAGATCTTTCTGTTCCTGCCCGTAAACAGCTGTTGCGGAGTGATCAAAAAGGGATCAGTTATGCCAACAGACACGCGAAATGTTCACGGGATTAAAAATGCAAAAGGACACGTCAAGAAAATGAACTGCCAACTTTTGCTGTTGCACTGAAAGCGTGTACAGTATCCAAATATCATTTGCAGGACATGTTGATTCAGGGAAGAAGACGTCTGCGCTATTTTTGGAAACTCAAAATAATGTCGTGAATGGGATTCAGCAGGAAACGGTGGGACAAACGAGGACGATTATGGATTTCTTTTCGTCAGCTGTCCTAACAAGGGAAGACCATGCAGAATGGGACCAGTTAACTGCCATAGTTACTGCATGCACGTGGTCCTTCTGTGGTGTCTACAATCACACCGGTAGAGCTGTAGCTATCTTGGGACTTCGACGCCTGGCTTGAGAAGTGTTTACTTTCTGTCAGCAATTTCGCTTTATTAGAACAGTCCTGATGCAGAATCATCATTTCTTTTCTCAAAGTCTCTCCTTCAGTGATCTTTCAGGTGGAAAACAATAAGAGCAGACAAACAGACGAATCAGGAAGCATGACGCCAAAGATTCTCCATTTCTGAAAAGAAAATGCTTCGAATCCATTTCTGAAAATTCCAATCCATTTCAAAGTCTTTATCCAAACAGATTTTGCTATTGTTTCATGTTTTCTCAATCCTCTTTGAGAGAGGTGAAAGTGTTCTCTTGTGATCCACCCTTGAAGCATCTTTTCCTGCAATAACACTGAAGTTCACCTGCGAAAATAAGAGAGGACAGAGAGGATTTTGAGAAGAATGTAACTGGGGAAAATGTTCATAGACATCTGTCGGGCATCTGGGGCCAAAGAATTGTGGAAAACCTGTTGTACTGGCTAGCTGAGAGGGTAGGCTCAAGTTATGCAAAGGAGTTTTGTTGAAACGTGCGGGTTTCGAATCAGACCGTCTCGATACACGAGGGTTTTTTATGTTTCCTGAAAATCCAATCGTTTTGGCCCACTCACACTTCTGTTTATTTTTGGCACACCTCAATCTGGTGGGAAAGAATTGGCTGGAAAACATGAATTCGAATAAAGCGGGAAACACTTACTCTGACAGGACAACTGTTCGGGTACGGCCCTGGGTCTTCTGCAACATTCGCAAAGGCTAAATGCCTTCAGGAAACCAGAAATTGTTTCAGCCTGAATTTCGCTGGATTTTTGTCACTTCCGCCAATGAGGTCTTTTTGGTGACCGACGAAAAGGGATGTTCAACAGGCTACGAGCTGACACCTGCAGCCTGCAATGATGTATTATGTTGGTTATATCACAGCTAAAATGTGCAGCGAATCAGAAAATGTTTTTGCTTCAGTTGTCATCGCACCAACAGAGCCATACATACAGGACCTAATGAAGAAAGGGAAGGTGCTGACAGTGGCTGCACTGCGAAGCACAATCCAAAGCTTCTGAGAAATAGTTTTTTCCCTCCTGCAACATGCACACTGACGCAACAGACATCTCTTTTTTCAACACGTTCCATTCGTCATCGAAGTCTCACATAACACCACGCGAGCCTGGAAACATTTTGTGGATCTTGATGGAAAATTGCAGCTCTGTGTGACCCTCATGGCTGTTCTGAGTTGCGGTAAACTTCGTGTGGGCATTGAACCCTGCTTTTGCTCCTTTTGCAGGCACTGCACCATACTACCAGAAATATGCAGAAAGGACATCTGTGAAATGAAATCAGGGTCACAAAAAATCAAATGGGAAATAGGAGAAAGTTCTGTTCTTGTTGATTGCTGAACAAGACACCTACACTGACGAATTGTCCTTTGTTTCTTTGGCATTCTGCAGAGCTTGGAGAGAATGATGTTCTTGAGGTTTTATTACGGAGGCGAAAAAAACAGTTTCCGACAGGAGCTCACAATATAAGCAGACAAAATAACACAAAGGGAGACCCTAAGAGAGAGAGAGAGAGAGAGTGTGAGAGAGAGAGCAAAAGAGAGATCCGAAGTATCCAAACAAGAGGCCTCGCCTTCCCTTGTTTGGTCTCAGCACACTGGAAGAGTCAAAAACACATCACTTCTGAAATTGATCAAAGGTTGCAATTCAAAACTTTCAACCCGAAGGAAGCAGAAACACTCAGCTTAAGTTACTTCTTGCCTTTGAAGCTGCATTTGAGAAGTTGCTCTCTTCTTCAGACGATGTCTCAACAAGACCAAACATCACATTTCTACATAAAGTTGATGTGTTTAAAGTTTTCTTCCAACAAAGTCTCATTACTAAAGCACTTTCGAGACATCAAGACAAACATCAAACTGACTGCCTCCGGAAACAACTTGTTTTCGGCCCTGTGACGGCACAAGAATGGCAGGATATGAAGTTGAGCCAGCTTCACAGCTTTGCGTTCGCTCACTCTACCAAGGGGCCTGTTTGCGACCACTCACACCAAGTTCTGAACAATTGAACACCTGCTGAAAAAGAATAGTGCAAACGAACTGAACTTGAAAAGGGACAAATTCACCGCTACAGGCGTTCCTTGAATGGACGAACAACTTGTTGAAAGAAGCTGCCAACAGACCGCACTTCTCAGCCTTTGGAATGGAGTCATGGTGCTTTAACTGTGTAACTTTGAATGATTCCTGATTGATCAAAGTTATGTTGAGACTTGTTTTTGAAATGGAGACTCAAGAGTTGTTCTCTGTGAGATGAGATGACACAAAACCATTGCTTCTGCAGTCGACAACAGCAAATCGCGACAACTGGCTTCGGAAAATTCGTTTGGGAAAGTTGAGTAAGTTTGAGAAAATATCTTTCGCGGCAGAAAGAAGACCAAAGAAAGGCTTATTTTCCGCAAACTTAGGTCAGAAAAAAGGTTTTGGCTTTTTTTTGCTTCAAGAACTTTTTCATGACAATCCGCAGAAACTTTGCTGTTGCGAATTCAGAGGAGACAGCATTTTTCATTCAACACTAGTAGAAGTGAAAACCAACAAGAGCCTGGAAGATCTGGAGTTAGGATGAGAGGGGTGATATGGTAAAGAAGCAATGTGCTGAAGACTGGGAAGCAGCAATGAATGTCCTACAGTGGATCATGTGTTTTGCCTTGTGGCTCGGATTCCTTCAGGAGGTCGGGGGTCTCGCCGGGCTCGTCGCAAACGCCAAACGCAGAGGTAAGTTCGTCACCTTGTATTCGCTCCATTCAAAACTTTTTTGAAGAGTGACGACAGTTTTGTGGGAAAAGAAGTTGAGAAGCCAACGAGAATCCGCACAGAGTGCAGAGGCCCGAATTTGCCACAAACCGCTAGAAACTGCACGCACCTGCAAATTTACCTGAAACACTCTCCTTCTTCCTGAAATTCTTGTGGCTTTGTAAATCCATAAAAAAAACCGAACTTCTGACACCTAATTTTGCTCACCTTTGTGTGTTAAAATTGAAACAATTGCCAAACAGAGAAGAGAAATTGTCAGAAAAATGACAGCGTTGCACATCTCTCAGCACTGCCGCGCTTCACCCACCCCCCAAAATTGCAGCGTGAGAACTGAAGTACCCAGATGGTTTTTTTTTGGACAACATTTGCTGATTGTTTTCACACAGTTTGTGAGCCTCTTTGTCTTTTTCTTGTGGACTTGGAAACAGAATTCCACTTTCAGGGAGATGGCTTTCGAATTCATAAAAAAAAACCAATTGAATATGAACAGATGTGGGACCCTGCACGTTGCAAAATACTTTTCGTATTGGCAATCATTTGTTCAAAAAGTAACTTTTCATGCAAAAAAGTTTGATTTGTGGAAAATCGGCTCCCCGCAACGTGACTGTGCCGACCTGACTGGAAATATTGAAAAATTATGAATCAAACGGTGTCACTTTTGCAATGTGCCTTGCGTTTCCTGCAGTTCTAGTCTTCAGTTTAGCGCAAACGGCATCATAATTCAGAGGCCAGTAACCTCACGTTTTCATTCTCTGTTTGTGTGCCTCAGTTCTTTCTCAGAAGGTTTGCAACCAAAACAGATTTCACCAAAAGGATTGAAAGGACACGATTTGTGTCGGGAGAACAAGAAATGCGGGAGAGTTTCATTCAGAAAGCGAAGGGGTAATCAAGTGGATTATTTGCCGCTTCTTTTTCTTTTTGTCGACAGATCTGAAATAGAAGCCACACCTTTGAGGAAGGATGCCGTGCGGGCATATCCTGCAAATCTGTGGGATTTGTTTTTCTATTTTCATTTTTCTTGAAATGTGAGCTGTACCAAAGAGTTGAAAATTTTCAACCATACCAACACCTGCAGCTGTAAAACACCTTCAATCACACAAAAACAAATTTGGAAAACACCCCCAAGTGCAAATGAGACATGTCCGAAAGAAGATGGATCCCGCAAATGCCCAGCTGTAACTTGCCCTCAGGGCAACAAAATAATGGAAGAAGAATATGTTTCAATCCTTTCCCGCTGTCCATCAACAAGAGTTGAACACAATGCGGGCGTCACTCACTGTCATTTTCCTGAAAACGCGTTGCGTGTGCTTGCATCTGGTCTAGAAACTGCCAGATCCTTGCGCTCCATTCAACTGATGTTCCTGCGAGTTACTCTTGTAAGTTTGATGGCAAACTGAAGTTCTGCGAAAAGAGACCAACTGAACAGTGTCTTTGCTTTCTTTTATCAATGTCAAATTACGTTTGCGTTTCATCCTTAATCCACATTTTTTTCTGGATGCGATTGTGGTAACCACCTGGGCGAGCAGTTGGTCCTAAAATTATTGACCCGAAGTCTGAACACGACTGCACATTGCGCATATAAGTCCCATCCCATCCGACTGATCCGGGATTAGGTCCAATGCGGATATTGCAAGGCTATGTACGCAACACGTCCGTCTGACAAACGTTCATATTGCGAATTCTAAATCTCCAGTGCTCGAAAAATTTGTGTTGACCTGGATGGACTCGGGTTGAATGTCAACATTTTCAGTTGAGTTTTTTTCTTTTGGTGAATCGTTCCAGCTCCTTTTTCCAAAAAGACCAATTCCAGTTCAACAAATGCGGCCGTGATATCTGTGTTATCTGAACCAAAAGCGGCGCATGTACTATGCGGTTTTTCCAGACAGAAAGAAGACTTTTTGCCAAAGTGAGTTTGCAAATGTGCATGCTTTCTCACATTCGAAATGTTCAGAGATGTTTCTTCAGCAGAGGGCAAATACCAAGGATTTTCTGTGAAGTGAAATTTGTTGCCATTCTACTTCAGGTGCATGGCGATAAGTTCTCTCTGCGACAGTGCTTGTGGATGAAAGTCCTCATGGGCAAGTGAGACCAATGCATGGAAATGAGAAAGAAAATGCACAACATTCAACAGGCCTATCTGAAAGACTGAAATTATTTTTTTAGACCAGTAAAGCAAGTCGAAGGTCTCTTTGTTGCGTGCTGCCTTGCAATTGATTAAAACACTCAAACGAAGGTTATGCAAGCTCAAAATGCTTTTTATTTGGAAGCCTCAGCTTGTTCTTGCCCAGAAAGGAAGGCAGTTATCAATTATAAATGAGGACAAGTCTCACAAATGACATCGAAAGGTTTGAACAGTTTTAGTTTTAGGTTTTGGCTGTGTATGTTCCTCTCCCGTAGGGAATCATTACTGTCGAGTTTGTGGCGAATTACCATGTGTATACCCACACAATGCGGACAGATTCTTGTGGAATGTAGAATGTATACATCCCCAGAGAAGTAATTTCCCCCGCATCCCACAACAGCTCCTGGCGTGCTGATGAATATGGCATAAAGTTGTTTTTTTTTCTCTTTTTTAGTTTCTTCAATGTAAGTCGCATTGGAAACAGGGATTTTCTGTTTGAGAATGCCAACCCAGATTCAGTAAGGGAGGCACACAATACAGCGCGAATCTTGAATCTTATGGTTGTTTTTTCCAGTTCATCGTCACTTTTCGGTTTGAGTACTCAGCACTCTTTTCAGAAGTAGCAAGCAGACTGAAGAGTGTTTGGTGCACTAGGGCACTGTTGTGTAACCACCTCAGAGGGTACAAACATGTGACAGCAAAATGTTTCCGTTCGGTTCCCTCACTGGTCACAAGAGCAGCCTTGTCTGTCATCCAACATTTCTAATGGATCCCAAAACGCTTAGCTGACGAGCCTATTTGATGACGTTTTGTCTGGAAACTGTTTTGCCTCAGTTTTAACATTTCCTTGGAGGAACTTTTTTGGCTAATTTGGTTAATTCAGGCGGCTCCAGCACAAAAGGAGCCATCAACTGGACTGGCACAAAGACCAGTTTGTCTCCATTTCCTGAAGACTCACGGAGATTGAGCTTCAATTCAATCAGAAAAGAAATGAAGCAATCACTTAACTTTCACTTTCTCTTGGAACGTCTCACGTTCGACTTGGGCAAAAATGGGTCTTGTTCTTGGCAGATCTATTGAAAAATGGATTGTTGCTGAATTGAGTAGATTGCAGGGAAAAAAACCTGAAAGAAATGTCCTGAGTGTGAACAGAAAGGAAACATGAGAATCACATTTTGCTCTAATGTGCCGATTCTCAGATGTAAGATGGTTCAGGCCTTGAGGTAATTTAAAATTATGTTTGGACGCAGAAGAGATGCTTGTCCTGTGATCTGAGACTCGCAGGGGATCAGGAGCACACAGGCAGGAATCCTGCCAGATGCGTTTGCTCGAAGGTCGAAGATGACGGTTTCATGGTCTTTGATCATTTGATGTGAGCTCACATCCGCTCATAATTGTTCATGAGGGAGGAAGGTGTTCTACACAGGGGGATCTCTGCATGTTTCTTCCTGAAACAACATGCCTCTTTCCTGCCCCTTAATTCATTGTTTCAGAGGACAAAGAAGGAGGGAAACGGCCCAAGATCTTACAATTCAATTCAATGCCCAAAATCTGCAAAAAACTTCACCCTCCAGGTCAAATCTGAAGGTTGAGACTCACCTGCATGGAAAACCTGTCTGTCCCAAAAACAATGCATGTCCAATCAAAAAACATGGCTCCAAAACCCCCAGAATCTGAACATCATTCTTGCCAATCAAAACAAGCACACACAAAAATTTGTTGAAATGTTTCACGGCTCTGAGGAACATTGGAACAAGAGAAAAAGAAACAAAACGATTTCGGCAAATTCACTTCTAATTGGCATTTTAGTCTTTTTAGTGTCTGGAAAGAATAGGAAAATGTCTCCAATGAAGAAATTAGTTGCTCATTATTCTCCAATTAGGCAGGATAACTTTGGAGGAAAACACGCAACTATCTGAAACTTTCCTCAAGCCGAACACAAATGGAAAGTGCGTCACAATCGTCTTCTGCCTGATTCGGGACGAATGTGATACCAACTTCTTTCCTTTTTTGGGCCAACATGCAACAAAGTCTCAAACACTGATGCTTGACAAGAGGTACAAAGATACCAACAAATTTCTGTCATTTCGTCGCCAACCAGTCTTTGATATTTCTCTTTTCGAAAAAAGAACCACACAAATGAAAACTTGATTGATTTCTTTTCTCTGTCTTTACAAACTCTGGGACTCAGAAAAAACACAGTGTTTTGATTGGGACATCAAAGAACAAATCACTGTGGCGACACAGCGGTGGCAGATTACAGTGCTGGGCTCATAACGGTACAGCTGACGGCGGCTTTGGGTGCGGACTCGCAGTGAGTTTATCCCATTACGTCAACTAATTGAGATGCTCAGACGCAGCCAATTAGGAATTTCTGGCGCAGATTAAGAACGTTGTCTCTGTTGATTGTCGTCGCTCCGTGTTCGTTACAATCTGATTAAGTGAACGTGGATGGGATAGGTCTATGTTCTGTCAGAGACATGTTCTGTCTGGATTTTTGCCATGGGGGCTCGAAATCATAAATTGAAAATGTTTGATCTGGTTTTTCTTTGGTTTAACTCAGCTTTTGAACTTCAGCCTTCTCTTTTTGGCTCAATCCGGCCGCTTGAGACAAAGTGAACAAAACAGCAAACCAAGTCTGGGGATTTTACGTTTGTTGTCTTCTAACATTCTGGAGGTTTCTGTGATAACACTGCTTCAATTTTCATCACCCCACCACCGAGAAGCTCGATGGGAGAGATCACAACACAGTGGGAGTGCAGACAATGTAACTGTACCAAACAGTCAATTTACG
>JAAUYG010254757.1_pt1 | contig 10496 bp, 7 predicted proteins | sample 7278091 | NCBI WGS metagenome assembly JAAUYG01 (sample SAMN14350201, study PRJNA611818) | marine sediment metagenome | isolation source: surface marine sediment (0.6m) | place: French Polynesia: Moorea | collected 2018-08
AGAGAGAGAGAGAGAGAGAGAGAGAGAGAGAGAGAGAGAGAGAGAGAGAGACGGATCACAGACTCGTGGTGGCCTTGACACACCGCCGTAGAGAGCCGTTGTAGTAGAGACTGCCGTGAGGCACCATTAGCGAGAGGTGGCCTTGACCGAGGGTGATAGGAAACCGGACTCAAACCGCGGGAAGAGGCATAAGCCAAGGGTGGTACGCGCGCAACGCCGCGCCAAGCACGCCACAGTAGAGAACCGTGTATGGGGGCTATGCCAGGATTAACAGCAGCAGAGTTGATTCTGTGCGCGCCATCTGCGATACCCTTGCGCCACACGAACACCACACCCCACAATAGTAACCACATGTCTATCTCTCACTGTTTAAGGGGTATATGCAAATGAATTTTTTAACCCTATCTATTATAATTGGGCCAAAATCCCCCCCCCCCCCCCCCGCACAGGCCCACCCTTACCCTGTGGCGATTTGGATCAAAATCGAGTCACTTCATCCTTGGGTCAGATGGAAGGTCTTCTTCAAAAATGAAGTTGATTGGTTAAATACTTTTTGAGATATTTTGTTAACAGGGTGACACATGGCCACACAGACAGACACATACACACACAAGACCATCGCAATAAACCCCAAACAGCTGGGACGTTTTGTTGAATTCCCCACATATAATTTCCCATTAGTTTTACCACACTTAACTCTGATCTTTGGCGAGATATAAGCCTTCAAACCATCAGCGGCCTTGGTTTTGACCTTTCAAGGTCACTCAAGGTCAAATTTGATGTTTCAGTTGGACTCCCAATATATGATTTCCTATTAGTGTTTAGTTGTAATATTATGACCTAACTCAACTTCTTTACGAGAACGAAACCTTAGTTTAAAATTTGAGTGGTCTTAAGTTTGACCCTTCAAGGTCACTCAAGATCAAATCTGATGGTGTAACTGGACTCCCCACATACGATTTCCTATTAGTGATTAACAGTAACATACGATACAACTCAGTTTCTTTATGAGATGCACTCCTTCAAAATCTGATTGACTTTGACTTTGATCCTTCAAGGTCAGTCAATATCAAATATAATGGTGCAGTTAGACTTCTCACATATGATTTCCTTAACCACATGTCTATCTTTCATCATGTCGCTGTGCCGAAAGTCCAGTGTTCCGAAGGTCTGGTGTTCCAAAAATGAATGTCATAAACAAGCATTGTGAATTGTTGAATACGTCATGTAAATCATAAATGTCTCATTATCTGTTCTTTCTGTCTTCAGCTTACAGAGACATACATCGCGATCAGTTTCTAAGAGTTATGAGTTGGAAAGACAATGGATTTTCGTGATAATGGGGATACCGTGCATTCGTCTGTTTAAAGAGGGATTTAGCTATGAAAAATAGAATTAAATTATTCACGAAAGCTAAGGTGCAACTGCGACTTTGACAGAATGCATGTCGGGTGCCGCTGACAACGGAAATAAATGTTGGATTTTCGGAATAACGGACCTTCAGAATATGGGATCTTCAGAATATCGATAGGACCTTCGGAACAGCGGATCTTCGGAACATCGGGATACCGTTATAGATACTCGAAAATTTCCACCAAACTCTTATCATTGGCCAAAATGCCAGACTCCCCACGCCTACACTTACACCGGGACAATTTATCTCTAAATTCAATGACTTATCGCTCACTGGGTCAGAGGGAAGGCTGCTACAAAAAATAGGGCATCACAATAAACAACTCCCAGCACAGCCGGGAGGGTTTATAGCAGTTCTTTAGACACGGAAACAGGAACGTATCAATTCAAATGCATTAATCATTAAAATGAAACGAATTTTCCGTCGCTGCTGTCAATTTTTATTGCAAACTGATTCATTCTGGCCATTTCAAGCAAATTGCTAAGTTAATTGCGCGGCATTTATAGCTCTGCTTTGCTGTGCCTGCAGAACCATTGTTGTGGTGCGGGCGTCCGGCGTCTGTTGTCCTCCAGCAGCCACCTACAGTACCTCCGTTGTCCGTTAAATACGTTGTGTCGGAAACCGTCCAGCAAATTAAAATGTGAAACTTTAAATTTTGTGGAAAGGGTAGAATTGCACCATATTTCCAGACCATTTCTTTGGTTTTTCAAATTTTGGACTTTTGAATGTTAACAAAGGAGTTTTTTTCACAAAGTGTTTTCGTTAACATCGGGGGAGCAAAACTTATCGATCAGTACAGGATCGTTTGCGCATTCCTGGAAAACAGCCATCGTCAGGCCACTTTTTTTTTAAAAAAAGCAAGGTTTGGACCTAGATACCAAAAACTATCGGCCAGTAAGATATTTGCCCTTTCTTTTCAAATTAGTTGAGAAATGCATACTGAAACAATTCAACAGCCATTGTGACTACTACAAACTACTACCTGACTACCAATCCGCATACCGGAGGCACTACAGCTGTGACACCGCCTTGGTGAAAATTTGTGATAACATTCTGTGGGCAATGGAGAGGCAAAGAATCACTGCAATCGTTGCAATTGACTGGAGTGCTGCGTTTGACACAGTAGACCATGACATTCTCCTCGATGTTCTTGAGAAAAGTGGTTCGAATCTTACCTGCGACCAAGGACGCTACTGATCTTCCAAAGCCCTACAGTTTTCTGTTCCTCAAGGCTCATGTGCTGGACCTGTACTCTACTCAGCCTACGCGAACATAATGCATGATGTAATATCACCTGCTATGCCGACGACCATGCACTAAAAAATCGTTCGGCACCTGGGAGCAGACCTAGACGAACTTCTGACAATGAAGGCAATGATTAACCGGAAATGAAGAGCAGCAACCTCAAACCTGCAAAAACTGAAACTGATAAGGAAATGTCTAACCATGGAGGCCGCCAAAGTTATTGCGCTGAGTCATATCATTGCACATATTGACTATGCCAACGCTCTGTACGCAGAACTACCAGAATCAGACATACCGGTAAGTAAACTACAACATATTCAGAACATGACGGCAAAAATTGTAACAGGAGTGAAGAAATACGACAGTAGCACCACAGCTCCCAATACTTTTCATTGGTTTCCTGTGCACCTGCGCATCAAGCAAAAGGTTCTAACCCTTGTATTTAGGTGTATCCATGGACTGGCACCGGATTACCTATGTGCCCTGATTCACCCAGCACTAATACCAAGACCGGGCCTTCGTCCCGAAAGTAGGGATGTCATTCAATCTGCGAGTGCCTTTCACGACACACAAGCGGTTTGCTGACCTGGCACTTAGCGTCAATGGCCCAAAGCTGTGGAATAGCCTACCTGACAAAATTAGATCCATTATAACGACTACGGAAAATTTTAAAGGGACCTCAAGACACGGCTTTTTGATATATTTTGATAATTGTTTTGAACTTACTCTTGAACATGTTGAATCTGATCTATGACTGTTGTGCGCAAGCGCCAATGATAACTCGCTGTTGAATTGGCGCTATAGACATTCCTGATTTGTATTTGTATTAAAAAATTAAAAATGCTCCACAGATGTCAAGTTTTTACAACCAAACTTTTTTCAGGCTCCTGGTTGTAGTTTCCATAAACGGTGGTTGGGGAGTTCTAAAAAACGCATTACCAATATCTGCCAATTCATGACAATTTTAAGCTCTGCGTGACTGTGTCAGCAGAGTTCATGAAATCGAATTTTTTCCATCCAGACGATTTCGTTTTCTTTCCAAAATTTGGAATGTTTTGAATTTGAATGATTTTATTTTGTTTTCGTTAACATAGGCAAAATTCCCAAATGCTGCCTCTACATTTGTAAAGGTTTACAACCAAGATTTTACAGTGTCCGATGGTGTTCCCTATAAAAAGTGGTTATGGTTTTCTAAAATTTCCTTATCCTATTTTTTTCTTCGTTTTACTTACCATGGGACCCTATTGGAACACACATTTGAAGCACTAACGTCTATGGTTGTGAAGCTTTTGCAACCAACCTTTTCGATGCTCCTGGTGGTGATCCTCATAAAAGTTGGTTGGAGATTTTTGAAAGTTTGATTTTGACCAAAGTTATTCAAAACCTAACATTTTACATCGTAATCAGTGTCAAAATCAATATATTGCAATTTTCTGGAAAAACAACTCACTGTTGAGATATACGGATTGAAATTCGGGACTCAGGAGAACTAGATGAACTTATCTGGGTTACCTTTGACCTTGTACATGTAGTATTCAATGCAATTCTGGGGTCGTTCGGTGCGCTTCTTTCGAAATGTCCTGCAACTCAAAAACGGGAGATCGCAGAACGAAATGGATGGAAATTTTGGACTTCGGGGTACTAGTAAAACATATATGAGGCACATTTGGCCGTGTGGTGTTCAATATCATTTTGATGTCATTCGGTGCACTTGTCTTAAAATGCATGTAATTTGAAAACAGCTGGTCACAGAGCGAAATGAATTAAAATTTGGGTCTCGGAGGTTGTAGTAGGACAGATATATGGTGCCTTTGACATTATAGTATTTATAGTATTATAGTATTTAAGGTCATTTTGGGGTAATTTGGTGAAGTTCTCTCAAAAGGACCGGAAACTCGAAGGACTCGTAGTCTGAGCGAAATGGATTGAAATTGTGATTTGGGGGTACTGGTAGAACATATATACAGTATCTTTATAACTTTGTACGTTCCAGATCATTTAGGGGTCATTTGGTGCGCTTGTCTCAAAGTGGCCCGTGATTCAAAAATGTCTAGCCATACAACAAAGCGAATATGTGGAATAAATCTGTAGCGTTCAAGATGATTTGGGGGGTCATTTGGCGCAGTTTTGTCAAAATGGCCCGTAACAGAAAATGGCGTGCTGTAGAGCGAAATGGATTGAAATATGGTACTCGTGGGTAGAAGTAGAACATGTATATAATACTTTTGTCATTGCAGTGTCCAAGTCCATTTCGGAATCATTCGGTGCTCTTGTCACAAAGTGGCTTATAACAACAGTTGGTCATAGAGCAAAACGGGGTGAAATTTTGGACTCTGTGGGGGTAGAGGTGGGGGTGGGTGGGGGGTTTATTAATAGAGGTATAAGGTGTATTTGACTTTGCAGTGTTCAAAGCCATTTTGGCGTCATTTGATACACGTGTTTCAAAATGGCCTGCAGCTCGAATATGGCTCATCAGAGAGTGAAATGGGTTTAAATTTAGGACATTTTAAGGCATATAGTGCATTTGTTTCAAACCTTCATGTGATGTTACTGTTGTTTACGGAGTGCCTAAGAGGACATTGTGAAAAAATACTTTTTTTACGTGCGCAAGTAATAACTATCTTGTGCGCATGTAATAAGTTAATTTCGTCCCATACTTGCACAAATGCACCCTTCCTGTCTGTGTACATAAATATTAGGTTGGCTCCGTATTCAGCCACATGTATTTATGCATAATCAGGCACATTTGTGCAAGTATGGGGGCGTAATTGGCTTATTACGTGCGCACGTCATAGTTATCACGTGCGCACGTGAAGTTATCACGTGGGCACGTGAAGTTATACGGTGCCCCAAGGGAACATGGTGAAAAAAATTCCGAAAACGTTCATGTGCGCACGTGATAACCACGTGTATACGTAATAAATATCACGTGCACACGTAATTATTTCACGTGCACACGTGATAACGTTACGTGCGCACTTGACATCTAACACGTGTGCACGTGACAACTTCACATGCGCACGTACTAACTTTACGTGCTCACATAATGTCTTGTCCAGACACCTCGGTCTATTGTCCTATTAACCCCTTCGATTCGTGGTCGCTAAGGGTATACACTTTAAGCCGATGGTTGTTGAGAAAGGGCTTACTGGGTTGGAAAGGTGTGCGGCACGCGTGAAGGGGGGGGGGGGGATATAGCACTACTAACTCGGTGGAAGAGGCAGGGGCTAGGTAAATCCCCAACCAGAGCCACGAGGAGGACGTAAAAAATCTCCCTATTTATTGACGTATAAATTAAGAGTATATTGTCCCCAAGTGTATGTAGAACAGATCCTTCTAACAAACTTTAAGTATACATTATTCCCCGTAATTTCATTAAAATATACCAATTGTGCAACATGTGATTATGCAACCCCGTTATCTCGGTTGGATGAGTTAATGTGTTGCTCATCCGCATAAAAAGTTTTCAACTTTATTTTTGATGGGAGCTGGCCTTCCCTCTGGCCCAGGAAGAAGTGATTGGATTTTGCGTCAGTTGGCCAAATGGTAAAAGATTTTCCCAGTGCCTATAACAGCTAAACCGTGAGAGATAGGCATGTGTTTAGCCATTAATAGGAAGTCAACTGCAAAATTACATTTTACATTGAGTTACCTTAAAAGGCCAGAATCAGGATCATTCAGATTTCACAGGTTTGTATTTTGCAAAGGAGCCTAGTTAGTCAATGTGTTACAATTAAACCGGAGTAGGAAACCCTGTATCGGGAGTCCAACTCCACCATCATATTTGACCTCGAGTGACCTTGTAAGTCCAAAGACAAGGCGATTTCAATATGAGTGATAGGATCTGTAGGATGTGTTTTGCATATATTTATGGCTAGTTTATTATTCCGGATGTCACATCAAATAAGAAAATTATGAGCGGGTTTTCCCGGCGGTCTTTATAGGGCCAGAATTTTTTTATTATTCGTTTTACGTCCCCTCCGACCATACAAAACTTAACCCGACATAAAATTAAAATAAGTGTTATCTATTTTTTTTATTTCCGATGGGGATATTTATTTTCCAAAAGTACGAAATGACGAACTTTTTCTATAAAACATGTAAGAAAATGTCAATTTTATTTTTAAATTTATTCCCTCCTCCTACATCAAGAATTTGTTAGAGATTGTCATAAAACTAAAAATTAAAAAATGCTGGCCTAGTTAGCATTGTACTTATCAATATGTGCTGGACTCATTCGAAATGCATAATCCTTTAAATAGTATCTTCCCATTTTGCGTTGTGAGTGGGAAAATTTCAAAACGCTACCTGTTCTGCAGTGATTGGATTTTGTTTATCAATCATAAAAAGATGGTTGAGGAGTTTTGAAATGTTGATTTTTATCAAAGATGTTGAAACTTTAAATTTTACATTTTAGGGACTTGCAAAATAGAAAATTACAATTCGTTGGGGAATATCTCATCATAGCGACACGGACTAAAATTTGTGAGTTTAAGGGGTAGTAGTAGAGCAAACATCTAAGACCTTGTAGTGTTCAAGGTCAGTTGTGGCTTATTTGATGCAGTTGTAAATGTTTGCAAAAATGAAATCTTCAAAACGCTACCCCTTCTACAGTTATGATTCTTTGTCAAGCAATCTTTGTACAGATGTTCCTTGCAACAGTCGACACAAAAGATCCGTCATGGAATCAAACGAACTGAAGTTTGGGATTCGGGGAGGGGGGGGGGCACTAGTGGAAAATGTTTGTCGTATCTTTGACCTCGCAGCACTCAATGTTCTTATGGTTGTCATGCTCGCCGTAGAGCGAAAAGGCTTGAAATTTGGGACTCCGTTATACTAGAAACTATTGGGTACCAACTACCTTTGGCCTTGTAGTGTTATTTTGAGGTTATTTGGTGTACTTATCATAAAGTGCCATGTGACACAATAACGATTGTAGTGAAATACTGATTTAAGTTTAAGACATGGGGAGACTAGTAACACATATATAAGATACGTTTGACCTTGTAGTGTTTAATGTCATTTTGAGGTCATTTGGTGCATTTGTCAGATAGCTGACTGTAACTCGTCCTATAGTGAATGGACTAAAATTTGGGATTCGTAAGGTTCTATGGAAGGTATGTGGCGTGCCTCTGACCTTGCAGTCTTCGGGGTTATTTTGAGTTCATTTGATGCACTTATTCAAAATGGCATATAAATCGAAAACGGCTGGCCGTAGAGAGAAACGGACTGACATTTGGGACTCGGGGTTACCAGTGGAATATATATGAGGTAACTTTGACCTTGTATTCTTCAAGTTCATTTTGGGGTTATTCAGTTCACTTCTGTCAAAATAGCATGTAACTCGAAAAAAGCTACCCGCAGAGCGCGCGAAACGAATTCCTATTTGTGACCCAGTGACACTAGTAAGACATGTATGATACATTTAACCTTGCCTTGACGTGTTCAAGGTCATTTCGGGGTCATTCCGTGCACTTGTCTTAACATAGACTGTAACCTGAAAGTGTCTGACCATACAGTGAAACCGACTGAAATATGGGACTGGGTATCACAAGTGACACATATATGGGGTACCTTTGACCTTGTAGTGATCAAGGTCATGTTACGGTCATTCAATGCACTTGCTTCAAATTGGCCTGTGACGTGAAAACAGTAGTTCGTAGAGTGAAACAGATAGAAATTTGGGGCTCGGTGACACTAGTGATACATATATGGGTTTAGATAAGATACCTTTGATCTTGTAGTGATTTGTAACCTTTTGAGGTCATTCAGTGAATTCTTTTCAAATTGATATGGAACATTTTAATGTTTCAATTATCATGCCTACAGTCGTCCATGGGCTTTTTTCTTTTCGATCAGAGGGGACCCTATGGGAGCAAAAAAATTAAAACCCCGACCGACCACCCCCACCCCAGCTCTTAAGCAAGTGCAGCAAATTTTTTTTGCCAGTGGGCTCCTTTACAAAAGGTACTTGCTCGGTTTTTGAAATTTGACACTAACAAAAAATATTGAAAAATTTCGTCGAACTTCTTAACACTTAACATGGGACAATATGGAGTGAGAATTAAATAAATAAATAAAAAACACGTTGCTTCTCCCACAGTTATGATTCCTTTTCATAGTCCTACAAAATTTCCTTCATGGATTTTTGAAAATTAAAATTGAGAAAAAAATGCACAAAAAAAAAGATAGACATTTAGTACTGTGGCCAATACAAATATGAAAATTGCAAACATCTTGGAAATGTCATGTCGTACAGGGAGATGGAGAGAAATTTGGGACTCATGTAATTAGTAGAACATATATGGGGGGGGGGTAGAACATACTCGGCGACACTAGTAATATACATATGGGTACATTTCACCGTGTAGTGTTTAAGAGTGCACCTCACAATGGCCTGTAACTCGAAAATGGCTGGTTGTACGTATAGCAAAAAGGGGTGAGTGAAATTTGGGTCTGACACCAGTAACCTACGTATGGGGTAGCTTTGACTTTGTAGTGCTCAAGATAAGTTTGGGGTTATTCAGTGCGCTTTTCTGAAAATGGGATGTGCAGTGTAAGTCGAAAATTTCTAGTCTTCGAGTGAAGCAAATTGAAATCTAGCACCTGAGTTTCGGTTATACCTTGACATCGTAGTATTGAATACTAGTGTGACGTCATCGGCGCACTTGTCTCAGAACTAGTATTATGGAAAACTTGTGTGTATGTAAAGTTTCAATTCTTATACATAACTACTGATGTCGTCAAGCAGAACGTCAATGGCCGTGGACCTCTTGTTATTGTTGTAAGACTTACATCCGTACCCTGGGTTAGGTACGGTGCCTGGGAGCTCGACGTCAGAAGTTGTTTTGACGGCGTTTCACTATGATCAACTACAGCATGAGAGGGGCTTTCCTGATGCTCTGTGCGCTCGTTGAAAGCCAAGCACAAATCGAGGGTGAGTTGCTGTGATGCTTTCATATGATTTCAGGTGGTTTCAAATGTTTAGGCTCTTTTACGGAAGCCGTATAGGGCCGTTAGAATTAGAAGGAAAAAAAAAAGCTATTTCGCTGCCTTGAATAATATTTCTCTCGCACGGATATATTTCGTTCTCCCGAAATTATATATTTTGTTTTACTGAAAATATTATTTCGAACCCACAAAATAATATTTCCCGCTATCGAAATGATATTTTGTTCCCTAGGTTAGTTCGTCCCTCGGAAGTGTGTAAATCGAAACAGTGCAATAATGAAGTCATCGAAAGAAAACAGCAGACTGTATGTATATGCATGTATGTGTTTAAGATGAAAAGAGACACAAACGAGAAAGGGGAGGATGTATACCGGTTAAGGCAATGCCATATAAAATTGTCAAACACAGCCAGGTTCCTTATATGAATGATTGTCTGAGGGGTGCGATAAACGTTAAGAATATGTTGAGACGTAAGTTTTATAAACACCCGTCAAACATCAATTGGGAAAAATACCGTTTAGAACGAAATAATGTGTCTTCAATTCGTAAGAAAAGTATTAGAAATTATTTATCGCGTGAATGTGTAACCAGTAATGGAAAGAAATTTGGGACCTCGTACGTCCACAAATTTCAAGTAAAAACAGACTGGCTACGTTGTTTTGACAGATGATAAAGATAATATGGTCTCCCACCCAGAAAAGATGGCCTCGATGCTTAATGAGTATTTCATAAATATTGCCGAGTCAATAGGTAACCCAGAAGTAAATGAAGATACTGATACACAATCGTTGGTGAAGCGACACTCAAATCACACTAGCATTACGTGGATTAAAGAAAATGTTGATACTCCATCGCAATTTAAGTTTCAGCATGTTACATCGGACGA
>JAAUYG010268819.1_pt1 | contig 10496 bp, 9 predicted proteins | sample 7278091 | NCBI WGS metagenome assembly JAAUYG01 (sample SAMN14350201, study PRJNA611818) | marine sediment metagenome | isolation source: surface marine sediment (0.6m) | place: French Polynesia: Moorea | collected 2018-08
CCCCCCCCCCCCCCCCCCCCCCCCCCCCCCCCCCCCCCCCCCCCCCCCCCCCCCCCCCCCCCCCCCCCCCCCCCCCCCCCCCCCCCCCCCCCCCGCCGCCCCCCCAAATCAGGCTTATAGTTGGCTTTCAACCGCTCATGGTCATATCACCGACTGCAAGTTGGATTCGGTTGTGTATAAAGCTGTATGCGTGGTAATTTAATGTGGACCTGTCTTGTTTGGGCCGAACAATTCCGCCACAGGTGAGCAGAAAGGAATCAGACCATTTATACTGACTCCGAGCGGCCCAGTTGGATGCCTAACTCATTAATGCCAAGCACCAAGCTGAGAAAGGCAAACCTCCCATTTGTAACGTCCTTGGTGTGACGCGGTCGGGATCGAACCCCCGCCTCCCGCACCCCGAGCGGACGCTCTAACCACTATGCTATGCGGGGAGAAGATCAATAGAATCCTGTACTCAATTCTGACATTGACATGAAGGATGTGCAACTTTCAGTGCATCTGTGGAGCTTGAATAGGCAGAGGGAACTTCCTATAGTAAGTAGTGCAGGTATGTGCCGCGGAAATGGCATATTACTCTCAAGTTAAAAGGCCAGTTTTACTTTCAAAACGCCTAACAAAATTTATACCCTACTTTATGGTAACGGCGGTTCATGGCAGTATTTCCAAAATTTTCTGTAAAGCAATGCCAAGGACTGACCCTACCCTAAAGTCTATGCATATACATGTATAAATAGCTACAGAACAAACTACAGTTATTAATAAGAAATACCCCAAAAATGTTACTTACCCTCAAAAAATAAAATTTTTATCTCAAAATACCTATGCCTTGCCGGCTGTCTCTACCATTTTGCATAGGCAACCCCACCTCCACCCTCCGGGTTGAATACTTTGATATAGCCAAAATAATCTTTGTCGGAAAATTTTGAATTTATTGATAAGGCTTGCGGGTTTCATTTGGAAGGTTTGCAGGCATACTGTTACAGTAATTCATGTGTGGCCGAGACCAGAGGGCATTAGCCAATTTCATACAGTTCTCCCTGGTAAGATGCCTCCAGATCTTGTCAGGGTGGACACTGCAAATGATGCTGCCTTAGACTTAACCGCGATTTTGGCTCTTGGAAAGTGGTTGCCGATCCCAGAGCGACATGAAGAACTCCATCCCAAACCGAGCATGCAAAGTTTACTTGACGATCACAGATCGACATCAGTGAACTCTATCCCACATAGAGCATGCAGAGTTCAGTTTACGATCCCAGATCGACATCAGTGAACTCTATCCCACACAGAGCATGCAGAGTTCACTTGACGATCCCAGATCGACATCAGTGAACTCTATCCCACACAGAGCATGCAGAGTTCACTTGATGATCCCAGATCGACATCAGTGAACTCTGTCCCAAACAGAGCATGCAGAATTCACTTGACGATCCCAGATCGACATCAGTGACCTCTATCCCAAACAGAGCATGCAGAGTTCAAATGTCATAAAATGATGCATTCCCAATACTCCAGGCTTGTCTTTCACTTCATACACTGGAATTAACATGGCACAACATGGAGATTTGAATCCGCCCACACTATTACTAACAATGTCACTATGAAATAGAAATAAACGAGTTTTGCTAAGTTTGATATATGTTGATGGCAAGACTCATCTACTGGTAAAAATAACAAATTAAAAAGCACGGTTCACCAGTTTAATATATTTATAAACCGGGGTCTGAAGAATTAACTACATTCAAAGGCCGTGTATCTCAGATGCCTCTGTTGTGCAAGTTGTTCGTGATAAAAGTTGATTTTGTTATCAGTAATATTTACAATGTACTTATTTACATATTTATGGTTCTGACCTGTGTTCATCCTTGTACAGCGTGGTATGTCGGCTTTGTTTAAACTAAACAAATGAGTGTATCTCGCCTAAAAGGCGTGACTCTTAGCCATGCCACAGATTTCGTGTGTATTCATTTATATCTTTTTGCCTGCCCATTGCTGCCATCCTATTGAACTTTTGATCAATGTCAAGCCATGCTTTAAGTAATGCAATGGTCAATTGATATCTGGGGTTGTGTACGTCCACCAGCCTTTCGCCGCCGTCCCATTGACCTTCGTTCAATGTCTGATCATGTCGTAGGTGATACACTGGCCGATTTGTATGCAGGCTTTGTGTGTCGCGATAGTGATACTTTCACCTTGGTATAGGACCAATCCGAGAAGAAATCACAATCATGGCTGACGAAAACATGCCGGGCCATACCTCTGTGAACAACGAAGTCACACCACCTTTGTTGGTAAAAAACAAGGTCCTCAAGACGGCTGCTCTTCTGGCGGATGTCCTGATTACTGTAAGTTTATTACTAGCAACACTTATATGGAAGTATTTTAATAAATTGCATAATATTATTATGTTTACCTCGCTGACCCATCACTGCGAATTTAACATATTGCAAAAATATATGTAATAACAGATTCCTTTTGTCAGCGTACAAGTTTCATGGATATTTATTTATTTATCTATCTACATCGCTATAATATCAACAGGCCTTTTTTACTATGGGGCGTAGTTTGCAGCATAAAATTTCGGTGATCCCATATGAACCCTCTTTTTGACCCAATTACGGGGCAGAGGTCAAGCAAATATATTTTGGGTCTATCCCCCCACACGCCACTGCACACTTCCAAATGCCTAAGTGGGTCATTTCTTCTTCTAAAACATTCTGGGGAGTTATCGAACGAGTTGAAGAACACATTGGCACTTTACGAATCACTGTCGTCAGAGGGACAAGCTTGCGAGTACCTCTACTCCAGTGAGGCCATATTCTAAATACTGATCGTGAATTAATGCAATCACACCTACATTTTAGATATATATTGCGTAGTTTTAAGCAGTATAGCATAACCGAAAATCCCGCGCATTGGCCGGGTTTTAGAATAGAAAACACCGTTGTTTACTTTTCCAAATCAAGCGTTTAGTCATAGCAACGGTTTGATACACCAACAACACACACGTATCCCCTCGGGTCAACTCAATCCGTGATGCTGTTGACAATATATTTCGTCACACTCTTATGGGATTGGATAAAACTTGGCCAATAACACCAATAAAATTATATGCAGTCATGTATGGGGAGTTCAAGTGCACCACCAGATTTGACCTTGAGGTTAAAGTCAAAATCACTCTGATTATGAGTGGTAGGAAATCTGTATGCTATACATACATATATCTACCGGTAGTGGATGTCACATATAAGAGAATGTGTAGGCGGGCAAAGTTTGCCACTGTAAAGTTCTTGTCTAGTTTATATTTTATCATCTTGCTACCAGGGGATGTTGCCTGGCGTGCTGGGTTCTACTGTGGTGAGCGTGGAGCTATTGCTTGGAGTGAGCACCAGTCAGATAGCGCTAGCGCTTGTCATTGCTGCAATTGGCTACACATTCGGTTCCATATTGGCAGGTACGTCACAAACAGGCCATATCCAGACACACATGTGCAATTTGAAAAAGAAAATGTGGCAGAAAGTTGTTAAGGGGTCAATGTGAATTTTTCGGGTAGTTTCTATGTACAGTTAATTTTAACTATTTAAGCACCAATTTATATGTCAATATAATTATGTATTAATATATTGATATTCAGAAACTGGACCCATGTGTTGTTGAACATCCTAAGTAGTTTATGCTTCAATGCCTGGTGTATTCTCCGACACCAGGTCTCTTGTACGACCGAATGAACAAGGAGCTGGTTTTCACCTTGATTCTCATCTGGATGGGTGCGTCATTTGGTCCAGCGCCCTTAGGATTGAATTTGTATGCCTATATCATCTGTTTGGTGCTGTTGGCCATTGGCATGGGCATGAATATCGCAGGTAGGCCTACATATATCTGTACATCACAATATACAGCTGTACATGTATTTCGCTCTATTTATTATATCGGTGTGAACTTACCCTTCTTGCACTTGATGACGTGGCTTGTACCACGTTTGCCTTTACACTATTATTTGATAGCTGCAAGATTAAGCTTTCAAGGCCGTAGAATTAATCTGAAATTTTCAAAAACACTTAGCGAAACTACTCGAGGATATGAGTGTAACTAGTGCAGAAACATAGTAGACGAGAGAATGAATGTGCGAAAAGAAGTATTTAGCTACCAACGTTGAGAACAAACCTTTTTATTCCAAATTTAACACCAAAAATTGTATATTATGCAAAATGCATGTAACAACCATTTTGACCGATAGAGTACGGTAATAGTGTATGGTACAGTATGTCAGATGCAAAAGTGTAATCTCAATCTTGTACTGGCGGCTGAAAGAGCAAGATTTGGGTTAATGTAACACTTTTTACCTGTAGTACCAGTAATGCTTTTCATGACATTATAGATCAGCGCTAATGCTAAACATCGCCCTTCAGTAGATTCAGTCTTACGATCGAAACCCATAGGGAAACCAATAAAGATCTTCCCGTTTGAGGTTCAAATGGTGTTAACCCATGCAAATAATTCAATTTAACATTCACATATTTTCCTATTTATTATTTATACACTCAGGTATCCAGCCATACATTTTGATGCTCTGGAGTGGTCACCGACTAAAGGGTTCCATGGTACAGATGATACAACTTGGGTTTTCCATAGGGGGTGCTGTAGGACCTTTAGTCGCCAAACCGTTTCTGCCAGATCTTAGCTTCTTGGAAAAGAACTGCACTAAGTCAGCTGACAACTTCACAAATACCAGCCGTGACGAATCCATGGCAGGAGAGATAAACAACGCATCTGCCACCTCGTATTGTCCAGAGAGACAAGAAATACAAGATACTGTGGCCATCGTTCGCTTTGCTTACATTGCGATTTCCGTACTGTTCCTGCTTCCTTCTGTGCTGTTTGCAGTGGCGTTCTTTTTAGGCGAGCCTTCATTTCTAACTCGCAGTTTACGAAAAAGTGGTGACGCAAAACAGGACGGAAAGGAACTGGTGAAGAACAGAAAATTCAGGATTAAACTGTTAACCGGAGGGTTCGTTCTCTTTTTCCTGTATCAACCAGTGGAAGGTTCACTCGGTGTCTTTCTAGCGGTGTTCGTGGTTAAGGGTCTCGGTTGGCCCAACGGCCACGGTTCCCTCATCACCTCCGTGTTCTGGGCGGCTCTATGCGTCGGGCGAGGGCTTGGAATACCTGCTGCAGCATTTTTTACTCCAGCACGTATGCTGATGGGAATTTTAGCAGTCACGTTTGTTGGTACGGTTCTCTTGATGTTCAGTCCATACCATGACACCTTTGTATGGATAGGGGCCGCGGTGGCTGGCACGGGTGTGGCACCATTTTTTGGCACGGCATTTGTGTGGTTTTCCCAGCACATCAACGTCACAGGGCGTGTCTCCGCAGTCTTCCATGTGGCAACGGCTGTGGCTGGAATGACGCAGCCACTTTTAGTCGGCTATTTGCTGGATAACATTGGGCATATGACCCTGCCCTACTATGTAACTGCCGCTGCCGCTGCTTTAGCAATAACTTTCAGCTGCCTGGAAAGTGTTGTCAGATATCACGGCCGAAGGAAAGAACTTAGAGAACATGCAGATAAAAAGGAACACATTGATGTAACTGCGGTTCCAAAAGAGACAGAAATGACATTACTATCTTCCACCTAGAACCCAGCATGTATGCTCGGTGTGACAAGACCTTATTTGTTTGGTTGACAACGCTTCCGTTCTACGGGTGGAAGGCAGGCACACCCTGCTCTGAGTAGCTGCATTCAGTTTTGTGTTACGTTTCCGTGACGATCCCAGCGAAGCTTGTGTGTTTTTTTGTTTTTTTTGTGAAATAAGTGCTTTGAAAACAACATTGCTGGACTGCTGTCACTTATCCACTGACAGGACTGTAGTCACTTTTCTGTCATGGATCTTGGTCTTCCACAACAGAATTGCTCTTTTTGCCCAGACACAGATGTTCTTCAGAGTCTTTACGAATATCACAATGGCATATTTGAACCACAAATTATAACAAAATGCAGGCAACATACGTTTTGTAGCCTAACATACAAAAATGTTTACTATTTCATAACATGCATTATCTGAGAAATGGCTTACTGGGGGTAATGCTAAATTTGTGTGACGTCGACCTATCCACCATGTCTCCAATAGTTTTAGCTCTACCTAGTGCTACTGCCCAGCAGTGGTACAGGCGGCCATCATCAGCCGTCCAGCGAGCTGTGAAACCGATCTTTCCACTTTCAGAAACCCCTAAGTCGATTGATGCAACGTTTAACACAAAGGTATTCTTCCAGGCCATACGCCACGTATTTTACTTCTGTTTGACTGTTGAGGTTAAATTTAGTGACCTTTCAGCTCTGCTGTATCAGCACAGCGAGCGAGCCTGGTCCATCGTTGTCCGCCGACATCGTCCGCGATGCGTATAAGTAAATGTAAAATACATTTCCTCGAAAACCGTTAGGCGAATTAACTCCGAATTTTGTGAAAAGGTAGCTATCCATCATATCTTAAGTCTGTTCAAATTTTTATGTACTTTGCTTTTTAAACATTAATGATTTTCTTAGCTCTACTTGTGTTTACACTGCAGAGATACTGTCGGTGTGGGCATCAGCCCTGCGTCCTCCATCCGTGGATGCAAGATCAGATTCCGAACAGTATTCTCGGAAACCGTTGCCCACATCCAGGCCAAATTTTATGGGGATCTACCTACCGACCACAGTTCCAGACCAATGTTTTGGGGTTTTTTATGATTATTTTTCTTTTTCACTATGTATGGAAGTCTATGGCAGCGAAAATTTCAAAGCTCTGCTTCTCCCAGAGTTTTCATCAGAATTCTGTCACACTTTATGACAAATAATATTATAATATTTGTTAGTCATGATGGAACATAGGCTATCACATTTTGGCGACAAATTAAGATTTTTTAACACAGGAACATGTGGGGCTAAAAAATTCAAAAAGAAATAATTGAAATTTGACACACAAAATCCTGAGATCTACATATCCTAGTCCATCTGTAATGCCTAGTAACCTAATGAGTTCGGTTTGCGGTCATTCGGTACACTTTGTAAAATTTCAGATGTTACTTAAGGAAATATCCTTCAGTCTGGGCTATCCGGAAAACTACAGATGGGCAAGTACAGTAATCAAGGGCGAATACAAACCATTTCCTTTTCCTTTCTGGTCATCTGCAATTTGTTTAAAAAAAACATAATACGACACATAATACGACACTTTTCAGGTACATGTAAGTCGTCTCAGCTATATTGCAATTACAACCTAACTTTATTTCACTTGGTAAAGTTCAAACAGAGGACCAAGACCACTCGGGCACTTCTTCATTGCAGTTAGCATGGGACCTAGGAGGGAGAAAAATGTGCTTAAACCAGTGAAATGAAAATTTATTTGCCGAATTTTGGCCATGTACATACCTTAGCAAAGGTTACTTATTAGATTTATGAAATTTTTACTTTCACCACAACAACCATTGGAACTTTCAAATTTCTAAATATGGGACCAACTTGGGAGAGGATTTCCAAAGGGCTCCTTCTCCTACGATATATTATGATTCTTTGTCAACCTAAAGATTTTGTAAATGTTCCATACGACTGTCCTCACAAAATTTACTTTGTTGGAAGTTTGAAATTTCAATTTTAATTTTTAAAATGAAATTGAACATTGTGATTAACGGGATAATTAAAAATTGAAAATATCTTTGGAAAGGATTCAAACTTGGGACCAGTGGATACTACTACAACTTATATGGGATAAGTTTGACCTTGTGGGGTTCAAGGTCATTTGGGGATTATTTGAAGTGCATATGTCTAAAAAAGCCTGCGTAACTCGACAACGGTTGCCCGTGAAGCAATACAGATTGAAATTTAGGATTTGGATGTACTTGTAGAACTTACAAGGAGTACCTTTAACCTTGTGATGTTCAATGTAATCTTGAGGTCATTCGGTGCACTAGTCTCAAAATAGTGCGTAACTCGAAAATGTCTGTGCATAGAGTGAAAAAGACGGAATTTTGGGACTTGTGGGTAGTATTTATGAGGGGTGCACCTGACTCATAGTATTCAGGTTATTTGGGGTCATTCGGTGCACTTGTATCAAATAACCTGTAACTCGAAAACGACGGCCTACAGGGCAAAACAGATTGAAACGTGGAACTCAGGGGCACTAATAGAACATACTGTGCCTTTAATTTGACCTAGTAGCGTTCAATGCCATTTTGCTGTTATTTAGTCCACTTGTCTTAAATTGGCCTGTTGCTCAAAACGGCTGACAGCAGGCCAAAACGGATTGCAATCGGGATTCATGGGTACTAGTAAAAGATACATGGGCATATTCAATCTCATAGTGTTCAAAATCGTTTGCGACCATTCGGTGCAATTCAGTGCACAAAGTAACTCGAAAACCATTTTTGATACAGTGAAACGCAGCAAAATTTGAGATTCTGCAACACTAGTTAAACATTTGAGTGAAAATAGAGTACTATGATTTTGCAGTGTCCAAGGTCATTCTGTGCGGTAAATCGATGCATTGGTCTCAAAATGGCCTTTCACTTGATGGTCGTTGAGTGTAATGTAGTGAAATTTGTGACTAGTTATTAGGAGGTATTAAGTTAAAATTTTGAAATTGTATTCCATCAAACCAGATGCAGTAAAAAAAAACATGGGATCTAGCTAATAGTATACCGACATGCATTTTATTAGGCACGGTTCGAAAATAATTCAGCGGAGTGATGATCTCTTTCAAACCAGGATGCCCCACTCGCTTTGCACAGCAACCGACTGTCCGGTTGTCGTTGGAGTTACCTTGACTAGTGTATTGCTTGTTGAGTAAACTTCGGTTAGACATTGGGCATGCGAAGGGTTTACTGTACACAGAGGCCTGCCATCAGTTTTAAAGAATTGTGTCAACCATACCACAACGGAATGCAGATAGCCTGACCGCTACAGAAGTCACTGACTCACCTGAACGGCACAGGCCAACGCCGCTGACATCGACGTACCGTAGAAACAAGGCGTGCACCCAAGCATAGTAGAATGATGGCAAGCAAGCAAGCACAACGGCAGGCCTGCTTGAAACGTGGTCAAAGGCAAAATCTCATTTCTGTTTTTGCAATCTGTGAAGTTACGAGGTTTACTGGATATTGCTACCGTGCTCCACGGATACCCGCAGGTTCGCCCTGTTTCGTTTTTTTTTTTTTTCCCTTCGTTGCTGTGGGCTGTAGGGTTGCTGTATTTTATTCATAAAAGTGGGCCTTTTAGCTCTGCCTGCCTCTGTCAGCAGAGCCACCGTCTGAGGCAAACATCCGGACGTCCATCTGTTTGTATCAGATTTAATCAGTTTTCTCTGATAGCGTTTAGCGGATTCACGCCAAATTTGGGAAACGCCGCCGATCCATCATTTCTCAGAGATGGTTTTTTTCCTTCTTTCTTTGGTTTTCTTTAACATAGTACCATATGGTGGGAAGACTTTCAGAACGCGATTTCTATGAATCACTTCCGAAATTTTAACATAGCAGGCAGCGGGGAAATCCTAAAATGTGGAATATCTGGAAAACGGCTGGTCGAAGAGAGAAACAAATGAAATTTTACGACTCAGATAAGAAACGTTATACAAATTATGGTAATCAGACTATTAGTTTTTTTTTTTGGGGGGGGCGATCTGCTAATTGTCAAAAATTTCATGGCACTTTGATTTTTTTAAACAGGTTCATATGTGGTTGCAAGTTTCTAAGACTACCTCTCTAGTTTTCAGGTGATATCCGCGAAACTTAATGAGAACATTGATTAACCATGATGAAATCCAGGCTATTACTTTTCTTGGCAATTGGCCAAATTAGAAAAAAAATATGGCACGCTGAAATGTTAACATTCTATTAAAACGTTTGACTTTAAAACAAAAATATGGAAAACTTTAAAATGTCTTAACATGAAGTAGCATGAGGATAATATTTTCAGATACATTACTTTTTTCGCATAAACCTAACTTTTCTATCTGGCAAGTGGCCAAGCAGAGCGTCAGGGCCTCTGGTTCTTCTGTTTCCAAACACATTGAATTTTGGTACTTCTCCCCCAAAGTATATTATATGTAGCAGACACAGCCATGTGATACGGGATCATTCAGTACACGTGTTTGATAAATCTCAAGTAACTAAAACTAAACCTGCATGTAACTAAGGGTCTTGGGAAGTACCGTAGTAACAGAACATGTTGTTCTTTATTCAACTTGTTTATTTTCCGAATTTTTCAGAGACACACAGCAGATCCATACATACTGTCATGGAGTACAATTCGTGTGTCCAGGCATTACATCTTGTCGTAATGAGCTATATAGCTGTAACCTATGGTCTGAAAAAGATATACTTGTAAGCGTTAAGGTACACACGGAAGGGAAGTCAAATATAAAATGTACTGTTAAGAAGGAGGAAAGAACAGGATAATGCATTAAACATAAAAATTAGGGTTATCCGTCAAATCGGCATAAATGTACATACCGACCCCCCCC
>JAAUYG010103017.1_pt1 | contig 10495 bp, 8 predicted proteins | sample 7278091 | NCBI WGS metagenome assembly JAAUYG01 (sample SAMN14350201, study PRJNA611818) | marine sediment metagenome | isolation source: surface marine sediment (0.6m) | place: French Polynesia: Moorea | collected 2018-08
ATTGCAAATATTTTCGCTAGTACATGTGTGTCAAGAAAAAAAACAGAGGGAACCAAGATCCAGTGTTTGTAACATCACAGTTTTAATGTATACAAGAGGCCCATGGCCGAGTTGGTTCTCAAGCAGAGCGTCAAGGCCCATGGGCCTCTTGTATACATTAAAACTGTGATGTTACAAACACTGGATCTTGGTTCCCTCTGTTTTTTTTCTTGACACACATGTACTAGCGAAAATATTTGCAATTTGATCATGCGGATAAGAGACGATTGATTTTCACAGGATTTAACATGTTTAAGCTTGCGTCCGTATATTGACATCCAGGCTGTCAGATCAGGCAGATGGTCTACTTTTTCCAGTTGCTTTATTATCAACATCATTATCATCATTGTTATAGAATTTACAATGTTTCCGCCATTAACATGATTAAGACCTTATAGATGGAAACTCACGTTGACACCAGCGATTAAGACCTCTCAATTTTAAGACTTACTTCTACAATCTACAGACTAGCAGTTGACAACAATGTTATGTTCTTGATATAAATCTCATTTCATTTTAACATGTTTAAGACCATCTTCAATTTTTTAAAGACCGCAACGTTCTGGTTGAATGGGTGGTCTTAAAAGGCAGGGACCAACTGTACTGACACAATTGGTTTATCGGCCTTAGCACAGACTCCTAGGTGTCGACTCAGGCGTGCTAACTGGTATTGATTTTCACAGACCTGGATACCTGGATACCGGACCATAAAATGTCTGATGGTATATTCCAGGCCACTTGCATTAAATGTCAATACCAAGTGATATATATCAGAACGTAAAACTATTTTGTCGGTTAGCAAAGGCCAAAGGGGGGGGGGGTATGTTGTAAAACTGATATTATTACATTTGCTGAGCTGTTGCCAAAGGATGACTCATGCTGTGATATGCTGGGATACACCTAGTGTTGGTACAGGTGTATGGGGTAAATATAATATACCCACAGTACTTAAAATTAACCTGCAGTCTTTGCAAGTCGAGCTGGGTTGGGGTTCTCGAAAATACTTAAGTCCAACTTTGACTTAAGTTATAATTTCTTACACTGTACTGCAGTTGACTGATTTGACACTGCACCTAACAAAAAAGTAGCAAATATTTGCTACCATAAAACTGAGGGAGACACCAGTAATCTGATGTACACAAGCACCATATTTTTTTCAAATGCATTTTTTGTCAAACAAATACATGTTGCAACAATGAATAATATAATAAATTTCATATGTTTACCATATTTTCTGTCACATATTTCTAAAAAAATCTTTGTACATGTTGTATTGTTTTTCTTTTTTTTTTTTTTTGAGGAAAAAGAGGGCAATTTGCTTAAGTGACATTTTTTTATAGTTCGAAAAAGTTTTCTACCATTTTAGAAAAAAAATTATGAGGATCATAATGTAGGGTATCACTCAAAATATTTGAGTTATTTTTTACTGCAGTTAACATGATTGATTTTTTTATTTTGGTGGTGGTGGTGGTGGGGTACCAATGACTATAGGGTACATATATATATGTAGTCAGATCATTAGATGAGCTTACTACTACACGTACCATAGCTACTGGTTAACAAACCCAGTGCTAAACATTGGTACCAATGTGTCTGGGCATTCTGCAATGTATTTAGAATGCACAAGTACCTTTACTTCTCTATCTAGTATCATTAACAATTCAGAAATGACTTGCCCAGAGCACACTTATGCCTGCAGAGATCAGTGGGTGAGGTATACAATAGGTATATGGGACATACATATTACACGATGTGGGAAATCACTCTTGCACTCAGGCCGTATGACCGTCGGGAATCGGAAGTGCTCAGTTGGGGAGAGCCAGGTTTACACAGTATTGATGTATTTTCTGACATTTACATGCAATGGATTGCTATAATTGTCACCTGCCAAGCTGGAAGTGGTGTCCCCGTAGGTGTGTTGTGTCTCATGCTGCTCCAGCCTATGACATGTACATGTACTTCAAAATGCTAAGACTTACCAGTAGTAGTTTATAGTTAGTATTGATTGATCAATATACATTCTCGGGATATCTGTACACAGTGGTCCCTCTATCTGAAGACCTCCAACGGGACCCTCAAACTGTCGGTCTTCTACGGCAGATTTTCTTCAAATAAAGGTTTGATAGTACATAAAATCTGCATTTGGGACCAAATTAAGGGGTCTTATCATCAAGGTGGTCTTAAAATAAAGGGTGGTAAAATAGAGAGGTTACTGTACAGCCTAAACATCCATGGGATAGCATTCTCAATAATACCTCTAAGCATTGATTTCAGTCTCACCAATTACATGTAGGGGCATTGTGATTGGCTTAAAGATCTGACTGAAGTCAAAACCTAGAGTCAAGTATTTTCAAAAACCGTAGTCCTAGTGACGAAATGATTGTTCACGACCACTTGTTCACGACTTCCTTGGATACACAAAATGATATGTATACATTTGTATTATTTGTGCTATTAGCAGTCTGACTCCTGCTACTTCCTTTTCTTTACTTACCGCCATAATTCTGACTGACATAATTGGAAACCCTTCATGGCTGGCTTTTTCTACCTAACTTAAGGATGAGGTTGAAACTTACACCTCCAAGGTGTCTATATGACGCAATGTGTAGCATGACTGTGTAAAGAAATGCAATCGGTGAAATCTTTTAATTACTGGCACCCCCCTGCCAAGAAATTACCACTAGCAGCAGTTTCGGACATACACGTATTAAAAACTTGTGATCTTCCATTTCCCATGTCCTTAGTTCTGTCATGTTAACAATATGGCACATCCTACGTCTTGGATGGACCACTGCCCTGAGAGACCACTTGACCTGATATTCCTGGAAGAAGGTCCTAAATTTCAAGGTAATTGAACCTGTCACTAAACACCACCTGTCTTGAAAGACCATATATTTCTATGGCCAATGGGTGTTTTAAGATGGGTTGTACTGTACACAAGTACGTTGTACATGTAATTGTAGAATGGCTGCATTACTGCAGCCTCTTCACTTATATGGCCAGAATTAATGTACAGTGGTCCCTCTCTTAGTGGCCACTCTCAACAGAGGCCACCCTCTCTAATGTGGCCATAAATTTTCGGTCCTACTACTGTGAATGCATTTGATTCTCCCTCTCGCCAAACGCCACCTCTCTAATGTGGCTACAATTTCTTGGCAAATAGGGCGGCCTTATTTGAGGGGGACCACCGCACCTGTACTTTGTCGGGACACCACAAAACAACAGAAAACCATAGAATATACTGATCTACCCAGTGACTGTTATTTAAAAGGTATGAGTAGCCTGTACAATCTTGAATGGCCTAAATAGCACTGGCATCTACGCAATTCTAAGCATAGCTAAACTTTAATATTTCCCGACTTACCCTCCAAGTTGCTGTGTTGATTTTGTTGCGAACCAGGCTGTGCTCTGGTACATAGGGGTTCCAATATACAGACATCCCATGAAGACGTATAAGCTGAAATGCACAGGTGTCAAAGGTTATCTCAACATACATACAATGTACATTTCTTCTTTAAAAGCAAATGTAAATGGTGAAATGCAAAATACCTTAATTTCCACGGACATTCTCTTTTTCGACAGACATTTTGTGTGCACAAGTACTCCAGTGGGTCACATGCATGTGATAACCCAGGATGGCACAGAACATGTAGAATAATAAATTGCAGATCTTATATAGTGCTTTCCCTTGCATAAGTGAGCTCAAAGTGCTTTAAACGTTACTACCCCTGGCAGACCTGTTCCATCTATCACCTGCTTAACTCCTTGGGGAGCATAAACTCACATACACGATTCAAGGGGTCATGGGTAATTATCACCAGTTGCCATGTCTATTGCCAGATACTCAATTACAACCCAGTGAACCAAGGCACTAGTGTTGTCAACTATAGCCCATGTGGGAGCAGGTGTCATGAGATATGTGTTATCCATGAACTTCTGGTTGAAAATCTGTTGGGCTAAGGTTCGACTATTGTGACCAACCCGGGTGACCAAGTAGGTTTTAGAGAGTTTTAGTTTCCATAGAAGCAAGTTCTGGTGCCTATACTTTTTAGTGATACCTACCGCCCACAGCTACATGTACACTACTTTTTTTCAGTTGTGTAGTCCGTATTTGCAAAATTGAATAGCCATGTAATGAAAGTGACCAAAGGAAGTAAATCTGACGTCATCACACTGACCTTATGTATAACAGTAGCAGAAGCATCAATCTGCATTGGCTGCCACTGGCTGTCGGTTGTTTGTGCAGTCAGCATCTTTAGCATGACGCCGCATGCAAACGGATGATCGGCATTCATCACTTGGTCCTCATACCGGATGTGGATTCTCTGGATCGACACCTGGAAGTATCGGTATGAGAATGAGGAATATTTTAAACCACTTGGCTGGAAAATATTCCGACGGCACACATACCCGCAACAAAAGCGTAATGTCCCAAGAAATGGTAGAATCTGGGCTCACTCATGATTGGTTGAAGCTATAATGCAGCTTTAATGTGATTAGCTAAATGGCATTTATGATGACAAAGGGTAGTTGGCTTCTGAATGAAACCAGCTATATTCGTGCAGTGCTTTGGTTGGACAAGTACTGTAAATTCGTATACTTGACATTAGATAAAAAATTATTTAATGTCTGTCTGATTAATAATAACATTAGTGACCAGCACTATTGGCTGACATGTCTGACTACGTCTAATTACGGAAAGCTCGGCCTTTCTCTACCAAAAAGTTGTGGTGCTAGTAACTAAATTTCACATTTAACCAATTAGACAAAATCTCAACTAATTTATGAAAATAACAGGACATGACTTTGAGTATTAATTTTCATGCGTACCAGGTATATTTACTACTACATGTATTTAGTTGAAAATTGATGTCAGGCTGCTGAAAAACTACACTGATGATTTTCTGCTGTTACTGCGAAAGGGGAAGAAAATCTTATCTCCCAGAGTCATAGTACCCGGTATTGAAATGGACAGACATTCTACGGTTACCGGGTAATAAAAAATTGTAGTATAAACTTCAAACGTGACTAAATATATAACTGTAATTAGTCAGTCCTTTCTCAAAAACATAAATAAATAAAATGCCTACACATTAACACTGACCTGGATGTTATTGATAATTGTAGCAGCCAGAGTATCCAGGAAACCATCGTTTTCAGTTTTAGCTTCAGCTACGAGAAAACAATTGTTTGGCAGAATAAACAACAAATACATATATAAATAGTCACAATATTTTTGTATACAATGTAGTGAATGTACATACTATTACAGTTTGAACCAGGCAAAGACCATGCATAATTGATTGTAAGATATCTTTGCCTAGTATTTTTATTGAAGATGATGCAATGACCAGAATTTTCATATTAAAAGTCAAACCTGTTTATAAAGACCGCCGTTGGGACCGAAGGAAAGCGACCTCTACTCAAAGGTAGCCTAAACACTCTACACACTACTTATTGATGAAGTAGACAATTTTACAACTGCATGTGCAAAGCAGCAGCAGATGTACCTACATTGTTTTTCTACTACGGATCACAATCTAAAGATCTACAGTATGTTGTAGTAAGGGGGATATCTAAATATATTACATGTAGCTCTAACTGATGTAATGACACAAAATTTCAAAGCGAAGATTTAATACCATTCTTGACTTGGCTGTGTGACTCCAGTTCTCCCAGCTTCTTTCTCTTCTGAGCGTTGAGCAGGGCTCTTTCCCTCTCCGGATCGTATCCTCTGTCCTGGATCGGTCCGGCCAGCACGTATATGTCCTCCAGAACCATCTCCACCGGACTGGAGTAGATGCTGGTCCAGGGGATGTCGATAAAGATCCGACCTGCAGTCAAAAGCAGTCAAGTCTGCCTTAACATGCTTCAAGGCTGCATGTATGTACAGCCTATACTGACAACACAGTGGAGACTGAGGTGTACATGTATTTTAAATATTATTGGACACAACAACATGGAATCGGATCCCGCCTGTTTAAACAAGATAAATGCCACGTTGTTCTAAATGGGTGTACCCTGTATCTTACATGATGTTCACATATCAACACAAATTAAATATCACAAATTTATTGAAACCATCATAGAATTGTTTTGAGCATGCCGACTGTGCTCAGCATCTAGCTTTAGTGGAAGACTTCCTTTTAATGCTGAAACTGCTATCAACTTACCAACATATCCAGCTTTCACTTCAATAGGCAAATCAAGTTCAAACTGAAACAGAATTGAGGAACGGGATCACTTAGCATAATTTTCAATGGTATCACAAATGTCAGTATGGGTATGACAATTAAATTGAATTTATAACTGTAAAGTTTTACATATACATGTATTTTATGTTGCTTACAATTTTCAACTATTTGAAATGTTGACAAAATAAATTTGATCAATAAATTTTATCTTCAATATTTCTTTACATTAATAACATATCATCATTCCGTGATCCTGTATTACCTTCTGTAGATCCCTCAGTAAGCAAACCAATTTTAAGACTACAGACTGCAATCCCACCTTAAATGCAAGACCACATTTTTCCTGGTTGAATAGAGAGTATTTTTAAACCCCTTGGCGGAAAAATTTTCCCAAGATACCCAAAAGAAGGGTAAAGATGCGAGAACAGGGGCATCTCACGATTGGCAGAGCTTTTATTTGTTGCAATATGATTGACTATAGGGTATAGTCATATGACCAACGTTAAGTTTGGGTTCCAAATGAAACCGATTATTCATACGGCGAATTTGTGGTGCCAAATACTCCCTATTCATGGTCTCAAAATCCAGGGACCATTGAACTGTGTAGGATATATCATCCTATGACAATGTATCATATATCAATCCAAACAGTTACATTTTACAACTATATAATCAAACTTAATTTAGTCTAGAATAACACGAAACCATACTGGTTTTTGGCAATATCTTAAACAACAAATGTCTTAAAAAATTCCAATGGCACTCTGACAAGTTTTTCTAAAAGCTTTGGCTTTTAATCATTCCGGTGTTTTTGTCTTTTGCTCTTCTTAACAAAATGTGCTTAACTTAAAACATAATGCTAAAAGGCAACTTTTGTTCCTTTTTGGAACTGAACTTACCAGCGCCTCGGGTTTAAGCTGAAGGTCTGTGAGTTCTAAAGTGCCTGTGGAAGAAGGACAACATGGACAATGTATGGCACAGGCATCAATTATTCAAGAAAGCTGTTTGAAAAACAGATGTGCTTGCAACGCTGGATGGTTCCATTACACACGTTATATAGGTACAATGTAATGAAAACCTGAGGGCGCCCTGACACCCAAGCCCTTACGATGCTACAGCATTTATCATATGTTTATTACGTACTTTCTGTTGCAGCTGCAAAGCATAGTCACATACTCAAGTATTATGAAACCGACCCATGAGTGTGATTTGACATGTGTGTGTGTCGTGTACATACCATTTATCATGTCTATACCAGTATACTGTAACAAGTCTGGGAACAATAGTTCTATGGTGGATGCACAAAATTGAAATGTTCACACACAATTCTCTTTTGCCCCAGCAGACACAAACTAGCACATTACCATAATTGCTTCATGTCCGTTAATTAAGTAGATCGATATAAAATATAAACCAACAATATATCAAGCCATTTACTTTTTTGTACCTGACATATTATACACTTTATGTATTATGGAAGAGATTATAACATCTCTCATGAATATTTTGTCATATAAGTCACCGGTACTACTACATGTACTCATGATATACATTGACATAAAATGATGTGCAATGTTAATGGCACATACTACAATGTACTAGTACCGGTGTACTGATTACATAATTTTCTAATTTTCTTGACTACAATATTCATGATAGCCTTTACTTGTTGTGCATACCATGTACATGCATTGCATATACTGGACTAGCACTATCATGTTTTCCTGGTTAGTCATTGTGGCTAAATTATACTTTTCTTTTAGCCACAGATGCTTTGATTCAGCTACAAGATACGTTTCATAAAACATTTAAAAGGCTTCAGGCCATTATCAGATTATATTTAAAAGCAAATACCCGGTATTGCACATCAAGAAACATACTAGCTAGTACATGCATTTGACTAAACACATGCTAAATGCATGTTAACTATCATTTCAGCTAGCATATGTAGGGATGCCTCATGTAAACTACAGTCAGTATTAACATGATTAACATGGTTAATGAACAACATGTTTAAAGCTTTAGCCACTATCATACACTATGGCTAAAAGCAACCCAGTTACTTTAGCCACATGTAAATTCTTGTAGCTTTGGCTTAAGGTGGGTAAAATATATGTAATACATGTACTCTAGGTAGTGCATATCACACAAAATGCATACTGTGAAACCTGCCTTGAGAGACCACTGCCATGAGATACCACATGTCTTGACAGACCACACATTTTTGGCAGAAGGACCATGAGGACCTACATTTCAATATAACTGAACCTGTCACCAGAGACCACCTGTCTTGACAGACCACATTTTTTGTGGCCAATGGCAATGGGATGGTCTCTCAAGATAGGTTCTACTGTATTAGTACTTCGAGAGAACTCACCACTGAATATTCCAACGTTGAGGTTCTCCGTGTCCAAGTTCTGGATGTATTTGCCGAGATATTTATTCAGCTGCTCGGCAACAAGCCCCTCGAACATGGTGACGGGTTGAAGTTGGTGACACAGGTAGCAAAAGTATCAGAAGCAATCACTGCCCAATCAAAGGGGATTTGGGTCCTTCACAATGTCTTTACAAACACAGCCATTGGTCTCTTCAACCCTGGACATACAAGCAAATCCGGATTTATCTGAAAAGGTTAAGTAAATATTAACCCTATTAGCAACAAAGCTATAATTCAATCATTTTTCATATTTTTTTTCTTTCAAAATGAAAACATGTTCGTTTTTCCTATAATCATGATAATAGTGTGTGGCTCAAACCTGAGATCACTTTTTTATTTAAATGGTTAAAATCCAAATTCCATTGTGAAGCCATAAAAATTTATGTATCTTTGAAAATTGCTGCACAAGTGTGTCACTTATGCCACTCATCTAAATGAAAAAAAGATATTTCCATACACATGGTACAGAACCTACAATCTAAACATAAATGGCCTAATGATTGCCATTCTGAAAATTTAATCTAGAAATAAACAAGAGGCAGATGGGCCTTGACCCTCTGTGATAGCAGTGACAAAGGCAGTTACCACATCGTCATGTGTATGACGAACAAATGCACCAAATAAGCCCCAAAATCACATTGAATGCTACAGGTCAGCAGGGTCAAAGTCTCCCCATTTACGATTTACTAGTGTCACAGAGTTCGAATTTAAGTCAGTTTTGCTCCAAGGCCAGCTCTTTTCATGTTAATGGCCATTTTGAGACAAATGCACCAAATGACCCCAAAATGACATTGAGCACTAAAAGGTCAAAGATACCTCATACACATTTACGACTGCACACAACTCTGAATTTAACTCTGTTTTGGTAGATACGGCTAGGGGTTTTCGAGATACAGGCCAATTTAAGAGACAAGTGCACCAAATGACCCCAAAATGACCTTGAACACTAAAAGGTCAAAGGTACCCCATTTATGTTGTATAAGTACCCCCAAGTCCCAAATTTCAATCCTTTTCGCTCTACGAGCCGTTTTCAAGTTACAGGTCATTTTTAGACAAGGGCACCAAATGACCCCAAAGTGATCTTGAACACTAAAAGGTCAAAGGTACATAATATACATGCTACAACTACCCCCCCCCCCCCCCGATATGATAGTTACCCCAAACTTAACTCCTTTTCGCTCTATGAGCCAGCCGTTTTCGTGTTAAAGGCAAATTTGAGACAAGTGCACCAAATGAGCTCAAAATGACCTCAGAATGACCTTGAACACTACAAGGTCATAGGTACTCTCTCCCCAAAGGACACCTCTCTACACACTCTAATCAAGGTCAGTTATGCTGCAGAAGGGGTGTCCCTGTTAGCATGGTTAGAGAGGGACTACTGTATATCCTCAACATGCTCGTCTTAACATTTTCAAAGGTGTCTCCTAGTGCTTTAACTGATGACAAGTGCAGTTCCATGCAGTCACACACAATGATCATACTTATTCTTATACATGTTATACAACATATTGAGGAATGTCAGACAAACACCATAAAAATCTTGATTCAGAGATACATTAACATGTCAAAAACAGCTTTAAAAGGTCAGCAACTGCAGGGATCTGATCACAATCACATATATATGAATTTATACATGAATATACAGGAACAGTTGTCCCTCTCTCAAAGGCACTCTCTCTGCATTAAGCACACCATTTTGCCAAACAACCACACTACCTTTAACATTTTGATTGCATGGCCGGCTCCCAACCTCCACCGACACAACTCCAACACCTACACTTTTTTTTTTTTTTTTTGTGGGGGGGGGGGAGGAGGAGGAGGAAGA
>JAAUYG010106702.1_pt1 | contig 10494 bp, 2 predicted proteins | sample 7278091 | NCBI WGS metagenome assembly JAAUYG01 (sample SAMN14350201, study PRJNA611818) | marine sediment metagenome | isolation source: surface marine sediment (0.6m) | place: French Polynesia: Moorea | collected 2018-08
GGAAAAGCTTCTTTCATGTAGTCTTCAGCACAATTGTAAATTGTTTCCGATGTGGTAATTTTCCACTGAGATATGGCTGGGGGTATGTTTTTGGGCCGGGACGCCCCATCGCATTGCACAGCAAGCAACTGTCTGTTTTTTTACGATTTTGGAGTAAAAATGTCTTCCCATTGGTCCTCACAAAACTACGTTTGGGATTTTTGAAATTTTGAACATTCTGAAATTTTAACGATTTGGGACACAGTGGGAGTTAAATTTCAAAACGCTACTCGTACAAATCACAGCCGAAACTTTTTCAATTTTTTAATGAATTTTCCTCCCTTTACCCCCTACCGAACTACATTAGGGATTTTTGACATTTTGAGTTTCCGATTTTTAACATTTTTTATTCGAAAATTTAAAATTCACCAATGAACCTTGTGAGGAAACCAAAAACCTCAATTTTATCTGGAAAACATGCGATCGTAGAACGAAACGGAGTGAAATTTGGGATTGGCGGACGTTCAACATATATGAGGTACCCTTGGCCTTGTAGCATTCAATGTTATTTTGAGGGTCATTCGGTGCACTTGTGATTTTTCCGAAAATACGATTTTCAAAATTGGCAGCTGTTGGCAGCTGTTCCGTTTGACAGTCCATAAGTTGCTTTTTAGAATTTTGAAATTAAAAATTTTGTAAAAATTGAAAAAAAAAAGAGTTAACTACTTAAATTACTCAAATACATTCCGTAGGACCAATCATAAAGAAGTTACGAAGTCTCAAAAGTCTCAAGTTTCAAAATTTGTTGATATTTTATAGAAAGATACTCATTGAACTGTCTACAGGGACAGTTAAAAATGGTTCATGTGTGATCATTTTTCATCGAGAGTTATTTGAGTAAAGTTAATTAAAAAGCATACCATATTACCAAACACAGTGAAGAAAATGGGCTGATATTTCACAGAGACTTGTGAACAGTCTTCAGAGATATTTAAAGAATCGTTCATGTGAGGTCATTTTTGAGTTATATGAGTAAAATTAATCCACGTAGTTTAAGCTGCAGCTTAATCTATCTGGATTAAGTTTGCAGTTTAAACTGCAGTTTAAACCGCCGGTTTATTCTGTGTTTTTCTGTTGTTGTTTTTTTATTCTGTGGGTTTGTTTTCCAAACGGGATGCCTTTTCGCGTTGTACAGCAACCAGCTGTCCAGTTTATATAGTCTTCCACAAAATATTACATTGTACTTGAAAGAATGTAGGAATATGCAAAAACTGAGACAAAACCCTTAGAAAGTCAAAGGCACCCTATACTATACATTTGTACATTATGTCCTCGGCTCCCAAATTTCGTTTGGCGGTACGACCAGCCGTTGTCGAGTATGTCCCAATGTTGAGACAAGTATACTTGAATGTTCCTAAGCATTATCTCGAATACTATGAACAATATCAAAGCTACCTCCATTTGTTTACTGGCCCCGAGTCCCAAATTTAAGTTCCCGGTGCTTTATACGATATGCCGTGTTGAGTTAAGAGTTAATTTTGTGATAGGTTCAAAATACCCCAAGGTAGAAGGTATCTCATATGTGTTGCCTTATATCCCCTATCGCAAAGTTTTGTCCGTTTCGTCCTAGAGTAATCCAATTTCGGTTTAGAACCCTAATTCAATCAAAGTTTCATGGAAAATAAAATTCGCAAAAATTTCGAAGCCCCTTATGTAGTACTTTACGAGTCCCACCGAGATCAATCTTCAGGCGTTGTTTGAAATACAGTGCAACCTGGAAATTAGGAAAAGCGCTTATGAAAAGCGATTTATCATGTCAGCTATTTATCATGTCGATCCTTTTCCATGTACTAAATAGAAACAGGGACTAAAGTATTCCCACTGTTTTAACTGCAATTTGTACGAGGAGATGGGTTTTGAAATTTTAGCTTCAGTTCCGATTTGGGTTCATAATACTTAGGAAAAACGTAAATTCGTTTGCTCCAATGAGGCCCTGTGGTTGCGAAATGGAAAATAACATATTCGTGAGTAAATAAAAGACGCCCTTTTGATTAAAATACGCGTTAAGGTGTATCAGCCACGGTAAAAGACAATTTAAAGATATCCGTGCACTAGCCTGATTAGATTTAGAAGTATAATTGCCACACCGGCTAACGCACGAACGGCGGACGAATTTCGATGGTGAACCTCTAGTAGAATACTTTATATCTGAGCTAAAGTTTAAATTGAAAAACTAAACGAATTTCAAAGCGAAAAATGAAAATACTCTGGAGATATGTTGGATAGGTACATTGTATCTTCCCATAAAATTAGTGTTAGTGATGCTGCCTGACCGCTTCTGAGAAAAGGCGTTGTACAGGCAAGAGCCGATTGTGACAGACACCCAGAGCTAAAGGGTATTACTGATGGACTACACGCCATTTGGCATGAACGCAACGAATGTGCAATAAATGACCTCAAGTGGCATTGAACGCTACCAGGTCAAAATGTATTCTATATGGCCGTAGGCTTTAAAACGTTGAAAAAGGCTGGCCACGGAAGAGTACTGTAGATCGAAATCAGCTACAACAGACGTTTGGGACTAATACCATGGGAGTATCCTTGACAAAATCAGTGGCAAATCAGTGCACTTATCTCAAAATGTCCTGCAGTTCGAATCTCAAAATGTCCTGTAACTTGAAAGTAGCTCAGTTGTCGTAGAGCTTGCGGCTCTTGGGTTTTCAAGACCAATGCACTCCTGGCCCCGTATTCATAAACTGTGCGTAGGAGTTACGAACGTTCGTAACTTTAAGAACGTTCATAAACAACAAAATCGATATTCATAAACTGAGTCTTCTAACATATTGTCACAGTCACAAAAAACCTGTTTACATACCTATGACGTCTTTATTTTAATTTAGTCATGTTCAATCCCGGGGTTCAATTATGGTAAATCCGTTTTTGTGTGTAATACCCAAGTTAGCCACTAGTAACTTTTACCAACTTTTAGGATTGCCTCCCATATAAATTAATAAGTGTCATATAATCATGATAATTTGAGAAGTGCCTTTAAAGTGTTGCCTTGACAACCCAGGTTCATCCTGCTGCGGTATTGGTTGGTGGCACCGTGCTCTACCGGGAGGCCAGAGACTGACCGATCGGTATAGTCCAGTGATTGTTTGTTATAAGAATTCACCATCGTCTGTATTTGTTGACCGATAAACAATCATCCATCCCAAGAAGACTTTTGCGTCGTGATACGCCATCCCCAACTCTGGACTATTGCGGCCCCATTACACTGGTGCCCGCAGCCATAAAACAACAAATTAACAACATTTAGTAACTGTGATAATAACCAAACTAGTATATATACGTACACCCGATCTATTATATCACCCACCCCACCCCTTCCGGCAGAAAGATCCACTAAATTATGGGCAGGTGATGATGAGCCATATTTTTGCTGTTAGTCACTTACTTGATTAATCGTTAATTAAAGATTAATTAGGCCTACCATGCTAAACTAAGAGCGCAAACTATTTCGAACTATTTTTATATTTTTGAAATAGAGGAATTCAAGTTGTTGAACATGGTGAATAAGTGAGGGTTCTAGATTGGAGGCTGAGCATAAACTTTATCGTCCAAAGTAGCCGTTCAATCCGACTGACGGTTGGTTTATTTTAACGTCATTTATTTTCAGTCCATAGGGATTGTAAATTACTATAAACTTGAACTAATTCCTGGCACACTACTTTGTCATACAACATCACTGAAGGCGGTGCCTGTGCCTCTTGCAGCCTCGGGTATCCCGATTTCCCTTGGCAACAGGTGTATGGTGCGTCGTCTGCTCGCGTCCACCTGCGCCCAATCAAGTTGCGCAAAAGGTGATGATCAAAGCGACACTTCCAATCAACAGCGCAAGCATATCAACATTGTCGCACCTGGCTACGTCATGCAAAGAGTTCCGTTCGCGTATTTTAATCCCGTCACGATTCTTCCCATAATCTGTCTAGGTGTGGAAGATGGTGGGAAAGGTATCTCTCGGAATACGATGACATTTTCTAGGCAGAAAGATATCTGATTTGTCTTCTTGTCTGCGATTTCATTGGCGTCGGAAAAGTTGGGTCTACTTTTTGGGCGCACTTTTACTCAACTCCACCTAGTCGTCATACGGTAAAACCGGCTCACCTGTGGGAAAATTGGGTGTGGATTCCCTGGATTAGGCCGGTTGACAGCGGGAAAGCGGATTATTGAAAGCAGATCAAACAGGTCGGTTGGAAGGCCTGCTATAAGACTAATATCATTAAATGATTAATTTAATATGTTGCCTGATTCACATGTCAAGCGATAATAGTGTAAAAGGACACTAGCCGAAAGTTTAACAGTGTGTCATCAAAACTAAAGTGTCAGCCACCGAAATGCCCACACACTTCAGTTTGTTGAGGTTCATAACTCTTATGTGTGTGTGTGTGTGTGTGGGGGGGGGGGGGGTTACTGTCTGAATTGGCAGCATATTTCATGTACTTAATTTTATCAAGTTATTCTGAACCAATGTGCAGTGCTGCAAACATTTTCTTCCTGGTTGCATTTATATCTCCTTGTAAAAATCAGACCCACTATATAGTATGACACTAGCTGTATGTGCATAAAGGTCCTCATTCTCAGTATTACATCGATTCTCGATATCTGCAAATTTGCATTAATGTGCATGGGAAAGTGCAAGTTTCTGTTTAAAAAACAACAAACTTTGCCTTAAAAAAGAGAAATATTGCTCCAAAAACATCAGAATCTGCTGCTGGTGAGTTGATTCAAATTGTTCAGTATTTATTAATAAATTTTGTTCCGTTTTCAGAAATTATACGTAGCTCTAATTTCAGAAATTATACGTAGCTAACATTTGTGGATCGATTAAACTGTGTTGTTTCATGCATCAGATTTTATTGCAGGTGGTATGTCCTTAATATATTTTTCTTTATATTACTAATGGTAATATTCATTATATCTTAAAATTTCACGTGTATACTATATATAAAATGAAATATCGAAAATAGGGGTCTACTACCTCAAAGAACTGCTTCCTGGCTATGAATCTTTACATTCAAGAAACTGCATGACATAATCTGTTAGAAGCAACTGTTAATAGATCATTATATATACATTTAATATGTTTACATGCAACAAAAAAATAATTTATCTCAGACTAATCTAAATATTTAGAACAAATAAAGTTATCATATCGAGAATTGGAGCCTCAGGCCTATTACAGTAATGTAAAATGTTTTTAAGTGCAACTGAAAATTGTCTTCTATATCAGATATTACTTGGCGCATACCAGTCTTATAATTACTATGTTGATATACATGTATTCTTATTTAACAAATGTACGTAACAATAATGCATGGACAATAACGTTTGTAGTATAGGGTGCAGTGTCTTTCTAGAACAATAAAATTAAAATTTATAATAGAATTTTCTGAAAAACTCAAGCAGACTCGCTTTTGTGTTTCCATGAAGCTATCACTAGAGAAGTGATGGAGCTGATAGAAATGGCTTAAATTATGTGATCTTGGTCCTAAATGGCAGAACTGGTAACTATATAGTTACATATAATAATTTGTCGTTATAACTATATTCACATACATAGTTTTTTTTCTTTGGGGGGTGTGGGAGGTGTAGACAACATGACTCATCTGTTCATGAAAAGATGTGTTTGCTTTGTCTATAGATGTAAATGTAAAGGGTTGCTTGCTAATGCATTTTAAAAATATATGGATTTTGAAACTATTGAAGCTATAAATAGATTGTTCATAGTCTTTTCTTCTGAAGTGTATATACATGTAGTGTACTGTAAAAGGTCTTTCAACTGCATGATTAAGAATCTCATTTAATAAAATTAAGTTGAGGGCAGTGTCCGGTATTGCTTATTGATCATCACAATAACGGGAATGCTACAAGAAACATGCCATCTGAAACTATAAACTTGAAACAGGTGCAGGTATCCTGGATGTCTTGTAGCAGGTTATTAAATGCTTGTATGAGATCTACTGCCCATTTTAGTGTTGTTACTCTGTGTACCTCTATTGCTGAAATAAAATTTTGGGGAGTACTAGTATCTGGTCTGTTGAAGCTCGCTAAAATGGCAGCGACATACGACAATAGTTAAAAGGTGGTCACTTTTTCCATGTTTTCCTGTAGATGTGCACTACATGTATATACAATGTACATGTACAATATGCTGGTATATGGGAAGTTTCCTTTTGTTGTGAACTTTGGTACACTAGATAATTTCCAGAGTCCACTTTACACAAGTCAAGTACTATGTAACATTGAAATGAATGGGACTTTATAGTTAGATGACCCTCATTGAAGAAACTGGTTTTTATCATGTTCGTAAAAAGTGTTATTGTAATGTGTTCTTTTCACATATAAGTGCTATAAGTAGCAAAACTTTAAAACCAGATTTGGCAGATATTTTCAGCAGTAACTGAACTTCAGATGTACACATGTCATTTATTACATTAACATTTTATATAACAAGTAGAGTGGTCCCTCTCTTAGTGGCCACCCTCTACAAAGGCCAACCCTTCTAATGTGGCCACAAATCTATGTCACTACTGCAGTAAATGCAGCTAGTTCTCCCTCTCAAAGACCACCTCTCTAATGTGGCCATAATTTCTTGGCAAATACGGCCTCCTTATAAGAGGACTACTGTAGTTATAGAAGGATGTGTATGGATAAGTCATATATTTGTTTAAACAGGACATGTATACATAACTTAGAATTATCTGAGATAGGCTTTGAAGATTTATGCAAGCTTTTAAAAGACAACCCAGAAGGGAACTTTGGGGGATATGTTGAGACTTCCTAGGATGCTAGTCAAAACAATGATTGCCTGAGAAAGTGATCCTTAATCTTATTATCTCTAATGCTGCGCTTCCCACAGTCAGTCCCATACTGTTACTATTTGACTTGTGTTTGTTCCCAGTTCGTACCTGCATGTCACACTTAATGCTAAATCATAAAGAACTCTGATCCTTACTTACGCTGAAATCAGTTGTGTTAAAAGATTGTGTAATGAAGGCTTTCTTGCCATGGTTTCCATGGTGACAGCATGCATGGTGGTTTATCGGGTACGTCAGTGTAGTCAGATTGTATTTCATACTGACACGCTGAAGCACAACGGCACAAGAAACTAGGGGTCAGTGTCCATAAAAATCTGAAGCCTATAAATACACTTGAGTATACTGATCGTCATGACACCATTGTCTTTTCCCATGCTTAAGATAACTAGTGGACTTTAAGAATTTTTTAAGAAGGCAGCCATTGGTCTTTGTGAACATGGTGAATGTGACTTGACTTTAGGAGGTCTTTGTATGCTTTAATATGTCTAACTTGACCATACTGGGACAGAGTTTCCCAAAATACTTAAGTCTAAGATTAGACTTAAGCCAGCAATTAGCTTAGAATCTGGCTTAAGTCAAAACTTAGACTTAATATTTTGGGAAACTCCAGACTTTTAAGTATTTTTGAGAACTCCTCTATTTTGTATGTGTCTCCACCATAGGCTTAATTAAAGTCAATAGTTTTAGGAATAAAACATGTTTTTAGGATCATATTCATTCCTCTGAGTTGGAGAGCTAGTGTGCATGTGTGGAACTTGATCAGCTGTCCACACCTAATATTTGCTGGAATGCAGTGATTCAGCATTTAAACATCTTACGAAAGTTTTGCAATTATTTGTCACTACTAGTAGATGCTGTACGGCTGTATACAGCACTAAAAATATTGCAACATTCGTGCCTGTCAATATGTCCCCAAATTTGAGTCACCCTCCCCCCCACATGCACATGTAATTTTTGCACAGCTCCTTAAGCATTTTTAGCTGAACCTTATATGTACCAGTAATCATGTGCGTCATATTAGGTACAAATGTATTTTTCCTGTACAGTGGCCATGTTAGCAAGAAAGGGATCTTTATGAACTCCCCAGCAAAATGTGACACCCAAGATTGTGCTTCACCTGAAGGAGGCTTAGTTCATGATTCTGTGGCCTTTCTGTCTTATTTGGTGACATGATAGCTGAAGGGACAAGACATCTGGTCATGTCAAGGCCCTCGTGCTTCAACCTGCTGTGGCATGCCTTGTTGGGAGGATGCCCAGAAGAAGTGATGCGTGCACACGTCTGTATGTGTTTGCACAGGAGAGGATGCGTTAATTGGCCTAAGTACGGTGACACATGGGGCTATTGATACATGTGTACCATACAGTGCACTCTTTAACAGATATGGTGCGATCGTGCTATAACCAAACCCGGTTTTGTGCAAAACAGTTGGCTCCGATCGTGTACATGGTGTAAGAGCACAGATTTTTCACATTGTACACTGAAACCTGTCTTGAGAGACCACTGCCATGGGACACCACCTGTCTTCAAAGACCAGATATTCCTGGCAGAAGGTCCTACATTTCAATGTAATTCAGCCTGTCCCCAAAGACCACCTGTCTTGAGAGACCACTTTTTTATGCCCTGTTGGGTGGCCTTTCAAGACAGGTTCTACTGTACTGCACTTATGGTAAAGTAGTCTAGTGCTAACAAAGGTATTCTAGTTACCAGGAAATTTTTTGGCCTCATTAGAAAAGTTGCCTTTGGTGGGAGGGAGATCTAAATGCACTCACTGTAGTGGGGTCAGATAGGAGGTGCCCTGTAGTGTAGAGAGTGACAACAGTGCTAACCCCTATATTATAAATTACCAGGTATTTGTAGTTTAATATTATGCATGTGTACCTGTGTCAGTTTTAATTATAGTACCTCAGCATGCTCAAAGACAACTGCATGAATTGTACCAATCAATTTTTTTACACACACACACCCAAAAAAAACCATTTCCTTGGTGTGAAGAGAGGTGGCTTGGCGTGATTGAGAAATTTTGGCCAAGTGATATTGGGGATCTGAGAAAAACGTGGCTATGTACATACATATGCAGTTAAAACGTGCTTGGTTTGTCTTGGGCATTGATAGCATTGTCATGTATGGAGAGCCCAATTGTGCCATTGAATTTGTCATTGAGTAATCCCCATACTGTCAGGATGAAATCAGGAATAATAGAATGTCATTCTATTAATACTGATGTTAAATTTGTGCCATGTAAACAGTCAATTTATCCGAAAAGTGAATATGGTTATATTGAAAAAATGATTGAGGCTATGGCAAATACATCTGCAATTCTAACACGGATGCTTAATACTTGTAGAGAGTCTTAGAGGATTAAACTACAGTATTGCAGGCAGTTGACTTTGATTTCCCTTGGAAGTGTAAGGTCATGGTGTCATGTAAAACGCCCTTATACAATGTATCTCAACACAGAGTTGCATTGTGACAAACTAACATTGATTGCTACCGAAGTGTAAAGGGAAGTTTATTTAGGGAGAGGTATATGGTGGTCACACGGTCCCAGCATAACTTCATGGGTTTTCCCCCATGTTGAAGGAATAGAAACCCCAGTCAACATGTATTTCTGGGTTTAAAATTTAACCCCAAATGCTGCAGTGCTCCACTCTTGGTGTCAATTCTCTATACAGGCCACCCTCCCTAAAGTGACCAAAAATATTGGCCACTACTACTATGATTAATGTACATTCATTTCTCACTCCTACCAAAGTCGACCTCTCTAATGTGGTTCTTTCAAATAAGGTGGCATTAGTCTGTTGTTAGAGGGACACTACTGTGTGTTTGAAAGTATTTCCACTTAGTCATACTTAATTTAATAGCCAAAAAATAGTACAAGTCTATAATGATTTCAGTTTTGGTATACATGTATGCACATGCTTGTGCTCTTGTTTCCAGAGTCCTTTCCAGCAGTGAGATTGTTATATCCTACCGTGCTGTGTAGTCATCCCACAGCAGGATGGATGGAGGGAAGAAAGTCTGGGTTCCCCACCCACTTGATGGCTTCAAAATGGGTCGCATTGCTGACATTGGAGTGGATACCATCACTGTTGAACCCTTTGACAGATCACCTGCGGTAAGATTATAAAGGGCATTTTATTTTGCACAGTAGCGATACAAATATATTACTTAATTTGGTTTTACAAATGGGATCATTTCCATAATGAAATGAACATCTTGAAAAATCTGTAAAATAAAAAAATACTGTAATATGTTCTGCTTGGAAAAGTTTTTTTTTCTAAGTAACATCTGTATATGACACAGATTAAAGATAAATACCGGTATGGCGTCCCTTTGCATGTTGCATGAACTTGCATGTAAATATGAACAAAAGGCAACAATTTTGTTTTAAATATAGCTTTGACTTTTCCGTGAGGATCTTACGTGATATAAATTGTCACCAGGTACTAGTACAGTGGTCCCTTTCTTAAAGGACACTCTCTAGAGAGGACACCCCTCTAGAAAGGCCACAAATTCTTGGTGGCAAGTAATGGCAATACAATTGTGATGCTCCCTCTCACCAAAGGACACCTCTCTAATAAGGACAGAATTTCTTTGCAGAAGGGGTGTCCTTATTAGAGGGGGACTACTGTA
>JAAUYG010123122.1_pt1 | contig 10494 bp, 7 predicted proteins | sample 7278091 | NCBI WGS metagenome assembly JAAUYG01 (sample SAMN14350201, study PRJNA611818) | marine sediment metagenome | isolation source: surface marine sediment (0.6m) | place: French Polynesia: Moorea | collected 2018-08
CTCAGGGATACTAGTAACACATATATGGGTCAGTATAGTTTACATTTACTGCATTCCTTGTCTAACCAAGGATATTCTGGCCTTCAAATGTCAAAATTAGGATTAGTCACTTCCGCTACATAGCTATAGTAGCTACATGGCTGTTTTGCGTAGGCATAAACCTAACTTATTCCAATCTGACAACTGACCAAGCAGAGCATCAAGGCCCCTGGGCCTCTTGGTTTTTTGTTCTTGTAGGATCCTAGAAATCTATTCGCAGTTAGCCTCTATGATACCAGAAACCTTGGTGTTTGCCCTTAAGATCGTCCGTTTGTCCAACACATTTCAAATACATGTAACTCATTTTTTTTTTCAGATGTGTGTCCGTTCGGCGAGTTAGATGGTATACATGTATCTTAATCGTGCATGTCGTGATGCTGCATTCTCCCTTGCAATGAAGTGTTCCTTGGGGTGAGCAGTAGGCTTGACTACCAACAAAATATGTGTGTCATATTGTCACACGTGTTATATTTAAATTAAATATTCTCACATACAAGATTCTCAGTCTGTCTGATTCCCGGTATCTTCAGTCCAAGTTGATTGCAAGCCTAGAGAATGAGGGAATCGGCTCTGTGTCCGGCAATCGGCTACTAAGAAAAGTGCTGGTTCAAAATCTTTTCAATTTGCTGCATCATCTTAACGATCCAGTCTGACCTAATTGCCACTCAACAAACGGGTCCAAAATCAACTAAAATTACAAATTTTCAAAATCATTGTAAAATCTTTGTGGATACTGTCCCCAGGATTCTCCACAAATGTTACAAATAAAACTTGAAGTTTACTAAAATTTAAAATTTTCAAAATCATTGTAAATCTTCGTGGATTTTGTCCCAGGATTCTCCACAGATTTTGCCTACTGCATTAGCTTTAGGTTTGCGAGCGATACCTTTGAAACCTTTGCTCCATACACTACTGTGCTTCTGTGTTAAATTTCAAAACTGAATATTTTTTAAAATCTGTATACTATCCATGTTCACACTGTCCCATGGTATGCTTCCCAAGTTTTGATGACTGCATTAACTTTGGAGGTTTCGAAGAAGTCTTTGAAACGTTTTCAACCGACATATTTACTACTGTGTTAAGGGCACTCAAGACATTTTGCTAAAAAAATCCAAAACATAAACTTGTCGAGGGATTCTAAAGCGGTTAAAAATGGGTTTGACATGGGAAAGACATGTCAAGATAAATCGCGGTCTTAATCCTAATTCAAAACCAAAATACAGATGAATTGACTGCCTCACTTCTAATATCAATCAGCAATCTATATGCTATTCTAGAAGCCGTATATGTGTATATATAGAACTCAAGCCGCACGCACGACCTATTATGTCGTACATACGGGATAATAAGTCTTACGTACAAGATAAAAGTCTTATGTAGGCCTACGAGATAAGTCTTACGTATGACCTAATAACTAGTACGCATGACATATGATCTTGTACTACGACTTATTATCTTGTACGTACGACTTATTAAGTCGTACCTATGAGATAATAAGACGTACGTACGGGATAAGGCGCACGTACGAGATATATTTTTGTCACACGTGGCGGCAACACACTTCCGTATCAAACAAAGGGCAGGGAACAATGCAATGGTGAAAGTAGGGATAGTGGATTGTTTCGGTAGCAACGGTATAGGCTGAGGGTAAGGGGGCGTTGTATGACGCAATAATCTTCAAAAAAGACCGGATTAGCCGTAATCAGCCAGACCGTAACAAACCGAGTTAACAGTTAGTTGCTGGGCAGTTCTAGAGAGTAGATTTATGCCTAGCAACAATCGTCAGACGTCTCCGCGTGGCAGGAAGAAGCTTCTCGATTCATTCAAGGTCATTCTCCATCAGCCACCGGAATCAGAAATAATGATGGTGTAAGTACATGTAGGGCAGCCAAATATCCTTAAAAAGGGCGGCCTTTTATGTCGATTTTGAGGCAAAGGTTTTACTTTAAGACATGTCTTCAAAATGCAGATTTAAGGAGAGTTTGGTGAAGTGATTTTGCCTTTAACGCCCCCTTTCTGAACAGAAGTGGCGGCTTGCTAAATAAGTCAAATGGTGCGTGGGCCTACACTGTGAAGTGAAGGAGGAAGTATGCGAAAGGAATTGGTTTCCAACGTTTCTGGTGGGTGTGGTCCTTTGCCAAAGGCTTTATTAGGATACGGTTAGGCCAAAGCGAATTTTTGGAATCTCATAGTGGTGAAGCTCGAATTGGTAAAACTCGGCTGAACAAAGGCAGTCAACCGTAGAGTCACTGCTCTAATCTGGGCCTAGACGCTATTGTCTGGGAACATTTGTTCAGGTCGAAAACAAAAACGAAACATTTTTGTTGTGTCTGACACTTTTTCCCCTAGAGGTCTTGTCCCGTGTTCGTCTGTCGTTATATCCATCCCATGGCAACGAATAGCCTACCTGTTATCAAGTTAGCATCTCCTACGCCGGACTTTCTTCCACAGCTGGTACGGATACACCACTGTATCATCGCAACGTGCGAAATGTTAAAGAATGGAGGCTCTTTTTTGACATATTGAAACGCAAAACCATATGGGGAAAATCAAAATGCTTTCCCTCAAAAAATTCAAAACAAATTTCTCCAGCATATTTTTGTTTTATTTTATTGAAATTCATTCAAATTGTGCAGACATTATTAGCAAAAATAGTAGGAGAGTACTTGCTTTACTGATCTGTGTCCAGTTGAAAAAAATACGGCCTATGAAAGCTTTAACGTGGGAGTCAATGTTGCATATGGCGAAAATAAATATCTTTTGTAATTTCTATTTTTGTATAAGGTTTCAAAAAGTGACAGGACCTCTAAGATTCGAATGCTAAAATTAAAATATTAAGTTCCTCTTTCGCATGGTTAGTGCTAACCAGGAAGTCAAAGACCCTGGGCCTCTTGTTTTGCCTCTCAAAGAAGAAGCCGTTTGCTTTCAACGGGTAGATACACCTGACTGGATGTTTCACAGAGCGTGACGGATTTTGTCTGGAAGTCTGCTCTGTCAGTCTGAGAAAAGCAAATCATTGTTACATGCATCCTTTCAATTTCGAAATTAATAGGTCAGTCGATACATAACTATAGATGTCTCCTACCTTTGTAAAAGAAAGGAGGCCAATCAGTCAAAGTGACCTTTTTGTTAGACGAGTTTTGGACAAACATGTGGCAACCTAAGACTCCTGCTTCAGTATAATAGGAATGAGTTTAAGAAGCAATTCTTAGGTCAAAACCTAGCTCCTCTGTGGCTATATATATAGTGGCCAGAAAGAATGATCATTTATAGCCGGCTCCTTTGATACTGGACGTTACGGGTACCGTCATGGCTTCCTACCACGGGATTGGGCTTCTTCTTGCCCTTGTCGGCAGCTGCATAGGTAAGTCTTCTTGGTGATAGTCTGCCGTCTGCTTGAGGGGAATTACCCTATGTATCTATCGGACAGGCTGTGTCCAAGCGGATAGCATGAAAGCAGTTTTCTGTGACTGATCTCAAGTGAACAATGCAATTGTTTAGCTTGTCTCCTTGCAATCTCGTACTCAATTACCACACTTTGAATTCTTCAACCGCTTCTGAACCCTTCCATTTTAGCTTCAGGTGACTGGGGTTATTACCACGATCGTACTGCCACTGGTAAGTGTATTCAGATATTGTTTTGGGCATTAATAGCTGCTTTATTTATATCCGGATGATAGATTGAATTTGCAGTTTATGATCGAATGTACAGATGTTAATAAGACTTCTATATATCTCGATTCTTGTTAGTAGGCAGTCAGAAATTTAGCTCCTTTAATTACACGTACATGTACTCTACCTGTACCAGTGTTCAGTTTTGAAATATTCTTAAAAGGTATGCTCTGATGCTTTAAACAGTTCCACCTAAATGAACCAAATGTGTGCCACATACAGTAGAGTTTAATTTCGCTTTAGTAAATGTGCTTAAAACGGTTATAAAATGTTAAGTGTATTATGATTGATGTTTGATCCTCGAGACAATATTCCATAAATTATCGTAAAGTGGTCTTTTCGGATGCAGATCCTAGTCGCTGGGGTTCCCACTACCCTCAGTGTAGAGGGGACGACCAGTCTCCTGTCAACATTGATACATCCCGGGTGCTGTACGACCCAAGTCTGGGTCAGCTCCGCTTCAGGGGGTACACCAGAACTCTGCCCTGGGGTCGGCTGGAACTGAAAAACAATGGACACACCGGCAAGTGATTTTCTTTTGCAATATGTGGTTGTAATACATGGCTTTTAAAACTTACATAGAACTGCCAGGGTACGCACTAGTCGTGATGGATCATTCAAACTTCTTCCTATCGGTAATTACAATTTTTCAGTGGTTTTAAGTAGAGAACTTTTCCATATTAAGGACATCGTGGCATTGAAAATGAACTACAGTACCCTGAGCAGGTATTTTAATGAAACAAATTGGTTTGGTCCTTGGATTGCCTGGTTTTGCTGCCCAGCTGCCAATTTCTTTGTAAAATTAAGAGCTGGATTGAAGTTCTCGAAAATACTTAAATCTGATTTTAAGTTGTAAGTCATAGTGCCTCTGCCGCCCGAAGATAAGGTTTCTAAGGGGTATCATTAGAGCTGTATTCTCAGTCTGGAGGACCAGATTTCTATAGAGTATAATTAGAGCTGGATTTTCCTTGTGGTTCCAGTCGTAGTGTCTGTGCCGCCGGAGGACCATATCTCTATAGAGGGTGGAGGCCTGGACGGTCGGTACAGGCTGGTCCAGGCCCATATGCATTGGGGATCCAGAAATGCCTACGGTTCTGAACATACCTGGAATGGCAGGCCCTATCCGATGGAGGTACGATAATGTATAATGGCTTAATTTTGAAATAATCTGCCTATGTACGAGGTTTATGTGCATTCGCATGTTTGGGCACTCTTACAGAGTAATTTGTATGGACATCATGGCTTATATTAAGATCTACACAACTGCCAGGTGCTTAATCTAGAATACTATATTGAAGAACGAAACGGGCCGTATTAAAAACAGAAAGCTAACAGAAATTCATTGATATATAAGAACATGGTTTTCTTAAAGGATATTTACTTATTTACAGTCAAACCTGCTCGACAGACACCTGTATAAAAAACCACCTGCTTAGAAAGAATACATTTTAAAGAACTAATTTTAGAAATCCACAAGTGTATACTTTTCATGCTGTTGAACCTGCATATAGACCACTTTATGAGACCACCTGTGTATAAAGAACATTGAAAGTTTCACTGTATATGGACTTCTTTATTTTCTAGGTTCACCTGGTACATGTTCATGAGAGGTTTTCCACGGTGACTGAGGCGCTGTCCAATGGAGGATCGAAGGCTCTGGCTGTCATTGGAATCTTTGTAAAGGTCTGTATGTGATATAGTCAACTATTCAAAGTAGTCAACTATTCAGACTTGAAATTTTGTATGATTGGATTTGATAAACCGTTAGTACTGTGAAGTTGTATTGTCTGTGGAATCTGTAGAATTTGATGTACAATTACTCTAGGAGTTGGCAAGAACTCCCCCGGAAACCTTCACTCGGAACCTTAACGCCCCCCCTCCTCCTTGACCCTCCCCCCCCCCACCCGCCCCAAACTAATTGTTCACGATGCCGTATTTCGTATAATGTAACGAAATGGAGCTACCTGCACGTATTTTTGATTACGTCGTATAGTAGCTTTTCTTATATCTATTACTGTAACTCTATGTACAGCTCATACAAAGCTACGTACATGCAGATCACCCGGCAAATTAAAACTAGAGAAACCTCTGTATTGCCTTACTTAACCACTTACTAAAGCTCACCTAGGTCTACTTTTCAAATTATTCAAAATGTTACTTTTCTTTATAGGTGGGAAGCCACAGCTACGAATATGGCTACGATAAAATTGTTTCTAGTCTGCAAGCGGTCAAAGTTCCAGGTAAGTAGAAATTGAAACTAAATCTAGAATCTGAAGAATAGCAAACTAGTCCAGTAGAATTTTTTTTCGTGCGTTGGTAGTAAGACTTGCATGTACACGTGTTAATGAGACTAACGGGTGGCAGTATAGATACTTTTGCATAGCAAACCTTGACATATGTTAACTTTGTTTATAGCCTTGTTTATAGCAAAGTATCTGGTCTTGTTTATAGGCAAGTAACTTGTTAATTCGCAAGTAAGTTGCTAATTCGCATCTGGCCATGACACCTTCAGGTTGGGCACAGTCTACATGTTTCCGTTGCAGACACGACTGTCCCCTTGCCGGAGATGTCTCTGGCAGAGTTGCTGCCGTCTGGCACCGTAGAACATAACGAGTTTGTGAGATACAGCGGGTCTCTGACGACACCTCCCTGCAGCCAGGTTGTCACGTGGACGTTGCTGAGGAAACCGGTCACGTTGTCGCCTGGCCAGGTCTGATTGCACAGGAATGTCGGTCGAACAGACAGGGAAAATAATCTGCAAAGATACAAAGCTTTTTTACAGTACAATGTGTAGGGAGTCGATACTCTATCGGTTAAAAACTGAATAAATCATGAATGAAGGTAGTATTGTTAATGAAATACGTAAAACAAAGGGCGTAAATAAAATTCTAAGGTTTCTTTGGAAGTAGATTTCCGGAATGTAATACATAAGATATGTAAGCGAACACATTTTTGGAATCAAAACACCTTTTCAGAACGTACATCTGGGAAGCCTAATATATAACCATTAGCAAAGAGACTTGCTCTATATGTTCCAGCTGTCTGCTTTCCGGAGTCTGATCGGTGCAGGTGCGGTACACAGGCTGGTAGACAACTTCCGGTATCCACAGCCACTCAATGGCCGCCTGCTGACCTCAAACACAGAGATGAGATACCGGGACATGAACGAAAATAATTTCGCCAACCGCTACGCATTGTAGAAGCGGACTTGTTCGACTTGGCAATAAACATTAAGCAATTGGACATTTTGGAAGGCTTATTTTTAATTTGTTACGAAGGTGAAGGTGTTCAGAGGCATATGGATTACATATGCTCAAATGGTGTGGTCAAAAACAGCTAGGTAGCTTGTGTAGTAGCTTCGCAAGTAAGTTACTTTTCGCAAGTAAGTTTACTGTTAAGATCACCTTTTATACATACTCTTTTATGGATGACTTTTATAGCCTTTCTTTTATCTACAATGTGTTAAAGACTGCTGCGTGGGTTATTACACTGGCATGCGTTAACGATTTTACTACAGAATTTGGAATGTGACCTGAAAAATAAAATTATAATAAACGTTTATAATAAACTTTGCCTTTTCTTTCTCCAATCTAAAGTGTTTTTTTTTTTTTTTTACGTCGAAGCAACTATACCATGACTTTAGCTAATAGTTTATTCTAGATGTGGTGAAAAAGATGGATTCAAAGGTCTTTAATTCTTGTATTGGTTAAGATGGATATATAGATCGATATTTTTCCTTTGTACAATTGGAAGTGATAACAAATACTAGAACACTGAACGTCTAGAGGAAGAACACTTGAGCCAGAGGGTGTAAACTGTACACAAGAAAGAACAGAAAAAAAAACTGATATCAATATACAAAAACAACTATACAGTCAGTGTTCCTTATCAGAGATGTTGCTTACAGCTTTCGTGTAGCGGTCACCCTGCAGGGTGAATGACCTGGGCCTCTTGTGACGTCATCAGGTCCAATACGATCTCACGAAGCGGAAACGACGTCATACGTCACTGAGGTACGACAGGACGGAGAAGAAAGAAATATACAGCTATCGACTGGGTATGGGTGTCTTCTAGAATAAAGAGATACGGCTATCGACTGGGGATGTGGTCTTCTAGAATGAAGCAAAGAAATAAAAGCGATGACCTCTGAAGTCACTGTGACCTTCAGCTGGACCCTTCACCTTTTCTGTGCCTTTGTGATATACCGTGCATAATCAATGTCGGCAACAAAGACAGCAGTCTGCCGAAAGGACTCTGCGTGCCGAGGATAGTCCCTGAACAAGGGCGAGATGTCGTCTAAGACAAGAAAGGTTGTATGACGATATGTACGGTGCACAATAGGAGCTCGGACATTGTCACTTGGCTCATTCTGTTACAGTGCCACACTGTAGTGAAGCTCGTACTGAGACAGACGAGGATTCGCGAGTCTCGTGAAATATTTAAGTGTCGTCTAAACATGAATTGTGTATGGAAAAATTAAATACTTAAACAGTTCTGTCATCTTTGTAAACAGTTTCCTCCAAATAATGCTTCGTTTACAGATCTTTTTTTTTTTTGCGACTCTTACCACCGTCATTACCACCACTACCGGCATCACACACACGTAGGGCTGCGCTTATCGTAGACTTTTCTTTTTCGAAAAATGTATTTGCGGCTACCTCAAACTTCAACGGACACCTAAAGTGTTCTTCAGTATTCTCATATTTTCGTCATTCCTCGCCGGTTTCTCTTTTCCGTTGTGCCATTACGGACCACGATAATGAAAGGCGAACCACGACTTTTTTGTCGTCGTCTTCCATCGATTAGTTTGCTAATTTGGGGAAAGCCGTTGTGTATAGAAACACGGTTTGAATAATCTTATCTATAGACCGATATAAGGGACGTACAGCTGTCCCAGCCCGACGTTTTTATACATACTATGGGTATCTCATATAATCATATAGCATCTCGGCCTTCTGGAATTTTCTGTTGTTTACCACAAATACATGTGTGTCCATATTTATTACATATTTTAAGATTTTTTCTACGTATCCATGGCCTGATATACAAAGTCACGTTTTTTTACTCATTATACTCTTTTTTAAGAGATGTGCACTTCTGCAAACAAACTAGCTAACTTAAGGACGACACATTCTATCGATCTTGGCTGTGATCTCAAATCTGCTGCAGAAAAATATAACATAATGATTTTACTTAAGCCTGACTGCGGGCGCTTAAATAACGACAGCAACTGAAGCTTCCACCGCTGAGAGTCAGTGACAGAATGACATGGAAGTAGTGACATAAAGGAACTGTGCAAAACTGTTCTGCATTCTGAGCTGATCTTTCTCCCAGGCTCCTTTCCATGTACTGCATAAGCCAAGGGATTGAAGTAGCTGTCCTGAATTCACTGTTGGAACCAATGTTGGTTCTCATATCAGGTCCCTTGGTTATTCCTTGTTCTGATTCTATTTCATGCCGTGCAGATGGAAACAGGCTGACGACTCCGACACGAAACCATCAAACGAGACAAAACCCTTTATTGGAGGCCTATGTAAAGTTTGGATGACCTTGCTGTCAGCTTCACTGGTGTCGGGTTTCGACAGTCACACTGTCCCACACTTAGGATACACGTCTGGTGTTTACTCTGAATAATCGATACCCGTAAGGTTGACATCTCCCATCTTTGTGTCATATCTCCTGATCCAATATTCAGGCGACCAGGGACGTCGTATGCAGCAGTGAAGAGGGCCTTTGGTAAACGTCGCCCAACGTTCAGGACAATGCGCAAGCCCAAGGGAATGGGATTCTTCCTGCGATGAACAGACTATTCAGTCGCAACAGTCTTTCCCAACGGTCCACCCAACCCACAAAAGAAAGCCAGGGTTTGGGCCGATAATATTACATCACGGCAACCGAACCGCTTTGGGGACGACAGAAAGAACAGGATGACATTGCATAAGACCGCAATAGTTATTGATAGTAGTACTGGGCGCGTTATCTAATCTGCTCAGAATCCATTGTATAGCCTATGTTCCACAGACACTTAGCACTGCAAGAGCATATCATACTTCTATGACTAGGCGTTAACTTGCCCTATAATTACCCTACCCTCTCAGGAACGCACTATCCGGCTCTATTACAAACACCTGTGAACCCAGAGATTTAAGCCTTCTCTCATACCGTGGCGTCTATGCCAGCAAATGGCTAATGGTCAGTTTTAGCACTACATAATTTTATCGCAGGCATTGGTAGAAAGTAATATGTCATATTTTGCTTTAATTGTGCTTACTGTGTAATTTTTGTTTGTGCTTTGTGTACTGTAGACATATTTACTGCACGCATAATCCAACCTGTCGATTGCAATAAATAACTTATTATTTAGTACTACATTGTTTTGAAAAGTGTTAATCTGCGGTATACGATACGGCTAAACTAAATATTAACCAAATCTATAGTTTGCTGTATTAAAGATTTCGCTGTGTACTAGGTCCAATTTTGATATAAGCATTCACTCTTCCCTTTAGCGGACTTGTCTTCGCATGCTTTATTTTGATAACATTTGTCTTTTGCTTTTGCAATCTCGTGGATGGCTAGGGAGCACAATGTCCGCTTAGGAGCTCCGTAACTGGCTGTATTTTATTGTTTCTCTGCCTCAGTGACCGTGTTGGTTTATTTGACTCTGTGATCTTGCTGCATTAAAGTCCCGATATCGTTGAAAAATCGATTTTTCAACGTTGAAAATGCGTTCGTTTCTGGCGTGTCGGTGTTTTAACGTTGTAAGTGCGCAACTTCAACGGCGAA
>JAAUYG010006211.1_pt1 | contig 10492 bp, 6 predicted proteins | sample 7278091 | NCBI WGS metagenome assembly JAAUYG01 (sample SAMN14350201, study PRJNA611818) | marine sediment metagenome | isolation source: surface marine sediment (0.6m) | place: French Polynesia: Moorea | collected 2018-08
ACTCACATTTGACCTTGAGTGACCCTGAAAGGTCAAAGTTAAGATGTCGAATATGATCTAAAATTGATACATGCATAGTGAGGTACTGTGTGAGAGTTAACCCAGATTTCAGTTGATTTAGTCTGCAGCAGTAAGTCTGCAGAAAATTGCCAATGTCATCCCAACTGCAGCTGTCAAGCAGAGCGCCAAGGTCCTTGGACCTCTTGTCTTACTGAATGATTCCATCACATGTACCAGTATTCATATAATGACAAATTTAGTACCAACAAAATTGACTCTGAGAGATGTATCATTATAATATAATCAAAATGCTAATGTGTTGGCTGACTTTTTGTGCCTGAGTGACTGGGATGTATATTATACAGTAAAATGATCTCTGTATTAGCATGTACAGATGCAGTAATAAGGCACTGCTTGTGGGAATGTCCGTTTTTGAAAGTCCATTTTAATTGAGATGTACATGAAAAAAAATGCTTTGTAGGAGTTCAACAAAAGCTTGTGATACAGATTTTTGTAGGAGGAAAATGCAAACAAATGTGACAAATGAATAAAAGGAACTATTCCAAGAGACTGTTTTCAGTGATGTGGTTTCGTTGAAGCTATAGTCAATAAGGTCCCTCGTTCTTTTCTTCAAGCTTCTCAATAATAGTCAAAATGTCTGCTTTTGCCTGCTGTACTGACCAATATATGCTCTGTTCTACATAGGATTGTAGCCTAGCGTGCAATATCTATCAGTGAAGAGCAGTTATTGACTGACAGTCTATTAAACGCAGAACCTCCGCCGACTGACGTTGGATGTTGATCTTTTGAAATATTTAAAACATGCAACTTAAGAGCCTTCTAGGATTCTGTGACCCTAAGGTAACTTAAAAGACCGAACCAAAATACAAATTAGTCATTTCTATAGCGCCAATTCAAGCAAGAGTTTTAATTGGTGCTTGCACGTTGCAGTCATTTCAGAGTTAAGAACAAGTTTATAGCAAAAAAGTTCTGAGGTCCTTAATTTTCCCATAGTCTTTAAGTATTCTGATTCTGTCAGGTAGACTATTCCAAAGTTGTGGTCCTAATCTTTAGAACCTCTTTCAGAATCACTTTACTTTGACATACAGAGCTCAAGAGGAAGAACTTAATGGCATGAATTTACTCCCTGCTTGGTAGTTACGTAATGATGTATTGGTTATAACTATGCTCATTTGACATCGTTACTTAAGCAGTTCTAGCATAGAAATGCAGCAATAGCCAGAAAATCCACTAATCCCGATTAATAAAAAAAGGATGTACCTCGATCTTCAAAATGTTTATGAACTGGACCCCGGTACCCAGGCCATGCACCCATGGTGATCCACTTAACCCATGAGCCGACACACCTGCAAAGATGACCACACAGCTACAGGTGATTTTCCTGAGATTGGATACCACTCTGTGTTTAAGCTGTGGATAGACACAAGACGAGCCTTTAGTGAACCAAGCCCCAGATCCCAGGCCATGCCCCCAGAGGTGGGATCGTGACTCATTTGAAAGTTGACACACCTGCAAAGACAAAGACCACACACAAAGAGGTGACCAGTGAAGAGTTGCTGCTATGGCCACACAATGGGCAGGCCATGGCAAACTTGGCCGATAAAGCCCTCTTTCTTCTTCTGGTTATGCATTTCAATCACCGTGCAGCTTTGGCCTAGTGGAAAAATTTAGTGGATTTTTTCAACCTGATGCTACTGCTTTTAGGAATTTTAGATACATTCTCAGGACCTGGGATATATGCTGTGATCAGGGGGACAGAAGACTGCGGCCCGCCAACGTTCAATGAGGATTTTTCTCTCAGTACACTATCAAAGGAAAGTGTTATATATTTCTTTCCTTGTGCATTTTTCTTCCCCTTTGTCTTCCCCTTTTGTTTTTGGCTGGCTTGCGAGTGTCGCTTTGTCTGGTAGTACTTTGCTATATGTGGGCCATTCGGCCTTTTCGTCTCAAAACTAACCTGCCAAACAGAGTGCTCTCTTCTCCACCTGTGTATTGAAAAGGTACTCTTCTGTGTCCTGACCAAAAGAGTCCATCTGGGTGCTAATGATACATCTCACAAGGACAATATCATGCCAGCTACATGTGGCTCTGAAAGGCTCTATTAAGGCTTCTTATAAGGCCTCCACAACCTTACGATGTTCGCTGACCAACAAATTGGGGACAGACCCCTCCCCCCTGGGGTTCCTAGTAGCAACCACTTGATCATCCAGTGGTGGAGCTTCCAAGAAGCGTGGGTAAATACCTGGGGTGGGGGGTGGGGGGGTAAAACAAGGAACAGTGATCCACCAATCTAATGTGGGTCTTAGGAGCCTTAAGGGCCTCAAGGACCTCAGTCAGTATATGGTCGTTGAGAACCAGGGCCACACTGACTGTTATGAGGCTCATCTGGCTGAACAGCCCATAAGGAGGTTGGAGGGGGGGACCCAGCACTATGAGGTCATTCGTCTGCAGAGAATGCTGAACAGAACCTGGCATAGCAGGTCCAAATATGGTGTCAGTGGTCGAAAACTGAGGCCTGAGGGAGGTGTCAACAAAAACTGAAGAAGTGGGTCAAGACATGAAACATAAGACAGTGTTTCAAAGTCCCTTGAGTGAGAGAACCCATCATAATGTCCTGAAAAATCTCGGATCGCATCCAGGGTATCAACTCGATCAATAATAGCCATCAATAATATAATCTTCTTAGCCATCAATAATATAATCTTCTGGGTGTTCAGAACGCTCGGGCTGGATCTCACCAACTCTGACCTTCACCGGTAGCAGGAATATGGCGCTCTCAGTTTCTGGATGCATGGAAAAGCTTTACCACCAATCAGTGGGTGTTTCAGATAGTCTGAAAAGGCTATATCTTGGCTTTCATCATTTCACCAAGTGTCAAGATAGCCAGTCAAGACTCCTCGGTGGACAGAAGTCCAATCCCTCCTCAACAAAGGAACTATCAAAGAGCTTTCACCAGGTGAAGGGGTGGGGAGGGGTTACTCTTGCTACTTCCAACCAAGAAGATGGGCAGCTTCTGACTGATATTCAAGAACAAGTTTTTGAACGCCTGCCTCCTCGTGGAAAAGTTCAGAATGGAGACCCTGGCTTCCATTCAACCAGGTATGTGGATGATATCTTGGGACCTGAAGGATGCTTGCCTTCATGTTCCTATATCCGTCCATCCCACAGACGTTTGCTGGGGTTTGGATTGAGAGATACACTTGGCATCCACTGCATTTATCAGTGGAGAGTTCGGTTTGGCCATGGCACCCAGGCTCTTCACCAAGCTCCTGGCCCCAGATGCGGCCCATCTCCATCTCGATATGTTTATGTGCCTGTGCATAGATGATATCTTCCATGCCCAGGATTCGGAGGTCTTAGCCATTCAAACCAGGGATGCCAGCATTTGTCTTCATCTTCAGGTGGGATTTGCCAACAAAATAACTAAGTCTTCCCTTGTCCCCTCCCAGGTGATGACACACCTTGGTGCCCTTATAGACACTTTTTAGGCCTCATCAAGCATACCCCAAAGTTTGGGGGATCTGTCAGATGTCTCGAGGTATTTTTTGCAGATGGATACTTTTCTGCAGGGCAACTCCAGACGGTAGTTGTTATGGCGGCTTGCCTTGCTACAGTTCTGGTGTGTCTGCTTCGGCTCAGACCGATTAAATCTCACCTGTCAAGGAACTTTAAGTGAAAGTCTGACAGTCTTTCCAAGTGGATTACCTCTGACGTTCCAGGGATGCTGGGAGCTCTCAATTCTGGGCAGATTCTCTCCAGAAGAAGTGCCCATGGAATTTGTCCTGCTGAGTCAGAATATGATGATGGATGCCTTCAGCTATGGTTTGGGAGCAGTCCTCTAGGGACGAAGCTGTTCAGCGGCATGGTCTCAGGACTCTGTCAGGAGGAGTCTCGCTTCCCTTTAAACATCACAAAAGCCTTGGTGGTCTTCAAGGTGCTGCAGTTCTTCGAACAGAGCCTTAAGCAAGGAGATCTCCTGATTCAGACAGACAACCCCACCATCCTGTCATGTCTGAACCAGATTGGAGGGACCAAATCTCACTCGCCCAACCAGTTAGCAGTGTTGCCTGGACAGGGCCATCACTTTGCAAGCAGTCCATCTCTCGGGGTGGATGTCAAAGGTGACAGATTGTTCCATCATCTGGGAGAATGTCAGGGCAACCTGGATAAGTCAGTGGAGTGGTCTCTCGATCAGGGAGTAGCCAACGTCTTTCATTTGTGGATGACTGATGTGTAGACCCATTTGCGATAAGCATCAACATAAAGGTTTCTGTCTTTTACAGTCGAACCTCGGAACTCTCGGCCTGTCGAGGCGATATCCTGCAGCATGTGCAGACTGATTGGTCAGCGGTCTTCTGTACAGGTACCCACCGATTCGGCTGCTACATCTGTCTCTATTCAAAGTGAGAAGAGAGGAAGCAGATGTGATAGCCATCCTTCCGTGGTGGCTGAAAAGAGTTTGGTTCCCTCTGGTTCTGGTCGATCTAGATGCCAGTGCTTCTTCCAGATTGGCTCAACTGCCTCAAGATTCCCCAGGGGGAGTTGGACCCAGGCCTCTGGACCATCCGCTTAGCTGCCTGGAGGCTCTCAGGGAAACACTCCAAGCAGCAGGAGTTTATGAGGCAGTCCCTGCTGCCACCTCTGGCCACTGTATGACTGCAGTGATTCAAGAAGGAAGACCAGATAATATGTGTGAACCCACACTCAGCGCAGGGATTCTCCACGACGTGGACTGATCTGCCAGGACACCTCCTGGTGATCTGTCAGGCTACTACTTAGTCAACACCTTCTTTTGCCTGCCATTATAGGCTGGATCTAGTGGCCAAACCCCCCTAATTTTGCTGCTCAGGTGTTAGTAGTGGAATACAAAGAGTCGATCAAAGTATCGGGTTGGGTTCCTCTTCCCCTAAATACAAGTTCGTGTCCGTCTGTTGCTTGTGTGTGTGTGGGAGAAGATTTTTCAATGGTTTTTCATAGTGGAGAATAGGTTTTTCTCCGCTCGCACTGCATTCTTTAGGGTTTAACCTTACCCTGGCCTGTACATATTTTTTTTAGGGATTTTTTGCCAGTGGTTTTGTGTGGCACCTGTTTGCACTGTTTTTCCCAGCTTTCCACTCTGGGTGAGAAATGCTGTGTGGTAGCGGTTTCCCCAGGCTCACCCAGGGTTAGGGTCATGGCCTCCTTTGACAGCCATCAACCGCTCGGTGATTGCTATTACTGATAGTTTTTGCCCCTTTGGCCAGCAGTTTAGCTTTTCTTTTGGCCCAGGGGCTGTCATTGGTTTTTGGAGTATGACCTCTGCTGGCATCGTTCTCTCGTCTTGGGCTCCTTGTTCCCGGCATTTTAAATGCATCTGTAGGAAAAGTTTGGACAGAAGAGTTTTCGACAGCCAGATAAGTTTCACTGTGTGGGACTCAGCTTAAATAAGGATCTGAACCAAGCATAGTTATAACCAATTTTCCTGACTCTGTTGAGTCCTTATATTGTTATAACATAGAGAAATTCAGGTCCTAACAGGTTGCTCTTCCTGCCCGCCCTTTCTGGCTGGTTTCACCTTTCCTTCTGGTGGCAGAATAAGTGAGGCCTTTGTTGGCCGTTCCTGTGACCTGCCCTCTGTGTGTGTGGGCACAGCAGCCACACTTCACTGATCAACTCTTTGTGTGTGGTCTTTGTCTTTGTGGGTGTGTCAAATGAATCTATCCCACTGGATATGAGGCCTGGGATCTGGGGCCTGATTTATTAAACGTTCTTGAGATGGTGGGGGACCATTTATTGAATCCGGATTACATGTAGAGGAATTTCCTCGTTCAAGGTGGTAAACAGTTTTCTGACTAATGCTGCATTTTCTCTGCTAGAACTGATCAAATAAGGCCCTGAACTTTGCTACATTAACAATATAAGGACAGATTTTTTTTGAAAATATTTACATCTTGTGTCCATGTAACATTGTCCCCTCCCACCCACAATTTCCCTACCAACTTGCCTGTTTAATGTCAGCCAGAAATTTCTGCAGCAGTGGGTCCATACCAGACCAGTTATCTTCAAAACAACTGTGGCGACACATTTTCCTAAGAGCAGCCTGTTTTGCATTATCTTGTTTTGACGTCAATTACCTATGGAATCCCCCCCCCCCCCCGAAAAAAAAACTTACCGGTAAAAGTCTCCCATTCCACAGACCTTAATGCATCTGTGATCTTCCAAGGCAACTGAAGAAGTCCAAGGTTTATCTGTGTATACTGGAAGCTGGATTCAACAGAATTTAGAAGGTTCATGATCCCAATGAGGTCAAAATGTATCGTGTAGAATTCAGTTTTTTATACCCTAAGATTTCTGGTGTAACAATACTTGTAATTCAATTCATGTTTACCATACAGTGACTGGTGAGTGTTTCATGGAGAGTATAAACGGTTCTCAAAGTTTCATCTTCTGGAAGCAACACTGATACTACCGTACCATATACATCTAATAATTTTTTTTTATAAAACTTAAAATGGAAAGCAAATGCATGACTTTTTACCAGTGTTTTTATTATACAGAGCAAATACCTTTATGGGAAGAGGTATCAATGTGAATGCACAGTAAGTGGAAATTCGCCCTGAAATACCTCTGGACATGGCTGGAATGTTGACTTACATACTTCTAACCCGCTAACCTAATACACTGGTTCGAACAAAGATTTTCATTCTCCCTAATTTTTAAAACGCAGTCGATTCCTTTCTAAAACCTACCGGTAACATTAACTACAGATACTAGCGAAGTATAATGTATCTATCAGCATACATTCTTGGAGGAAATTATTGATGCAGTAAAATCGTGACTAGATTTATAGATGTATTTCTCAGGGAGCTTTGGCGTATAAGACTCTGTTAAGGAACTCTGTTGTGGGTTGAGGGACTGCCAAAAAGGTGGTAGGTAGCTAATACTTTCCATAAATACAATAGCTATGGCTACATCTTAATTCTCATGACAAAATACCTTTAATAACCCTGAAGAATTTTCAATCCAATATATTGACATAAACCAGTGTTTTTACACTGAAACATGCAGTAAAGACACACCAGATACATCCATGCAATCTTTCCAGGGTTTTCGCTTTAATATACCTAAATACTTTGGCTCATAGTTTAGTAAAATTGAAATACTGGCCAAATTTTCCACCCTGAGCCTTACAGTTGATTATAATCAACTGTAAGGGTTTCGGCAAAAAAATTTGAAATAGCCTATTTACCAACAGTAAGTGACTTGGATGAACAACACAATTTCTACCTCTATACACACTGGCATGTAACCCAAAATACTTTGTGCAATGTACATCAGGACAGGAGCCATTACTTCAGACACATTCTCTATAAATATTATGTGCTTGTGGTTACCCTCTGATATTACATTGACAACTCAAGAGTATCCGGTACAAATTAATTCAAAGTACAGCAAGCAGATCAGAAACAATAACTCAGAATGGATGTAGAGGTAACTGGTAAATGTGTCTGATTAAAAGTTTACATTAAAAACAGCAGTAGGCACACATGGTGTGCCAGGTAGGTTTGATTTTACATCTGCATGGCAAGCCATAACTGAATAACCAGTTTGCTGAATATCGGCATTCGCAAACCACATTATTATTGGTTTACCCATCACAGAAAACAACACTAAAACACATCAACTGTACAATGTGAAAACACCTTCTTTCTAGGTCTGGGCCCAGAGTGGCTGGACAGATTATATTCAGGGACGTTGGTAGTATCACTAGATGCTTATGCCTCACCAGCGTAAACACCTAAATAGGATGGTTAACATTGGACAAGGACGCAGACTCAAACACTGTTTGACACACATTTTGCACTGTATATGTAAATGTATACACACAGTCTAACCTCTCTTCCTTTTAAGACCACAGTTTCTATGTTCCAACCAACACTCGTTGTTGGGTTCAAACTGACGCTAAGCAAATCAAGGGTCTTTTAAAACAAGTCTGGCTGCTAACATAGCACAGTCAATTGATTTAAGATATTATTTACCCTCAAATTCTAGCTATGGTCTTAAAAGAAAGGGGGGGGGAGAGATTCTCAACACCTCTCGAGTCAGACACAGGACAGGACAATCACTGCAAGTGATTTCCTTGGAAATTGACACGCAAGGGCTTTGGAGAAATCACAGTGCACAGTAACTTGAGATCATGGGAGAACATCATTACATGCAGCTATTAAATACTTTAAAAGCCGAAATCTTACTAATGTGAAGTGTGTAGCACAGTACAGCTCAAGCCTTAGATACAGAGTTATTTTAAATGCATTATAGTAGTATGTACACAAGCAAGAATTTTAGCACTGTCATGGCACAACCAGTATACGTACATGTACGTATGGGTGACTAAAGCTAAGTCTAACAGGGCAGAAGAAAGGTACATTTATCAGAAAATATTTATACAGGCCTTCCTCTTCTTATACACTACCTGTCTTATCTAACCAACAAATAACCTAGAAATGGTTTTCTAGCACTGTGACAGTGACTTGCTAGTATTCAGATACTGAGATGATGAATGCTTTACATTACTTACATTATGACTGTCTCATGATCAGACCTGACATGGTATGTTATATTCATAAAAATATTGATTAATATCAGCAACCATTAGCCTACATGTATACACTCTTCACTCCGACCACCAATTAAACTTCTTTCAGTTTCTCAATTCAGCAATGGCTCGTGAGAAGGTATATCTCTTAAATCTAGACAGGCCATACAATTTTTTAAGTGTGTGCAAAGACAAATATAATCGTAATGTCAATGCAGTGAAATTGTTGCCAGTGACCTTCACCAGTGCATGTAACATAGGACCAATTGGGTAAACATAATTCACAACCTAGCCTTGGCTTGAGATTTTTGTTCTTCACCTACGTTCCTGTCTACTGAACAAGACCTCATTCATCTCCTATATCAATCACACACTGAACTGAAAAACTGATCTGAGAAGACATAAAACTATCTAAATGTGTCTCGGAACTGAAGCCCAACAGGAGAGAATACAATTCCTGCTAGCATTTGGCTAGCTTATTACCCAGGGCCTAATTTCTTTCCAAAGTGAACTTAAGTCTACTGTTTACCGAGGGAACTATTGTCTTGATATTGTCCATGCCTCAGTAGAGTTTTGGGCTTAAGATGTTTCCAGAACCCAGCCCCAGGAGCTGCCAGGCAACACTTAACTTAGGCAGCCAGGAAGTTTCTCCACTCTACTGCACCCAAGATAGCAAACACAATGTACTCCAAGTACCAGTTTAATGTGTTCATGTAAAGAACCATGTCTCTTGTCGTCCAAGATACCTAACCCAAAGCTGGAACTCTATAACTCGAAATCCAGCACTGATAAAAAATCTAGCCAAAGAAACTACTCAGATGTTTAAAATACATTGTAGCTGTTCATAGCAAACTATTGTCCACTCAGATATATGCTAGACAGTGTGCTCATTTAGGGGATAGCTCGGTGATGTTTACCGGTAAGAACATTAACACCGAAAAAGACACGATGATACAGAGATAAAACACAGAACATATATTAACTATTAGGTACAGCAAGTGGACTGCAGTAGATGATGACATGCAGGAATGAGCTGACGGAGGTACCCAGGGGTGTAGTTGAGCAAAGCTATGTCGTCCAATATGGCAGAAGTCTCCTGGGTTACTTCAGTCGCTGAGTCACATTGGCAAGAGCCACAGCAAATGCTTGGATTGCACTGAATGGGTACTGGAAATCTAGTGTGTAGGCGTTGCTGTCAATGCGGCCAAACTGCATTACCTGAGGGATGGGTATGTTGCAATTAGAGGCACCAAATAGATTGCTTTCACTATTATGCATAATATAGTACTGATGTGACATGTGTACACATGCATGCATGCATAATCGCTTTTATTAAGTTAATGAATATTCACTTCCTGAATACATCTACCCGAGTGCATACAGGCAACATCTGTTTGCAGAAATGGATAAACAGGGTACATTGTATTTGTAAACTGTACATGTAGTTAACTTCCTCATTCACAATTTCACATTATTTCGGAGATGTTCCATGCCAAGTCACGGCAACACAAGCTACTCATCCCCCTTTCACAACATCGTTTAAGGCTCAGGACTTACATCACTGATTAGTGAATCGATAAAATTAAGCTTTTCTTGTAAAATAGTTCAAGTTGATGTGTATTAATTCAGCATGATACAAACCTGCTTGTTCTTGAACTCTATCTGGAAATTCTTGGCCGACTCCTGCGTGACTCGACCGCCGAAGTCGAGCTGATACACTTGGCTGTTCTCATTCCACATGGGGGCTTTATTATGCATGACAAACTGATGCTTCTGTTGGTGGACGGGACTGTGCCCAGGGCTGGCCTGGGGGCTGCGGTACGGACTACGGTGGGGACTGCTTACAGACTCCAGGTCTGCATCGCCATGGTAACGCACTTTGCGCAGCTGAAAGAC
>JAAUYG010119987.1_pt1 | contig 10492 bp, 7 predicted proteins | sample 7278091 | NCBI WGS metagenome assembly JAAUYG01 (sample SAMN14350201, study PRJNA611818) | marine sediment metagenome | isolation source: surface marine sediment (0.6m) | place: French Polynesia: Moorea | collected 2018-08
ATAAGCAGGAAGCCAGCTTTCATAGTGGCAACATCCAGGTATAGCCATTCTGGACAGTTAGGACCCAGAGCCAACAGCCTGTCTCCTGGTTGCATACCCACCTGTAGGAACCAAGAAGCCAGGACTGAGGACTTCTCATCAAGCTCTCGGTAAGTGATTGCCGTTCTCTCTGGATCTGTAGAAAAGACAAAGGATAGAGACACGTACCATACCGTAAAGTGGTTAATAGGCCAGATTCCTTTTGTTAACGGGAAATTAGCTAAAATCATGCCTTGACGTACATAATTTTTACCTTCCATATTTACTTTCTAAAACATGACGAATAATAATGATAATAATAATAATAATAATAATAATAATAATAATAATAATAATAATAATAATAATAATAATAATAATAATAATAATAATAATAATAATAATAATAAGGTATAGGCACTGCTTATACATTATTACATCAACTGCATTTATATGGTATGGGATATTAACCAGAAGAATGCAAGCAAGAGAGTAACAATTAAATCAAACATACGGCTATGCCCAGAACAAGAACAAATGAAGGTTAGCTAAGAAGTTACAGACCGATAGTGTCATAGAAAAGTCCGATTTCAGAATGCATGTCTGAATTAGAAATAGACCGGTATCTCACTTGTTAGTGCCAGAAGTAGTCTAAATTTAGGATCAAAAGTCTATTTCTTCACATTTGTCCACTTTTCCTAGCGCCCGTACTACCTTTCAAGTTTAGTCTATTACAGACTTCTTGAGTAAATCAATCCAAGAGTGGATATATATGAGTTGAGTAAATACACACACTAGCAAAGATGTTAAAGGGTGACCAAGAAAATTCACTAGCTTTTCAAACAGTTAAATTATAGGGTCAAACAAATTTATTACACCAATAAACTAAAGCTCGAAAGCTCAAGTCTTTAGTCTTTATTTCTATTTTCTCAACTGCAACGACAACAGTTATGGTATTACTGTCAGATATAACTCAGTATGACAAGAGCCATGGCACTGCTTATACATTGTTGAATAATGTCAAATGAAATTTAAAGGGCAGGGGATAACCTTTCCTCCAACCAAAACGTAGTTTCACCTGGCTTGATCAGACACAGGTGATACAAATGGCACATTTGCTATGCTAATTATGGAATGAGAACCAAAGTCAATGCTTAACTTTACGTTGGACCAATTAGATTTCTTTGTGACAATCAATCCTATTTCCTATTGTTAGAAGCTAACAGGCCATTTGAATCTTAACAATTGTATGACCTAGTTTTAAGGTCAAATTATTTCAAATTCTATTACCGTCTATTGAAATAAAAACTCGACGGATGTTTGTAATGTTTGTAAAACAGCTACGTACTATATTAACCTGGGAGGCTAGCATATTGTTTTCTTTTCTATAAATTCATACTTATACTCATATTATTTATACAAATGCAGACTATGTTATGCATAATACTTGAAAAGTGAAATACTGTATACTTGTTTGCATTAGTTTACATATTAATACATTGAGTAATTTGTGGTAGAATGGCGTTTAATCGATGAATGGCAGTTTATTTCAGTAGCTCTGCACTTGATTTAAACAAATTTGAGCCTTCCCCAATTAAGTATTTACATGTACATGTGTCATGGCTACATCGTCACCTAAGACATACTGCTTTATAAGCACACCAACGCAACGCCATCGACGCTACATGACTGTAGAATGGTAGTGCAACCGCTATGTGCTCTCTGCTTATTAGCATTACATTAAGCAGAACAATATAAGTGTTACCAACACGGAAATACAGTTACGAATGCCATGAAAGGTCACAAATATTCAAGACGGCATATTCAACCGTGCTATATACATGTGTAGACACCTTTTTTGAGTTTTTGTTTTCTATTTTTTTTTTTCATGTTCAGACGAAGTCTACTTACAAGACAGCGTCGGTGATACCGAGGTCTGTTTTAGTCTTCATACATATATATGAAAATTTAGAGTTCAGAATACAAAACAGTCGGATGTAAATAGCATTGGGTCTAAAAATTAGTATTCTGGCTTATCAGAGCCATAAGCACGGATGGCTATGGCTTCATTGACTGCAACACCCGTTAACAGGTCATCATCACCTTATGGTGAAGCAACGGAGTACTTCTCAAAAGTATAGTAACCACCCTTTAGTATCGTCTATATAGCACATTGTGTATAAAACTCTCAGAAGTGCCGGGATTTTACCCAATACAAGCAGATGAGTAATTAGGACTAGATGGCCATTGGCTGAATGTATAATCACTTTGCCATCACAGTGACGACAGCGCAAAACAGTGGTATGATTGGTTTGGGTCGGCTGACCGTCACTGCTTTTGATTGGCCGAGACCATCTACCAAAACGAGACGAAAACGACTTTGGCCGCCACTGAAGCAAAGCTATTTCCAATGTGAGTAGCTGTGCTTATAGGACAATGAAAAATTAGACGACATTGGTGAAATGCAAAAGACACTTACACTTGCCCCATTCTAGGTTAGACCGAGTCTATTTTTGTTTTTATAAAATTGAATGTCACAAGTACACATGATGTACATCTTCTTAAAATGATGTATAGGGCTTTGCATGAGCATGTTGGTATTTTGTAGACACTAGCCCCGGGGACACTTTCATACAGAGTGTCTTGTTTTCTATTTCGTGTTCTCTGATGTCATATATGGCCACACTATTTTAGCCTAGACATGATGACCTGATCCCCCCCCCACACACACACACACACGCGCAAGACCAGTATTGTGTGACGTTTAAACATATATATTGCATACCATATCTACATTTACTAAGACAGATTTAACTTGTTAGTATTTTCGTGGTGGGGTGCATATCTAATAATGCAAAACAGTTTTACCTTTCATCTGTCGAAACACAAACGCCTCGCTGTCTGGATGTGTCCTTGCGAATTCGGCAACCCTTTCCGGAAAGGTGTACTTGCAACCCATATCGCATACCTCTCCAACGGCATAGCTGAGGTCGCTCATGTTTGCTCTTAGTTCAATCCCAGTGCAAAAAAATAAAACACGCCTGGAAAATTCAGGGGAACGAGGAGGGAGAACATAGACACCGAGAGATGCTTGCACGGCAGAAGAATTGCCAAGAAATGAAATGATCTAGATGCACATAGTACCCAACTTCCCTCAAACGAGCACAAACGTTAGGTGCCCGTAGGTGCCCTGATGGAGTCCCGGGAGCCCTGCATAGCTGTGCTGGCAGGTGTCGGCCGTAACATACTAGAAAGAAATTACGCCACTGACGATAATGGTGCAAATGTTTTCTCTGCCCCTGCAAGTACAAAGATTATATAACGAAAACTTTTTACCACTCAGATAATTCCCTGTTGGAAGCGGCACGATAATGCTGACACTAATGACTTGTTTGTGCCTATATATATCTCTCTCATAAATAATGCTCCCACATGGCTGCTTTGTTGTTACACGTACACGCGTGGGGTGGTGGATGTACTGTCTGGTAAAGAGCATAAAGTACCATTTTACGTTATGTGAGACAGGTAAGAGTGATATATGCCAGTGTCTGCCCCAACTAAATCCAGGATCGCCAATTAAGCCACCTTGGCGCCTGTAGATCGTGCCTATCCCGTTTACTGGGCATATAGTGCATGGAGTGTATTTATGGCGGAAGATATGGGTCCTGCCATTTAAACCGGTAAGTAAATTAAACATGCATATTTTTTATAAAAAAAAATAATTCATTATGCACTTTTATTTATTCATATATTTAATTTAATATAAATACTCTCATGCACTCAAGTAAGCGTATCCGTGCCCAAATGTCCACTTTAATTCTTGCTGCTCAGGTTTGAACCAACCATTGAACCATTCAACCAATCAGACAAAATGTTACAGAAACGTTTCTGTTCACCACTGGAAAACAATTTGTAATATATTTCCTGCAATATAACAACGTCAGGAAGCGGCCTAGTTAGGCTTTTCTGTCTGGGGTTTCACAATGTTTGAGACATGATAAAACACGACTAAAAGACATAATCAGATTATTTAATTGATATATGTCCGTGGTTCTTTAATTTAGATTCTTTAATTGATATATGTCCGTGGCATATGTGCCTAAATATGGCACCTACCACCTATTATTTATTACACACTACTACTACTGCTGCTGCTGATGATGATGATGATGATGCAGCTACTATAATGATTTGAAGCATTTTTTTTGTTTAACTTTCTTTTACCTATCCAATTAAATTATTCGAGCTAACCACAATCCATACCATAGCGACGACTACCACTACTACAACTGTATAATATGTATAGACAAAAGGCTTGGCTGGTAATAAAAACGCCTGTTTCATTGCCATATGTATCTGTAACTGAAGTACCACTGGTTGAACCTGGTCTGTTCTAACGCAGTTGATATTTGGCCAGGTCGTTGATGATTTAAGACGTCTCAGTGAGAGGTCTAGAGGCAGGACCCCAGTGACCAGGTAAAGTACTGACTAAGACCACTTCTGTCGGTGTGATCTCCCCCTCCCCGGGGACGCTAGGCTGTTAACCCTGTTAGGTAGATATACGTCATTTGTAGCAGCAACCGCAGATTATCTCTCGCCTATTGTAAAGATCTGTCAGATTCGGCGTGATATTGTGACTTGTAGGTAATCATGTACAGCGCTTGATGTTCTAAGGAAGGAAGCACCTATTACCCTACCATATTTTATTGGCTGAGTCGAGCCTCGGTTCTCTGAAGGCGCTGACCAACACCGCAGTCGGGTCGTCGTCCGGACGACTTTTCTATGTGACAGTCATCCTTTGCCGTCGTAGACCAGTTAGGATTTTGGCGTCAGAAGTGGGACAGTACTTCCCTGCGCTACCCGGTATTAAGGCGTACCAGAGACTCACGATATGTCGTACAAGACTTTGCAGAGAAGCTGCGCTGCCAGTATAGCGTTCTACGTGGTTGGGTACTCCCTGGTGCTGACGGCGTTCGCGTTGCCGTTCTGGGTGGTGTACGACCCGGAGGATAACGAGGAAAATGGCCCGGCTGTCACTTACCGCTACGGTCTCTTCTACTACTGCATAGACGACGGCTCAGGGTGTCACGTACTGGGCACCAGGGAGGGAGTGGAGTTCTCCTGTAAGTCACTGTGGGGGAAACGGGGGGATGCTGGGCACTAGGGAGGGAGTGGAGTTCTCCTGTACGTCGCTGTGGGGGGAACGGGGGGGGGGATGCTGGGCACCAGGGAGGGAGTGGAGTTCTCCTGTACGTCGCTGTGGGGGGAACGGGGGGGATGCTGGGCACCAGGGAGGGAGTGGAGTTCTCCTGTACGTCACTGTGGGGGGAACGGGGGGGGGGATGCTGGGCACTAGGGAGGGAGTGGAGTTCTCCTGTAAGTCGCTGTGGGGGGAAGGGTGTGTGTGTGTGGTGGTGGTGGGGGGGTCGAGCTGGTTCTGGGAAGGGTCAAAGATAACAAATTTAAATATTTAAAAATTCAAGCCTTTTTGGGAAACATGTGTGTCATCTGCAATATAGAATAAAGCCGTAACGATTCATAAAATGCCACAAGAATGTGAGAACTTCGTTGTAGAGTCAGGGTATTATTTAATTAGCCCGCTATCCACTTAGCATAGAACAGAAGGTAATTTATATCACCCTCTGATAGCATTGATGGGTACTGGACCTCATCGTGTCCCCATTGTGATCCTGTCTGCTCACCAATAAACCCCACAAGTGGCTCTACAATGATAACAAAGGCAAAGTGTAAACTAATTGCGCATTAATTGATGTCAGCACAAAAATGTCTCTTAGAGGCCATAACGTAAAGCTTTTCGAGTCCACTCGTCCTGCCTGAACAGTTAAAAAAAACTGGTGAAAATACAGAGAAAGCCGTTGAAAATGTAAAAACACCTACATATAAGCCCGATTTGTGAAATATTGTCTATTGCGTTTTCAACCACCGTCTGTGAAAATTAGTTAATTGACCGCATTCCAAAGATGTGTAAAACGGTAAAACCCGGTAATATTCTCACATGCCATAGTCAAGTAAAGCACCGCAACGTTTGGTGTTTATTACGATCGGAAATAATAAAAGTTCGGTCGAAAACCCGGGGGCTTAAACATTCAGTATGATGAAATGTAACTAACCGGTAATCCTTTTATTATTGTAGATGAGTGACGTCAATTACAGACCTTTTAAAAAATAATTATTATTATTATTATTATTATCTTGACGTTCCGTTGGACCGGATATATAATTATTTACCAGAAGCCTTATTCATCTTCTATAGCAGCTTTGTAACTGTCATTGTAGATTATTATAATCTGTACTGTGGGGAATAAATGACCCATTGTGACAGTATACTATATGATTCGACATCATCACTGGCTTTAGCTAATAGTTTTATGTACCGTTGCAACCCCTACATCTAGAAAGCCATACTGCATTGTATCAGTCCCCTTGTTCCTTAATCATTGATTATGGAATAGCTTTTCAGTGGCTAAGTCGTAGGGACTGAACCCGCCTGCTTCATAAGTGATTCATAATGTAGATGGGATTGTCACGGGTCCTATGCCGTGTATACGGCTACCGTGGTTGCAGTTAGCCGTATTTACCTGCTTAGCGTGAAGGTTTTATATAGCGGTAGATATGGGCTATCACAAATTATGTATGTGCATTTAAAAAATAACTCCGATAAATACGGGAATTTAAACCTGCTTCCTTATGGGGCGACAAAGGATAATTATTTTGATAATATGCATATTTAGTTCTAAAATGCCTATTTATGTAATTAATTACCCGTATTAAAATACATAGCATATATGGGTCAAAATTCGATGTAAAGATGCATATTTTATATTTCAATACGCAGCTTTTGTTATACAAGTACTTAATTAATTAAATATACGCTTTTTAATTATGTAAATACGCGTGTACAACCATTTAAATAATCGTATTTTAATAATACAGGATTTTGTTCCATCTTGTAAGCCATACTTTTACAGTCATCTTTTGCTATATGTATATAACCATAACTGTACTTATTGGCATCCGGGCCGTTTCCAGCGTGGTGGATTGCCGCTCAAGCCCTTATGGTCCTGGCTAGCATTAGTGGCGTAGCTTCTGGAACTACATTTCCCAAGCTGCCGGTTAACGGCTTCTTTCAAATTTTAGGAGGTAAGTGTATTCTTCCGCGAGCTAGGATTTTCAATATATAGACTACCAGAGACTTGACCGATCTGGAAAAAGCAGGACAGAAAACTTGTGTTTTTATCAATTAACGAAAATCCGAAAGGTAAAGGGGTAAAGTCTAATTAACACCGTAGATGTGTATTAAAGTCTATGTTCTTGGACAATATTAATACATTTTGGCAAAAAAAAGAGATCTCTAATAGCACAATACTTTTAGGCCAAAGGGTTTTAGACATAGAGAGGGGCAATATTATAGACCACACACAGTCACGGAGATTCGTGATTCCTGTTATAATCCCCCATAAAGAGAACTTGTAACATGACTTGACATACAGTTGTTTCGTATACAGTGAAACTTGTAAAACAGACTAATCTAGGGACCTACACAGCTGGTTTTTATATAGAGGTGTAAGAACATGGATAATATACACCTAGGGACCTATAAAAAGTGGTCTTTATAAACAGGTGTTCTTTATATAAGGTGGTCTTTAGAGTATCTTTGACTGTAATGTCGAGCAGTCATTCTTGAGTCTAATCAGCAGTCAAACGATCTTTGTTAAAAGTGAAGCGTTCACTTTTTCCCTTCATACAGTGAAGTAAGGAACCGATTCAGTTATCGGCCTGAGTTAACGGGGATCCATTCTGACCTGTCATCGCCCTCTATCTGCACTGGCTACACTCTCCTGCCATTTGCATAGCAAAGTCTGTGGTTTACGCCGAAGACGTGGAATGGATTATATTAATTTCAGTAGTCTTGTGTGACTAATTTTGTTTTGATGGTTTCAGTTTAAAGATACATATGTTAAGTTTGCCTCTGACCAATGAAGGAGAGTTAAAGTCTAATTTCAGCATGCTAAATATTATCAGAATTTTGTATGAAACACTCGCACAAAAATATACTCAGCAATCGAGTTAGCTTTTAATGACTCTGAAAGTTACGACGTCTTGCTACGATGATACAGGCGTGACTACACAAATACACATCCCAATTGAGGGTGTTTGTGTGTTGTGAATGCCATACACACTCACTTACACTACCTTGAAATACAAAAACACAGAAATATAAAAATACAAAACACAAAGCAATTTGATCTAGGTCATAAACCTGAGCAGGTACAAAGTTTGTGTTTTTGCATTTTTGTATTTTGTATTTTCGTGTGTTTGTATTTGAAGACAATGTGTGTGTGTGTGCTCATGACGTTTCACAACACACACAAACAGCCCTCTTCTTGGGAGGGTGTTTGTGTAGTCACGGTCGCGCCGTCGTATCTTGCGCATCTTCTGAACCGCCATTCCCGACTGGAAGTTATGAATATGGCTTCAACGACAACGTTATGCTGACTTACTATGCGTAATGTCATTGAATACAGTACTACTAAGGCCGTCTCTTACAATAACTTCTCATCAATGGTGCAATCTAGAATAGTTAAATATCGATCTGGGGAATTCATCACTCCATATTATATCGGATATGTTTGATAGTTAAATTTTTAGATGGTTCAGGAGTGAAATAAGTCGATCGATCAAGTTTAGTCGAAACGTTAGCACACCAGAAAATGACCCTTTTTTATGCATTTTGCTCAAAGTGGCTAAACTAGACCAAGGTTCAACGCATGAGCAATGGTGAAGTTGGCAGGTTCTGGAACGCCACTATACATGTGGTTCGATAAAGTGTAGACCCTGCGTGGAAACACATGGTGATAAGAATGACAAGGTACAAAGTATACAGTTTATAATTTTGAATCTTATTGGGCAGTCCGATGCCCATATTTATGATAGTCAAGTCTGCGGCTGCCTTGCCTACTATCTGGTAACATCACTGTCAGGGAATGGGGAATCAGAAATGCTGGAAATATTCTGAAACTCGTCACATGTAATTCAATGTGGGCGTTTGGCGTATACAGTGAAACATACTTTGCGATCAGCTGGGGATATAGAGTCACAGTGGCTTATTAGGAACACTCTGAGAATGCCAGTTATTACCAGTTCAGAACGTACAGAAACAGCTGTACATTGAGTATAAAAATGAAGTCATACTTTATAACACCTTCCCCAGTATCTGATTTGTCACCTAAACTCCAATGTCCACTACAGGGCTGTGTATATCCCTCTATACAGTGGAACCTAGAATTAGGGACACACAAGGGACTGTGAAAATCTGTCCTGAATTCTGAGGTGGTCTTATTTCTCAGGTCCATTACTATGTAATGACTAGACCTAGGGACTGAAGTAGGTGTCCTTAATTCCCACCTTGTCCCTATTTCTCAGGTGGCCTTAAAGACAGGTTTCACTGTACAGCTGACGTCGCTCGCAGTAAGCCTTGCTATATATTCCGTATATTATATTCCAGGCGTGTTGTCTATCGCTGGCAGTGTCATAGTCATAACTACCACCGACCTTGGACCAGGGGAGCACTTTGCGTGGGCTTTCCCTGTGGGGGTGATGGGGGGAGCCTTGATGATCATCGGTGGTCTGGTCGTGGCCATACCCAGCGGCCGGGCTGGGTGCTCCGTCAACGACGTGTTGGCCTGGGAGGACCCCAAGGCCTGACCCCCTACAGCAGAAACATCACCCGGACAACATGGAATAATATTTCCCTCTCCTGACATGACCCAGGTGTATGTCAGATATATTGTTTTTCGTGTGGCCAACATGGAAAGGGTTTTCGGAAAGATTTATTAATTTGCCCTTGGAGAAAGCTAGCAGGCTGTCTTTCCGATGTTAGCCAGTTAATGCAGCTTATGAAATAAAGTAAAAAAAATATTGCTTCTGTCAATACGTATGTGTGTAGATCTTGTGAGATCAAACATAATGGCCATGGATGAAGTCACGTACTGTTTCACTTTCTTTACCACTATCCATAAAATGCCGGATCACTCCTCGCTTACACAGTGTTTTCCTTATTTTCTCAATTTGACAGAATGCAATGCTACGCGGGTATGAAGCGAGAAAACCCTTTTTGTATAGTGCATTGGTAGCTGTCTACGACAGAAATTAGATTTTCGTATTGTAAAGACTTCCCTGCGTTTTGTTTTGTGAATAAAATTGTTACGTCATATGTCTGATTACGTCAGCGGGAATTGCCAACCGTCGTAGAGTAGACGTACAAATGTTGTTTTTCGCTCTGATTGACTGTGTCAGCAGAGCAAACTACTGTAGTAGTAGTAGTAGTAGTAGTAGTAGTAGTAGTAGTAGTAGTAGTAGTAGTAGTAGTACTAGCAGTAGTTTGCTCTGCTGACACAGTCAATCAGAGCGAAAAACAACATTTGTACGTCTACTCTACGACGGTTGGCAATTC
>JAAUYG010051603.1_pt1 | contig 10490 bp, 7 predicted proteins | sample 7278091 | NCBI WGS metagenome assembly JAAUYG01 (sample SAMN14350201, study PRJNA611818) | marine sediment metagenome | isolation source: surface marine sediment (0.6m) | place: French Polynesia: Moorea | collected 2018-08
AGAGATTCTGCCGAAAATTCGGGAACATTTTCCACCATTATTTGACTCTGTGCGTAGAATGTTTCGTCAGAAATTATGTTTCCAGAGTCCAAAAACATTCACTCCCAAATGTATTTACCTATTATACATAAGAAAAGAAAATAATCTTCTTAAGTTTTTCATTGCGGGCATTTACATTTGCAACATCGTCCCATTCCCAGGGAATATAATGGTCGGGTTTCTCTAAAAAATGTCCATCACAAAACCCGATTACACGAAAAGCATTAAAATAGAGTACAATGCAATGATACAAATTCAAAATTATATAGTGTGGCCTATGAAAAATACATGTATGCATTAAGCAGCAAAATCCATCTCCTAGGTGCTGAATACGTTCGTTGTTACATTTTAATTGCATGGAATCTTGTATCAGAATTTTTAAACACCTTTCTGTAGTTGCTTACTACCAGAGATGTGTGTTCATGAACCTATTGAACATCTGATAAAATGCAAAAATGAATGTCAAAACTATAAGAGCATATAATTACTAACTCGACAAAGCATAATTTTCCTCACCCGTTTGGTAACGCAATTCATTATTTATGGATACATATACATGCCCTAGAGCTTCATTAAATACTGAACACGAGACTGCATTTTGCCAAAGCGAAAATTATTATGACTGTCCACACGAAATTGTGTCCAAATGAAAACTGATAAACAAAGTGGGACACATATAAATTAAGCCACACAAACTGACAATGGAGTTACTAATATTATATAGTTTTATATCCAGTTACATCAGGCATGCAATTACAAATTCGTTTGTTACCCTTTGTGACAAGTTACAAGCGACCATGCTAAAAAAAAGTAATAATGCATATTATTTGGCGTCTTTGAACACAAACACAACTCATTTTACAACACAGAGACGAAAGTCAAGAATTTCGGTAAAAGCCCTTTGTGGTTCGGAACCTGCTTAGCGCTACATCAAAATGTTGGAGTCGAATAGGAACATCAGATTGCGAAGAACATCTTAAATGGACAGCAGTGTAACGTACAACACACAATAACATGTGCACAATGATATACAATATGCAAAGCGCCGTCTATGTACAAAACATCACAGCCTATCTTACCCTATCGTACAAATTTAACACTCGGACAATGTCCAAAAGAGTGAGCTTGCTAGCTCCCTGCAAAAACGGTAAAAGAGAAACCAAAACACCCAGTTTAAAAAAAAAACAAACAAACCAATAATGCATGAATTAAAGGAATGCATACAAACTAAACCTCCAGGCAAGGTCAATCTAAAGCGGGAAAGGTCAACATTAGGCGACTATTGGTGGTTGACATGAACAAGCTTCTCGACCCACGTTTGTTTTTTCGTGATGAGAGGTCTGTCGAGAAACTTGTCCCAAGAACTTGACATTAACCGACGTTCTCGAATTGGCAGAGTCTTATCGTGTGATTTAAAGGACAAAGTTTGATGGTGTCAGAGCACATAGAGTGGTGATTTCAGCCAAAGTTTCAACCAACCTTCTCGAGAATTCCGGAAAAAAATGTGTATGTCCCTGTTCCATCCTATTCAGAATACGTGCTACGCTTTGTGGGCTAGATTTCTCAGAACGGTTTATAAGGCGCTTCTTAAAAATCAAAAGTGAGCTTAAGTCTGGAAAAGCCAATCCGTTGCCAAGATAAGTACTGAACTTAGGTCCGTTCATAGAGTAACGTGTTTTCTAGGAACTGCCACAAGAAGCCTCAGTCGCCCCTTATGTTCGCTTCTAAACATATCGCAATGCTCAAATTCCCGATGCAGACAGAATTTGGACTTTAGTGTTCATATATTGTGTACGTTTGACCACTGTCTGACTATAGTACCGAAACTTTTATTGATCGTTTTAAGGAAGGAAGGACTGGAGGAAGAGTGACATACACAACTGAAAAAAGTTATCCCCGCCTGTGAAATGGTAGAACTCTCCCGAGTTATGCGAGTATACATATCAGTTGATCCAACACCGCAACAACACTCAAATCCGTGATGTATATAGGCGATATATAATCATTTCTTATGCGAGACATTTAATTGAAAAACTCAACATATCCAGGTCGAGGGTACCGCATCGAGTTGAGTAGTAGAAATTATACTAGCATCCAATACGTTTTCAGCGACAAACATGCTGCACGCTTTTGGACTAGTCTAAAATTATATTTAATTCAGAATGAAAAGTAGAGGGAGCTCAGGTTGCAGCTTGTCCAAAATCCGAGAAAGAAACAGAGTATCGTTTAGGCAGTATAAATTGCTAAGAGAAACTTTAATCGTAAAATACTACGTTAAATCAAATATAGAACTGAGCACATAAATGCCAACTATAAGGGCAATGCCAATTTGAACTTTTAACTTGTAGACTTTGAATGATACACTTGATGCTATTTCAAATATATTTTGCACAAGCGGTCGTTATATTATGCAGCATTTTTGTGTCTGAAACCTTGTAGACTAGACACATCTAGAGCAAGCAATGTATCTGATACAGGGTGACTGACAGCAGTGGGGCGTGACGCAGAGAAAGAGAGCAGACGATCATTTAATAGGTAAAGGGAGGGGGGAGGAGGAGGGGGCGGGGCAACCCAAGCTTACCCTGTCATACAAATTGAACACCCTGTCTATATCTTTCCGCGTGATTCGGCTTGCCCCCTGGAAAGCACAGGTAGACATAACAGACACTGCACAACGTCAAAATAACGGTCTAGCGTTGGGGTTCCCTCAATTGCGTCAATTATCCTTCCTGTGGCAACGACGTCCAAATATAGCATATGGATGGCCAAATGAAACCGAGCACAAAGGCGATGTTCAAGCTAAGATGGCGGGCAGACAAAGGAAGGCGGTTACATCATGGCCTAGAGGCATGCTACCTTGTAGTCCAATGTACATCAACACGCCATAATGGAAGCATCCATCACAAGCAGACGACCCGGATGGCGTGACCAAGTACAGCAGATCACTAAATCCAAAACAGCTTGCTTTATTGGTGTTTATCATTTCAGCAAGTACATTGTCTGTTAGTGGAACTTTCCAATTTTATGGCGTACGCTATGCGGGCCAGAGGTACGTGTTGCCGTTCAGTCTTCGTTCTTCGTTGCGTTGTGCATTTAGATACATCTTATGTATTTTGTTTTGAAATAATGCTTTCGATGCACGCTTATATCTTCAGTAGGTGCACATGTCTTTTGATCTTTTCGATATAAACTGGGCGCTGCATCTAAGACTATGTCGTTTCCCATATCATCCAGTATACTTTGCTGTATTGTAAATACTTTAGCTACGTTCATGTATGCAGCTGCTTCAACTAAATTGGAAAGAAAAAGTCGGACTTTGGAACGGAATCTATTGTAGCACATTCTCATTGAAAGCTAATGGTATTATTTTACACATATACGTCTTTCAATTTTTAGTCTAGACAACTAATACCACCGACGTTGAACAAAATGTTATCTTTATCTTAACTTTAACATTCCATCCACTCTATTTTCTGAAACAAGAAGAACATTTATCGCGGCGCTCATCCCAAACATCTATCAAATTTGAAGTATCTTTGCTCCCGTGAAAACACATTGGCTTTTCATTTTTAATTCTACAACAGAAAACAGTACGTTCCACATAATATTTACATTTTCCATTTCGAACTTAAACGTATGTTTTTAACTTATACTTATATAGAGTTTTAGCCAATACGAAACGGCGTGCTATTATTACGTGCAAAGTGTTCATCACAAGCTTGGCATGGTCCCCACACCTGGGTTACATCTTGGGGGATGTTGGCTAGAAATGTTGCTAATTGTGAGCAGGGTTGTGTGTATGCACAAGGAATAAGCGGTCGAAGGCAAACAGGGAGGGTGGGCTGTTGGGGGTGGGGGGTGGGAGGGGGCATGCTGCTTATTTAAAAGATAGGTAAAGCGGCCTGAATGAAACCCTCAACCAATAATCCCGGCGCCTAAGGCTTTAGATTAAGGCTTACCAAATCATAGTTCGAAAACAGTTTATAAACGCCACGTGCTGTCAACCGTGCGGCATTCTAGGATGTAAAACAATAGGTACAGATGACAAAATAGAATGAAACTATGCGGGCAATCCATATCGTTGGCACACGTAAGATTTTCGTGGTGAGGTACATTCTATCCAATGACTGCGGGGTTAAGTGCGATTATTAGTGGTATAGACTTACTGTAACAATGTGTTTAAATTGTTGGAATATCAAAACTATTTTCAAGATTTCATGATACATCTGTGCGGTCCTGTATGAAATTTCTGCAAACAATGCGTTCAATGTATATTCAGTTCACTGATAATTTACACAAAGCTAAATTTACACAAAAATTAAATTGCTATTGCTTCCGGTGGAGATTCTATTGGTTCCGGGGATTGTGTCATAGAAATACCGACACCACTTTGGTTCATCTCTAAATTCGTATCTTGTCATGAACTGTGCAATAAAGTTATGGTATTTTCCTTGTCATGTTTTATGGCTTAAATGTGTTTACGGAGTCTGTGGCACAAAAAAACGTGGTAAATGGCAATTAGCTTCCTCTTCAGCTTCCCCACAAACCCAGATGTCCATCACATTACTGTTGTCACATTTGGGACATTTATTCCGGCAAACATATAGACATGATTACCAGATGAATAATTGCCGCCTTGGTCCTATTGCCAGCACCACGACTAATAGTTTTTGAATGGTGGGCACATTATGCATTAAGGAGTTGTTAATTTTTAAAGGCCCTTTCTTGTGTGCATAGGGCTTTCTTCCCGTCCTATTAAAACATGCATGTACATTCTGTGACCTTTGGCGTGTTTTGTTGCTCGGCTTCCAGCAAAGTAAACTTGGTCTAACAGAGAAAGCAAGTATTTTTTTATATTATGCATGTGATATCTTCGAAAGACCGGATACTACTAACTTTCGGAGAAGTATATTTGTAATGCATAGAGCAGGTTTAAGTATTTACTATGCGTGCTCTGATTCGGAGAGCATGCAGAGTAAATAGTAATAAGTATGTTAGCAGTAATTTTGGCATCGCAATATCAGCTGTTCAAAAGACAGAATCAGTGGCAGGCCTTGTAGTGACAGTAAAGGCAGCCACATGTTAAGGTTATTATTATTTATAATGTATAGTAACAGCAGTAATAGTAATTTAATAATGTCATGAATGTAGAATTGCTAGCTGAAATTGTATCAGTAGCATCAGTTTAATAACACTGTAATAAAGCTGTTAGTATCATATAGTACCAATATCATTTAATACAGCAGCAACAATGCTATTAGTGCCACTGTAAGCACGTATTAGTAAATGTAGAAGCCCCAGTTGTTTTTTTTAGTAACAGATGCATCATAACATACATAATATTAGTAGGCACAATGCGACCGAGATAGGGTTAGTAACAGTAAAAACAATAGCATTTGTAGTAGCAGAGATCCATAAAACGCCAAATAGAAACCAAGAGCATAGAAGAGTTCAACTGTCACACATCTTTATGTGGGAAGCTGTTGAATTACCAACCTTTACTGCTTGTGGCAGTCGTATACTATACTATCGAAGTTCTGTATTTCAGTGATATGCTGTCACATTCTTAGCACAATTTAATTAAATTCACTCTATTACAATATTACATAACATTGTCTCCCTAAAATTCTGTAAGAACTAGGAGAGAGTAAATTACTCACCCTCAGTAATACGAAAGGTTAAATTCAGTTACATGTTCAAATCTAGAGCATTTACTTTATAAACAAAATTAATGTAGTTCGTCTAGGTATGTTCTTTCACTAATGCTATTCTCGAGTACATTGTATATCCACATGCAGAGAGTCTTTTCATCGGGGTATTAAACTTATTACTTGTAATTATGCATACTTCCCCATCACTGGCGCCACATAATGAACGTTATGCCTCAGTGGACACGAATATATACTCACCCGAAATATTGGTCGACAGAGGTAGTTTTCCTTAACGGGTAACAACCTGTAACGGCAAATCATACATATGTTTTTCCTTATATTATTTTACAGAAAGGTTCCGCAACTATAGTTGTACCAAAATCGAAATTAAACGTGCAACCACGCGGTTTTATGGGATCATGTTTCCCTTAACAAGTATACGACATCTAAAACAGTTTAGTTTTATCTCAGTTTATCTAGATAGACAGATAGATAGATATAAAGTTTATTCACACTTTCAACATACAAATATAATGAAAAATATACATCAAGATCATTTTAAATTGAAAGTGTCGGTCATCCAGATAGACAATTGTCTAACAAGCTGGATGCCATATCTATGTCGGCGGAGCTCATAAAATCTAAATCCCTCTGTCGTTCCGTCGCATCGATTTTGTCCATACTTGTTGCGTGGATTATTTTCCAATTTTGGTTTTGGCTGCCTGTTCTGGCCAATTCGTCTGGACATCTTATGAATTTATGAAAAAGGAGGTGATTTCCCATTTCTCAAGATTTTTTTTTCGTGAGCTGTGAGAACAAAGTTTCAAAATGCTACTCCTTCAAATCGTTTTCAAATTATTCTAAACTTCTCCAGAATTTTCTTCTGAATAGTTGTCAAAAATGTACTATTACGGACTTTGGGTTTCCGATGTTTAAGATTTTAATAATTTATTTATTTTTTGTGGTAAACGCTAAATTGGCCGTTGTACTGTGCAAGGAAAGCAAAGATTTCAATTATGGGGAAAACGAGCCCCGTAGATCCATATAGACTGAAGTTTGGGACTCGCGTGTAGAAGTACAACTTACAAGGGGTACCTCTGACCTTTCAGTGCATAAGGTCATTTGGACTCGTTCGGTGATCTTGCAATTTTTCCGAAAATACGATTTCCAAACCAACATTATATAAACAATCCTTGTGATACTCCACACAAATGTGCAGTTTGGGATTTTTTACATTCTTTGAATTTAAATTATTACATTTGAAATTTTAACATTATCGCCTAAGGCAAAGTTAACATGACGCCCAGTGGGAAATGTATTGAATGGCCTGTTGTAAGTCAAGAACGGTTGATGATAGAACGAAACGGAGATTTGCGGTTTCAAGTAGAGAAAAAGGAACTGGAATTTACTACTCGAGGGTTCTAGTACCAGTGGAATGCATATAAGGTATTTTTGACTTTGTAATGTTTAACGTCATTTGCAGGTCGTCCGGTGCACTTGTAATGTGCAGCTTTCAAAATACTAATCTTTTTAACTACACTTTTGATAGATGTTTGCTATACATCCAGCACAAAGATACTGTTTTGTAAATTATATTTTATGGTACTTTGAAATTTTACCATTACCGCCTATGACAGAGTTTAACAAAGGTTAACATAGGGCCCATTGGGAAAGGTATTAAAGCCCCTGCTTGTCAAGGTTGATCGTAGAGTGAAACGGGGTGAAATTTAGTCCTCGGGACACTAGTGGCACAGGGGTGCAGAGAGCAGCCTCCCCGTGGCGCACCCTGGGTATCAGGTCCTGTCTGACTTTTTGTTCAGATTTGGCCTGATGGCGAATGCTCTCACACAGTGCAGTTCTTAGACTGCAGCGACTTGAATTAACGTTGCAATCATTATCACCTGTTTTGGCACGGTATGACCCTGTTGGTGTTGATGTGCCGTTAAACTTTGATAACACTCATCTGGCTGGTCGTAGATCAAACAAGAATGAAATTTGGGACTTGGGAATATTTGTAACAGGTATACGGGATACATTACCTTTTGACCTGAGGGCTATCGAGTACAATTGGCTCAAAATGGGTTAAAATTCGATTAGGCTGACAGCAGAGCGAAACGAACGGGGTCAGGTTTATGACTTGGGGTTACTAGTAGCACATAAAAAGGGTACCTTGATCTAGTAGTTGTCAAGGTCGTTTTTAAGTCATTCAGTGCATTAGTCTCATAATTTTTATGATGGAACATATATGTTTCAATTACCGTATCTACTGCAGTCCCCAAGCAGAACGTCAACGTCCATAGACCTCTTGTTTGTTATTATCGATCTAAATTTGTATTGCCATTATTGACACCTTGCACGCGTCGAGAGTCCAATACTTTGAGCAGAGGTTATGCCTACAGCCCAAATAAAAACAGATTGTTTTAAAGTACTGTAACAGCAAGATGGGAAGTGTTTTCATAACAACAGCAGGGCACGCTACACTTACTTGGCCATTTCACTCAGCTGTAATTTTCCGTCCCGGTTTCTATCAAAAAGCTGCAGCTGAAAAAAAAAGAGCCCACAAAAAACTTATTTCTTTTTACCACAGTGCCTGTTTAGAATAGCGACCGACGATCAATGCCGAATCAATTGATGACTAATGCTAAACGTGTCTGCGCTGCAGGTTTGTATTGGCATTTCAACACAGCCGTGACAATTGGGCCTCGAGGCGTACGGATACCAGCGAAGCAACCGTCTGGTGTCTGGCTGCCCTTTTCCAGGTGACACATTGTGCAATATTTATTATTCGGGCGTTGAATCGCTGAGTCCATTGAACTAAATTTGCGGCTAGGTTCAGGCGGGATATATGCCTGGAAAGCCCACTCCAGTTTTTTTTTTCCTGTTATTTGTTTTTACTTAATCTATAAGTACACTAGTAACCGGTACATAGTTGTGCAGCATACTAAAATAATGTCTATACGCCCTGCTCCTGTAACCTTTAAATGGTCGTTATACACCACGTGCATAATGTGGTTTACATTTTCCTCTCACTCGTATTTGCATTTGGTTAAGGTCGCATATAAACGTGATAAGTTGCACAATGGCGAAGTAATTGTCTTGCCTGTTGGCATGTAAATCATTGTAAATATCACATACACATGTATATGAAGATACAATATATTGACTAATTGATTATTCAGGACCCACGAGCTGGATTCTCTTAACTGGCACAACAACTACCACTAGTACTATAAATACTAAGACTACTCCTAATACTATCACTACATGTACTGCTATTCCCCGCTTCCTCTGGCTTACCATTGTGTCTGTGTATTCAATGAGCTTCTCTTCCGTTACCTCCCGGTCACGCTTGGCTTCCTGCAGCAAATGCTTGAGAAAGTCCTGCAACAACATCAAGGTATGAAAGAGATGGTTATGTGACACTCTTTGACAAAGAACCTGCCTGACGTATTACCAAATATAATCGATGATTATGTTACTTAAAAGGTACTAATATTTAAATTGCTGTAGAAAAAGTCTTGAGCTTGTGGTCGTAATGGATGCCCGATAAGACAAAATCCACGATTGCATGAAAAATTATAAATATAGGAAAGCCGCCAAAAATTACTTATGGCAGGCAACTACACATCGGTTATTAAGCGTTCCTTTGACGAGTAGGAGAGTATTACCATGGCTCTCGTTGGAGACAATTGAAGATGAAATTTAAACTGAGCTGGAAAAAAGCAGCAGCTACAGAACAAGACTCAAGGCGAGTACATGTATCATTAACGATAAAAAGTAGGCTTATACCGAGTACTAACTATAAGCTCAGTAACCGTTTCTCCCCAAATGAATAATCCATGTAGTCACTCCAATACATGTAGATAAATATTAAATTAACTAAATTAAAGTGAAAAGTGTCCCAAACTAGAATTCAAAATAGATCTGCTGATCGATGATCTAGATCTATGTGTTTAAACCATACATAGCTTATGCTTTAGCACACACGACATGTCAGAATTGCAAACTGCCATTACAATATACCACAGTTTCTCCCATTACACAATGGCATCGAGGTTTGAACCTTTGACAGCTTGAAGCAAAATACTACCTCCCGTTATGTATTACTTCATTTCTGTTCACTGAGAACTGAGAATCAAGAGGACAGAAATATTTAAATAACCATGTATCCAGTGACTGCAGTAAAAGAAATTTGATGCAATCACTGAAAACATGTCTAATATTTATTTATTTCAAAGTAGTTTTTATTTTTTCAAATCGGGGTTTTATTTGTATGAAATTAAGAGAAACATAATAAGAAGTAGATATCGCTTGCATTTAAACAGTCTGTCCTTAACGAGTTAAACATGTCTACTATATATAGAATATACTTAGACTGATCTATAATTGTAAATTCCCTTCCACCCTAGTGTATAACATAAAAAGTAATAAAATATAAAGAAAATAAATACAGGGCAATAGTTTGTGCATTCATTACTTTAAAGTATCAACCACCTCCATTCGATATTCGTTTTGTTATAGTTATCCTTCAAGTGTTGATAATGCTTTCAAGTGTTGATAATGCTTTCCAGTGTAGTGGTAAAGGCTCAATAATTTTGTTTACTAGTGTCTCTCCCAGCACCATGCTACACCTGCATACACCAGTCCACCGAATCCAACTTGCAGTCGGTGATATGACCATGAGTGGTTGAAAGCCGACTGCAAGTTGGATTCGGTGGACTGGTGTATGCAGGTGTAGCATGGTGCTGGGAGAGACACTAGTAAACAAAATTATTGAGCCTTTACCACTACACTGGAAAG
>JAAUYG010038049.1_pt1 | contig 10489 bp, 7 predicted proteins | sample 7278091 | NCBI WGS metagenome assembly JAAUYG01 (sample SAMN14350201, study PRJNA611818) | marine sediment metagenome | isolation source: surface marine sediment (0.6m) | place: French Polynesia: Moorea | collected 2018-08
CCCCCCCCCCCCACCCCCCCCCCCCCCCCCCCCCCCCCCCCCCCCCCCCCCCCCCCCCCCCCCCCCCCCCCCCCCAACGCAGAATGCTACAAGCCCAGGTCAACATATCTAGCTCATCTATTGCTAAAAACTTTCGCCTTTAAAATATACGAGACATACAACAGATTGGTGCCAATACACTAGTGAGCAGGGGAAAGCAATTTGCTAGCAAGTTAAAAATTTGTTTTGACATTGAGTAATTTTTTGTTTGAAAGATGTCTCCAATTTCTTCTATTCTTTTACTTCCTAACACCTATAATATTTCTGGACACAGAAAATATTGGTTCCTTCCAGTAAGCATACAAGTCCAGTTCTACCCACTCCACCCTTCACTTACCTCAGCCGGGGGGTCGGCAAACACCTTGTCTTCCGGCTTCACTGGGGCTGGCTTGACAACATTACTCGCTATAGAAACAGACGACGTCGCCATAGTTACAGCTGAGGTAGCCGCAGCTGCTGCAGCTGCAGAAGTTGCAGCTGCAGTAGCTGTAGTAGCTGCAGCTGTAGTAACTGTAGCGGTCTTTGTGGCGGTTGTCGCTGATGTGGTAGCAGGTTTGCTGGCTGTCGAGGTACTGGGCTTGCTTTCCTTGACCTCTGCCTTGCCGGTCTTTGGCTTGTCTTTCTCCACTGGAACCCACTCGGCTTTGAACGGTTCGACCGGCGTCCAGTCCTCCTCCTTGGCACGATGCTGGGAGCCGCTGGACACGGGGAACTCCAGACGCAGCTGACTGCTCTTGGCGACTTTCTCTGCAGCTGTCAGTACTGGCAACTGCTTGGCATTCTGGAACAAGGGATTAAACATGTTAAATGGATCAGAGACAAAATGACAGCATGAGAGTGACATGGATAGTTGTCTATTGCACTTTGGTGGTAACACTCACCAAGTCAATTTATACCAAATTTAATTTATACCAATATCTCCAAGCTAATAGCTATATTTTGACTTTGGTAGTGCTGACTGCTATTATCTGAAATTTGGGAACTTTACTCACACTTTGCATAGAATTTTAATCTTAGATATTTATGATATTAGCAAAAGTACTTGGCAAAAACAAGAGGCCCAGGGTCCTTGATGCTCAGCTAGTATCACCTGGTAAAGAAGCTTACTAGTTATTGTACTTTAAATTGGGTACTAGTACGTAACCTAGATGTACATGCACCATTGTACTTTCAATGGCTAACTGGACTTTGGACTGTATGCTGTGTTTGATATAATACTACAAAAACCCTAGCATCATTTCAATACTTTTGTTGGTAAAGTCTTAACCACTGAAAAGCACTTGTAACTTGTTGACAACACTAATCACATGTGTATAAATTTCTTTCAGCTCTAAAGGTATCAGCGGTGGTACATTTCAGACTGTTCAATTTTTCACCCATTCACTAGTATACCCATAAATTTACAAGTGGACACTGAACACAAGGTGTATCTACAATATACAAGCGTGTCTTGCGTTCCAGTTTCCACAAAGGTTACAGCAAACAATGATGAGGAGTAGTCTGTCTGTATCAGCCACTCACTCTGATATTCATCACAATGCTAGTCTTATCGTTCACTTTGAACGGATGACTTATAAACGGGGTTTCCCCTTCCTCATCCGATAAGTTACGGAGATAGGCATTGTCATCGGAATCGTCGCTGCTTGATTGGTTCCGTGCCTTCGCCGATATTTTTTTGCAGTAATCTGCAAGATTTGAGCATGATATCATAGCATATTCAAAGCTGTTGTTATTACACTTTACATGCACCAGCAAGCAGTTTACAGAAAAACTACAGTAGTTTTAACTGGAATTTACCTGGAATTAGGTTCACTGCCAGACTTACGACCTTTAGAGAAACTGGCCCGCGTGTATATAGTACAAGTAAAAATGTTCACGTTGCATTTATTCTGCTAATTTTCTGAGTTAAGCAAAGCTGTAAACATTAATCTCAGCGAAGATAAACAAAAGACAATTTTCATAATTATGAATATCACTATTTTGCAGCAAACGTAAATTCCTGCTTAAACATATGAATGAATGCTTCAAAGGCAGAAAGAAAGAGCTAAAGATTATGCACGTAGCAGCATTTCCCAGTTTAGGCAGTTGTCATGATAGATGATCCCCATTTTTTTTATAATTTAACTTTATACTCGGGTGCATTTTCTTGAACTGAAAGCTCCTAAGTTTTGTTCTTTTTCCAAACTTGAGATCAGGTGTTGCCATAGGAACCAGTATCCTACTTGTCAATTCTTCAATGGATTTCCCCCCAGAACGTATCGCAACAAGCTCGTCTGGCTTGACATCAACTTTTGGTCCCATACCGAGAGCTGCACTCTCCACGGCGTTCTTACTGTAAGTCAGAATGACATACACACTGGGTATAACGTGGGGATATCAGTCCTAGAGTAACACAGTAAACTATGGGACTGGCTGGCATACACAACAAAGCACATGCCCCTGCTGGTGCTGATTGTAGCACAAAATGTACATGTACATGTACTGTAAAACAGATACTACCAAAAGTTCAATACATGAGAATTCTGCATAGTTTGAATGATATATCAGTGGTCCCTCTCTGATAACATGTATAAGGCCACCCTATTTGCCAAGAACTTGTGGCCACATTAGACATGTTAGAGAAGTAGCCTTTGGTGAGACAGAAAAGTGAACCTATTGGCAGTAGTAGCGGCAAAGATTTATGTCCATATTAGAGAGGGTGGCCTCTGTTGAGAGTGGCCACTAAGAGATTGCCGTCTTATGTCTGAATGGGCAGTACAGCAAAAGCCTACCTTAAAGACCACACATGAGGTCACTTCATGGTCAGCCAGCCCTCTGTTTCATAAAATGTAAAGACATCTTTACAGAGACCTACTAGGCCATTGTAAAGATGTCTTTACATTTTATGAAACAGAGCCCAGAACTTACACACCAGTACTAGTTTGTTTCAGAATTAAGAACACTCTATGTTGCCCTAAAGCAAGCATCATCTTAACCTTAAGGTGACACTATAGTTTAAGTCAGGTGGTCTCTAATGGCAACTGTCTCCCACAACAATACCAGGATATACTTCTTTATACATTTCCAACAATTTGACACATCACACCATATTACATGTATTACACATGTAACATACATAGCAATCTGCCGTAGCTTGGCTTTGTCTATCTTCAGCCTGAGATCTCTCTCATCTCGGGTCTCGTGTGAGTCATGGTGTCGTCGGCTGTACGGGGCTCGGTCGCGACTCCAGAACTTGTCAGGGGAGCGAGAAACAGAGCGCCGCCTGAAACGGGTCAGGAGAGATCGATCAGAAGTGTGATCAGTAAACACATTATACTGGTAAACTATCATGTAATAATGTGATTACAGACATGTTATTGATAGGTAAAACTTGGGGTTTATTGCAACCAAGAACATACAAATATGTACTCATAATACACACTTACTTCACATAGGCATGATATGTCCACATGTACATGCACTACTACTACAAACATTACTACCACTACCAGTATGTCCTACATACTACTACTACAATTACTACTACTAAATACTATTACTACTACTACTACTACTGCTGCTCCTGCTATTACTAAATTTGTTACTACATTTCTACTACTATTGACTAGTCTGCTTCAGGACTGGAGTTGAACATGTGTTGAATCAGTACAATAACATGTCACTCGCCAGATCAGTTGCATATCTTAAATTTTTGGCCACACTTTCTTTTCTCACCTAAATTTCTCATTGTTTCTTTTCAAATCATTATTTCAGAGTTAAGAATTGTAAAAAAAATTAACAAAATTTCTGAACCCAAAAATCTTTGACCATAGTGTACTGGATGCCATTAATCCCCTTCACAAAAACAGGGTAGGTAGCCTGCTTCCTGGATTGTATGACATACATGGCAGGTAGAAGTACCAGGTAGTTTCTTTATCTGTTGCCCTAGAACCACTAAACCACACCTATACCTACACTGGAGAGGCCAGGGAACAAAGGCAATAATTAAAGCTTCCTTGTCAGACTTAAAGAAGGGCCAGCTGGCATTCAGGAATGCACTTACATTATACATGTTATATATACATGTAAACCTAAGTTCTGACTTACATGTACTGATAGGTGTACCATCAACATTATTGGGAACATTATTACGGACTTACGAACGTGTGGCTTTGGGAATCTGGGGCATTTGAAAAATCTTAATAATACATCTAGTAATGAACTAAGTTTACTGATCGCCCCCATCATCTTTTCCATGCTTAAGATCACATCATGCCTGAGAAACCTGAAACTGAAGGTAGGGCCTCGTACATGTATAAGTTAGATTTATCCGTTTGTTAATATATATTGTTTAATCAATGTTCTAAATCCGTTTGTTAATATTGTTTGTGTATTGTTTAATCAATGTTGTAAATGTTTGGCGATGCACATGTCATATGTTCCAAGGCAATAAACATGATAAACTATTCTATTCCAGAGTTCCTACACATTCAAAAGTCAGATGTGAAAGTCAAAAGCTTTTAAGAATTGGAATTGTGAATGTTTGAGAATACTATCCCTATACCTATCCTTCTCCCATTTTCTACACAAGTGCACCACCAATACCTCATCTTACCAGAGGCAATACACCAGGATATATATGTAGCCCAGCAACATATATAATCCAGAATTTAAGTCCTTTGCCAACAGCAGGAATGAAGATGCTGAATGCCTGAGATTACAGCCTAGCACTTGGTACATTCTGCGGAATGAGAACTGAACATTACTGGCTGCAGAGGCAGGGTCTACACATGGTCTATGACCCCTTTCTTCAAACTGCACAGAACTGACAAGTCAATCTCATCATAGATCTCGAAGCCCATTTTACACTTCAAACACAATAAAGATGGCACGCTGATGTCATCTGTGACGGGGAGCAATAAATGGCAAATGGACGAGAAACTTTTACATGCATGCTCAACTGCCAAAGTTCTAATATAATAAAGTGTTCCTGACAAGGAATTATTACTGGGTACTAATTTTATGATTTATGACTGAGCGGGGTATTGTATATTGCAATTATGAAGAAACGGCATTTTGACAATTTGGTATTTTTCCATGTACATGTATTATGGAATGCATTATGTACCTCTGGTAGCATGATGGCTGACATAACATTGCCTGAAGAGTTTGCTTTCACACGGCAGAAGTCATGTTCATACTTGAATAGGCATTTCCTAGGCATCCTCTCTGCGGAAAATATCCCTTGGTGATGTAATCATTATTGACAGAAAATATAGTTCTTATTTTTCAGAAAGAATATTAACAGTGATTAATATTAAGAAATATTTTAGCAGTAATGTTAATAATTATCTCGCACTTTTAAATGATTAATATTTAGAAGCCAATGTTGGTTTTGGGACTTTTGCAAAGCAAGCGAGTTTAGAGGCTGCAGAATACTGTTGTCATTTGTGTTATAAATGGAACTAATCCCAATACTAGTACACATGTTGAACATTGTTGAACAACGTTGACTATGTAGCATCTGCTTCAAAATTTAAACACAAGACTTAATTTATCAATTGCTAATAGCAAAGCAAGCAAAATTTAGGTACTGTTTGGTACCAAAAACAGCAAAACAGCTGATCACTTATCCTGACCCATAATGCTATCAGAACATCGTTTCACATTTAGGTCGTACGCAGGTACTAACAAGTGGGGAAGGACCCACTGTGAAACAGTTAAGTGGTCAGCAGCCTATCCATTGTTATAATCTTGCACTCTCAAGTACAAGATCTGCTACTTTGGAATGGAAACTGAACTGCGGCCTACACAATGTATATGGCTAATACAGGTACATGTCCGGGATACATGTATCTTCCATGTTGCAAACCAAGGGGATACTTAGGGGCAAAACACGTATTTGGAGTGCATGGTGATAGGCAAGAAAGAAACCAAAGGGGAAGGAGTTGGAGCATCAAAGCATCTCCTAGTACATGTAGTGGGCAGGGATTTGATAGGCCAATTGGTACTACAGAAAAGTTACAACAGATTCTTCAAGCGTAAAGCACAGACAACAAAAACATGAAATAGAGCAGGAATGTAAAGAATGGCAGCTATTACTGATATACCACCGACCAACACTGGGGAACTGAAGGTTAGGCATACTAGTACTACAGCATGGTGGAATTTGGTGTGGTTCATAGTCATGTTATAACATGTATAATATATAGTTTTATATCTTTATATATCTTTGTACAGATTATAACATTCCTTCATTCATTGGCTACTAAATGACTGTGGTACATTTCCTTCACTATGGCAATCCTTTGTCAAGAGGTATAGTACCAAATTACGTGGTAGTTACATCGAAGGAAGTTATATTTCAATACGGGCCCTTCTTTTTAATTCACCAGAAATTTGTTCCCTGTCGTCATAGACTCGTCACCAGCCACTGTGCCTCGTCTTACTAGTCAGTTACTGGTACTTCATGAGTATACCACACAAAAAAATCACTATTGCACGCGTAGCATCAGTTTTTTTACCGTTGATGCAAAAACAATATGTACCGGGGGTATTGTGGGTCAAATGAAATTCACAGCGACTTAAATCTATACGTACCTATCTAAATCAGGGTAAATTCTAATCCTAATTCATGAGTAAAATTACTATGGAGTGAAATTTACTATGGGGTGATTCTAAACTGAAATGGACTTAATGTCTATCATAAGTATTTCATGTATTTAGTACATGTGTGTGCATATTTGTGAAGAATTACCGGGGTACAGGGTAGATTTTCGTAATTTTTGTGTTAATATATATTCACAATCACCTGGTCCTGGGTCTTTCTTTGTCATGTCTCCGATCTCTTGACCTTGACCTTGAGCGCCTGTGGGAATGTCTGTGACGTTCCCTGGAGCGTGACCTTGAGTGAGACCGCGACCGCCATACACCAGCTAGGTTGTCATAGGAACGCTCCCGCTTGGGTGAACGAGATCGCCTTGATGACTTTGGTGTCTTTGATCTGCAAGTACAGACATAACAGTGTCATATCAGCTCTCGCATAAAGAATACTAAATATGGCATGTACCATGTGTACTGTAGGTATGGTCATAACTAACACATATCATTATCAACTTCAGCAATTGTACATGTTGAATGCATGTATACAATATATATGTAAAAGAAAATATCCATAAATATATTGCAAAATTCATTAGAAAAAGTTAGTTAATTAATCGCTCAGGATGTACAATGTACCTGGGCATGTTAATACATACAGGTACTGAGTGCATGCAGCAGTCCTGCTAACCTGAGTAATGTGGCCACCCTAATTACAGTACAGTGGTCCCTCTCTTAGTGGCCACTCTCAAGAGAGGCCACCCTCTTTAATATGGCCATAATTCTTTGCAAGCACTACTATCAAATGCATTTACTTGTCCCTCTCACCAAAGGTCACCTCTCTAATGTCGCCACAATTTCTTGGCAAATAGGGTGGCCTTATTAGAGAGGGACTAGTGCACTACAAACGGTGGTCACTTAAGAAAGGTGGCCTTTAGTAAAAAGGAGAACCTTGAAGTGCAATTAGTAGGTCCTGTAAGAATGCTTGGATGTTGGCTTCTGTATACAGTGACCACTTTAAACAAAAATTCCCTTGTACATGAAGACATACTGAAAGGCACCAGGAGTAGATCTAAGTATATAGCAAATGTATCGTGTGTATTAGTATAACCAACAATAATGCCAGAAAGTAAAGTAAACCTAAGGGTGTGGAGTTGGTTAGAATTATTAATAGCTGCCCTGACTATTCCAATGTTCCTTGTACTGCTTTCTGCACCAAAGATTTGGGAGACGAAAATGTCTACATCCATGACATACACATGATGTATCAGAGTGTATAATATCTACGGCAAAAAGAATCCTTGTCTTATCATTACACAGATCATTTGGAGACGGAGTATGATGGATTACATCTTGACGTATGGCGAAGTCTTGGTTAGAGCCCGAGGCGAACATTTCATGTATCAGCTGAACTGCTAGGAACTTCATCATCGATCAATCTCCAGTGGCATTTATAGAGGAGCAACAGGTTACCTGGCTCAGAGGCTAAAATAAGTTTAAGACAAACAAACAAACACCTGAAGTGACGCCACATCTGCTGCTTCCTTATTATTATTACGGTAATGAGGAGGGACTGAAAGGCCCAGGAAGATGACATCTTTGTGCAGCACAAGTATCTCCTGGTTTAATGAACTAATTCCTGATGTATGTTATTTTGGTAACTGGACTGATTCAACCTTCGGATGTATAATATAGTTGTATGTAAGCTGCGTATCTAGCTATGCCATTTAGTTGTCAAAAAAAATTCTAGAGTCAACCACCTCCCAAATGAAAGAACTACAAACATCTTGTTTCCAGCCATAAATTTGCACACACAATGTAATACTGGCTGTGAAACTACATAAGACTCTCCAATGTGCATAACACATCTTGCACTTCAGCTTTTTTTTTCAAAAATCTTCTGCATTATCATGATTATTTGCCACAGTACCTTTGGTAAATTCTTCCGAGGATTGTAATATACTTGGTCATGTGTGGTGGCCGTGAGCTTTCAAACATGAACACAGGCCAAAGTTAATACCGGATACGGTCGGGAAGCCTGATGCTGCCAGTTAAGCTCTGGGCAATGCTTACCCTTGGGATGGTTGTGGCATTAGCTATCAAAGCCCACCTACAGCAATGCACTTGTAAATGTACTTCTCACCCTTCTAGGAGCTTGTAAAAGATGTAAAACAATAGTGATGTACTGTACTTTTCTATCAACAACAATTTGGCTGCCGAGATCCGGTTTAACAATTTCTGCTAAAACAGGTTCCAAGTTATGGCACCCGGCACCCCAGGGCACTGATAATAGGCGTCAATTGTTACCTCTACAATGGGCAAAAGGAAAGCTATCCGTAGATGTTCCTGGTTAGACACTGGCACTCTACAGAATAAACAGCCCTGGGCTGTCACACTGAGCCAGGGTATACACATGTAGGTATAGGGAAGTGCACCTAATTGATAAATTATGTTTTTAGTTGTCTTGTATGTGAATAACTGGTACAAGATGCAACCAATATATATTATCTAGGCAAAAAACATAGTCCCACTAAACCTGAGGTGGCAGAGAAGTTGAACTTCATTAGTGAGGCATCACTGTCAGAAGGTTAAACCTTGGACTAATAAAGCTGATAGAAGTGGTGAACTACATGTCTTAGTAAAATACTTACAGACTTGAGGGTCTAAATTATGGACCAGTATATAGACTGGGGGAGCCCTCCAAGGAGAGGAGGGTAACGGATGAACAAAGATAAGCTTTATGCGGAGTCTTGCTGCAAAAGACTTCTGAATAAACCCCAAATACTTTGACATCTACCTCCTGCTATTCTCTTTTACAGCCTGGCTGACAGTGGCACTGCAGGAACTGGTAAAACCTCTCTTCTTCCATTCACAGTTCTCTTTTTTAATGTCACTTTTGGCCCACAAAAATTCCTTTCCTTTTAACTCCCATGATCCAGTTACCATTTATTAGGCAATGTTATATCTTTAGGGCGATAGCATGGTTAGTGTGTATGTAGCAATCTGCCCATCACATTCGGGTTTTCCTCCATGTATTACCACACCAAGGTCTCCCCCCCTGGATAGAAATGGCTTACAGGTAATTCCCTTCCACCTGGGAGGCGTGGCTGGAGGCATAACCTGATTCTTATGGGGACCTGCATTCCGATCAGCCAAACTGGTCCTGAATCGACCATAAGTCACTGACTGCATGGGCGGACACCATTCTGCTGATCCTGATCATGCTGATAGACCTGATAGAGGGGCAGGTTTCTCTATCTGGATACCGGTAATAACATGTATGAAGATCCCAGCTCATTACAAGCAACTAATGCTATCCACATGATCAAAGAGGTGGCAGCAACTGGCCAGTGAGCATGACTACATCTGTATGCCTGAATTTGTATCACCTGTCTTATCGCCATGCATATTACACAGTCACTAAAATACACCTACCCATGGGGTAGGAATTTTATTATATAACATTCGGTGACTGGAAATTGCTTTTGTACCAGTAAATGTAATTTCTCAGTAAATGAATATTTGTATGAAACCCCATATCAGCCATATACCTGATATAGTGGTCAGGTATATAATATTTTCTAGTAACTGATCTCAGAAGCTGGGAACGATCAAAGCTACATGTAGTGCTGCATGCCAATCACAGTTAAACAGTAGGCGTACAAAAATTCTCAGAAACAAGAGGCCCAGGGGCCTTGACGCTCTGCTTGGTCACTTGCTAGTTAAAAGAATACCAGTAACGTTTCAACTTATCAGTACAAAGATCCCTGAATATTTAAGTCAAAAGTAGATACAAGGTCGTCAAAAACTGGAAATGTACCGAATGACCCCAAACTGACCTTGAACACTTAATAGTCAAAAGTACTCTATA
>JAAUYG010137839.1_pt1 | contig 10489 bp, 7 predicted proteins | sample 7278091 | NCBI WGS metagenome assembly JAAUYG01 (sample SAMN14350201, study PRJNA611818) | marine sediment metagenome | isolation source: surface marine sediment (0.6m) | place: French Polynesia: Moorea | collected 2018-08
CACGTAGTGGTCAGGCCCGCAAGTGTGTTTGATGTTGTACAGCTTGTAGGGCATCATTTGTGTGCGAATGTCGTATTGGCCACGTTCGTCCCAATGTTGCCGCCATCGGAACTCCAGTGCTTTGCGATCAATGAGGTGATCCTTCAAAGTGGAGTGGACGCGCAGGATCACCATGTTCTCGTATCTAGTGGGCAAAAGGACAGACAGAAGCTTCATCAAATCGTCACACCATGATGATTGAATGTGTGTGAAAACAATTTCAGTTGTTGCAAAAACCTCAGCCAGTTCAGGGCAAAGCAGACCACATTTGGAGAAAAGCTTCAGACGTTAACAGCATCGCTTCACACAACACACAAAACAGGGAAGCTAGTACGCACCCAGCTCGTTTGTAAAGGTATGGCAGGGTTGACGAATATCCAAACGGATCCAATGACCACGTGTTGGTGGGTTTCACACCAAGATTTCGCTCCAACCACTGGTGACCTGGACAAGGCAAAAGAGCAGAAGTAGTTCAGTTGGAATCAAGTCAAATTAAGAAGCTATTCCTGAAACGGTCTTGACCAAGCTGTAATTACTTCATGGATAATAGACTGACCTTGAATCATCTGATCAATGAGAGCGTAATAATGAGGATTGGCCTCATCCGGTACGATCCAACTCCCAACCACAATCTCCAGTTGACCGTTTTGAATGAGACTCTTGACAGTGTCTGCAAAGTGAAAGCAGATTGTTGCAATGTTGATTTCTGGAAAGGCCATGTACAACCTGTTTTGATGTTCTCTTGCAGAAGCAAAAATTGTTGCACTTTTGTGGGAGCCTTTTTACCTCTTTGCTTGTTGTCCAAATCCCTCCACCATAGGTCGAGGAAAACGGTTTCTGCCCACACGAACTTCATCTTTGGGTAAGTTACCAGCTTTTCCAACATATTGTCCAAAGTCAGCTTTGACTGATCTTCGAAATACCCATCGACGGTTTTGTGCCAGCCTGGATCATTGTGGGAGTGCGGCACGACTATAATTTTCATCTTCCCATCCCTCTTTTCCTGAATTCCGACAGGCGTCTTGAAGTGAAGAATAAAACGAAGTGTGTGTGCGTGAAACACTAATTTCGTGAGCAAAACGCAGTGAGAAATGAACCAATTCTTCGCTTCAAGCAATCTAGCAGGAAGATTACCTTTTCGCCTGTCCCGGTGACCTCTTCACCATCATTGATCCTTTCTAGCAGGTCCAGCGTACAAACATCCCACTTGGCTTTGGGCAGACGGCTGTACGCACATTCCTGTGATGACTCGCGCACAGGTGGAGAATGGGTGGCGCTGGACCGAATCAGATTGCGGGACCACTCTGAAATCGACACTGAGTGTGTTCCTTGATCAGTAACCGGAAAATGTGTATCATCCCTCTCCTATCTCATAGCAAAGAACACAATTCGAAGGACAAATGACATTCTGGAACCTACCGTCAGATTCACGAAGTACCGATTTGCTGGCTGGCTCCTTTTCCCAGTACCACAAGCCAATGGTGGCCAATGTCAAGACAAGAATCAAACAGGACAAAATTGTGACGACAATCCTGTAGGAGAACTTCATTTTCGTCAGTCTGAAACGTAAATACATGTTGATTCCAACCAGGAAAGCAAAACAAAATGTGAAGGAATTGAGTTCAGCCCCAACACAAGGCACGCGAGAACACCTGTCTACACCTGACTGATCGGATCTGGCCGTGTTTTTCAAATTGTGTGCTCTTGTCAGGCACACTGCAGCTGAACATTATCAATGTTGAATCAATCTAAATAATTGGTCTGACCAACACGTTGGCCACATCGTTAAAACTGTTTGAACCAGAAAGGTTGGTTCTGTAGCCTTTTGTTTGAGAAACTGCAATTCTAAATCCGCACATGTTCATCCCATAACAATGTTCACGTATTTTCTGAACAAGTACGTCGAAATAGCGTGAAGGTCACGTAGTCCGTGCGTCAACGTGGCCCGGCAAGTGATCTGTCAAAGGCAGTGCAGTGGGTGAGGGGGGGGGTCTGGCAGCAGGTCGTGGGGGACGGGGAAGGGGAGTCCAATACAAGTGGTCGAGGCTTCCTGAACAGCAACATAAGTTCTTCACAGCTAAGTTTCCCCTTCCCAGCTGTATTTGTTCTTTGCTTCAGTGGCTGTCTTCAGAAGTCAAAACACTTACTGTGTCAAGCGAAGCCCAACCAAAGCTTTGGTGCATGAATCCCCCCCCCCTCCTTTTTGCATGCCACCCCCACATGAACAAAACAAGAGCCAAAAGTCCAACCCACACCACTCCGTGCACTTGACAAGATCACGAAAAAAATGCTTGTTCTAGTGGTCCACCAGCTGGTCAGGTGTGTTTTGTGCATAATGCATTGCAAAGAAACAACAACCAGTGGATGTCCCATGGTGGAGGCCAAAACACTAAAAAATGCCGCGGTGGAAACACAAGAACCCCATGTGTGACCTAGTGTGACCCTGGTTAACACGTGTTATGTTTCCAAGTGCTTAGGACTTATGTCCCACTAATATGCGACAACCTCCCCACCAGACATGTCCTTTGGAAAGATAGTTCCCCACACTTGAGGTTTCCCCAAGTTGGGAGATCTGTGGAGAAAAATCCTGCAGCCCTGGAGTGCGCAGTGGCAGGGGTGGCACTAGGCATGTCAGTGCAGGGGACAACACATCAGTGGGGGTGGCATGTTAGCAGGGGGGGGGGTGTATCAGTGGAGCAGGGGCATAACTTTGGCCCCTTTCATCAAGCTTGTCGCGGTGCGGTGCAACTCACAGAAAACAAAACAAAATAATCGCGAATTTCCAAACGTTGACCACTCTGGTGCACATCCAACAGATCTAGATGGAGTCTAGACAAATGTGCAAAAATTTTCAACATACACATCTTTTTAAAAGCTTCATAAGCTGCAATAAACACAGAATTTTTTACTGTTTTCTTCTTTTCATGTTGTCGTAACTGGGTCAAACAGCACTAAAATGTAATCATTCTCGTGAAACAAAACGAAACTGCTTTCCACTACCAGACTAACCAATTATGCGTAGATCTACACATGCTACAGGCGCAAAATTAGGGGAACAAATAAATAAATAATAGAATGTGACAAACGAAAAAACAACAAAAAACAACAAAAAATTTCGACTGTGCTGTGATGCTGTCATCCCCCCAAAGGGTTTTAAAAGTCTTCAGCCCCATCCTTTCGTTGCAACAATCAAAAGCCCAGGTTTTGCATAGCTCGTTTATTCACTCCCTCTCACAACTCGAATGTGTGAACAAACGTAACACACAACAGCTTCGTATACTCGTAGCTTCGACACTAATTCAGCGATAATTATGAAAATCATTTACGAATAATCACACTCCATGCTGCCTGCATAGTCGCACAAAACACGAAGTTAATACTGCAGCGTAAAAATTCTGCGGACGAAGACCATCGCAATCTGCAAATGTCCATTCTCAATTCCAAACTGTCAATTGAAAGCTCACAGTTTTGTCCTTCTTCTTTTTTGTTTTTTTTTTTTTTTTGCCCTGCCACTCTCCCTCAGCCACATGAGAATTTATGACAAACACCCAAAAAAGCGAGGGGTTGTTGTCAAAAGACAGTTTAAGCACCAAACGTTATTTGCAACGCAAACTCAAACCCAACATAACCTGATTATGAACACCAATCCAATATGCAGAATTTGCCACACCCCCATCAGTCATTGGCTGGGAAATCTAGGTTACATTTGGTTTGAGTTTACGTTGCAATTTATGTTTGGTACTTAAACTGTCTAAAATCTGAAAGACGACCATCACGTGATAACATAAAACCCACGTGATTAGTCTCCGGGCTGGAACCCCCCCCCCCCCGGGCTGGCTAGGGTCCCCCACGATGGCGATACGTACATTAGTACATCACTCCATAAGGCCGTCCCGCGCTGGGCCTAAAAATCGAAACATGATTTTTTGCCCAAAAAACAAGTCTGCCGCAAGTTGGTTCAGGTCATTTGTGCAGGAAACTGAACGAAAAGTTTACGCTTAGCGCAGAGGACGCGCGGTACACTGGCGCAACGGGTTGAAGAGAATAGACGGGGATGAGGGGAATCTGCCATGACACGTAGACGGCTATCCATAAGGCCGCCCTACTTGGGTGGCCTAAAACTGAGAACATGATGCGCCAAGAGATTTGATGCTGAACTGAACTGGACACAGAAAACTCGTTCTTGACGAACGCGCTGACATCTTCAAGAAAGACATGTAGAAATTATTGCACACACACACACAAAAATGTTCAGCCACAACACTGACCCTGCACGAGAACGAGACAACAAAGCGCACGCTTCCTCAACTGAAACAAAAGCTTCAACATCAATTGCAGAAAAAGAGCACCACTTCAGAAATTATTGCCAAACAACTCAAGCGATAAGCTGAAATGCTTCCCAGCGTTGTGTGAGGCGTCAGCACACCGTCCTGTCTCGACCAGAAATATACGATTGCCATCAATCAAGGTTATCAACTCAAAACAAGGCAAATCTTGGCTGCTACTTCAAAGTAACTCTGAACATGATGTTCCAGAACCATGAAAACTGCGGGGTAAAAAACAAAATTGTGGTCTGAAACACAAAGTTGCTCAGAATCACATGACTTTTGACAACTGTGAATCCTAGTGGCCGAAACCAGATGTCTCTTTGAGCTGAGCCAAAAAGAAAACGTTTGATGCCTTTTGTCGGTGTTTGCATAAAGCAATTCTAGCAGACTGTTTTCTTGTCTCACGCTACGTCTCGTCTCGCGCGGTGATTGGTCTCCGGCGCTGCAGGTGCCGCCTGCGTCGCACAGAACTCGCGCCTATCACGTCCATTGGTTCTCCCACGAACGGGATCTCACTGTTGCCGTCAGCCGGCTGCAAAAAAAAAAAAAAAACAAACAAACACAAAATCTCGTCCTCGGCTGGACAAAACAAGTTGTTTCAATATTCAGGCCTGCTGCTCATTTCTTCGTCTCTCCACAGCTTGACTTTGTAACAAGACCTTTCCAAGATGTCTGAAGATGTTTTTTCTTAGCAGACCTGGCAAAGCAGCAGTTGTTGTGGTAAGTCGACAGCGCCCATCAGGAGACAGTTGACTTTCGTCAGATCAGTTTGGCACATGGCGGTCAGTATGTAGAAGTATTTCCCCTCTGGTTCAACACTCCGCATGACTCCTGCAACAGAAACCATGTTTTGCTGTCGGTCAGAGGAAGTAAATTTCGGAATTCCATGAATTTCCAAAATTTCGAAGCCTTATTTCAGGGGGTTTGTTTTTGTGTGTGTAACGTCCATTCAAAATGGTCTTTTCGCCAGAACACACAACCCTTAACCCCCAGGTCTGGAAGGAACCCTGACAATATCCATCCACCTATTTCCTTGTCAAAACTCAGAAGGTGCATTGCTGACCCTTAACTTTGCGCCATTTTCAGTTTAATCAATAAAACTCTTCCAACGAAATGAAATGAGTTGTTCCTAATTGGAGATCCTACTTACCAAACCCCAAGCAGTTGCAAACTGGAAAATCGCAAAGAAAATTTGGCAAGTCGGTTGATTCTGTCTCCTGCAAAATAAACCCCAACAAAGTCATATTTTGATCACTCCCTTGGTCAATAAACAGGAAACACATTCTTTGTTCAGTTTTCACTTTGTCAAGAGCAAGCTGGGAAAATGGGGCAGGTGAAAGCAGAGCTAAATCAGAAACAGAAGCAACGTACCACGATGTCATCTTCAGGCACATGACACAGAGCGATGACACTACCGTTCAGTGCGTTCAGTATCTGAGAGTTAGGTACTGCTGCATGACACACATGCAAAGCAAATGCGCTCCATGGAACTGAAACCAAAGCGGACATCTGAAAGAACGCCATTTCTGGATGGGAATTTAGGGTGGGAAAGTTCCAGTGTTATCAAAAGTCGAGGTCACCGACAGCAGGTGCAACAGAAAACAGTTGCCGACTTTGTCTCAGTTTTATTGGAAAAGAAACTGGACAGCATGGACATTGCAGAACATGTTAAGCACCAACCAACCTCTGTAAGGCCGCAGCGAATACAGTGTGGGGAGTGCCTCTTCTCCAGAGATGTCCACACTGTCGTACAAGTGACCCAAGTCAGCCAAAAGTGTCAAGTTGCGATGGTCCACTGGCTTGAAGGGACTGTCTGATCTGCAAAACATAGCTGTCACGTGTCAGTGTCCCTCACAGTGAGGCTGCAAAGATCATCAGGACCTGCCCAAAACTGTGAACCCCTTTCCACACAGAGGAAGAAAATCTTTTGCCTCTGGGGTGTACGTGCCAAGTGATACAAGACATTGTAAAGGACTCGCAAACATTAGAAAAGGAGCAAAAATGACGGGTGCCTGTAGTCTACAGGAGATTCCAATGTCAGCAGTTTGTGTTGATACTCTGCAGTACTCGATTCCACGCAGCCAGCTTCCTGTACAATACAAAACAACAGATGTGATGGGAGGAGAGACCACTACACATGAAGGGTGTGATTTGAAACACCTCATTTTCCACTCGAGTTTCTTTGGGTCTTGACAACAGGTCATTTCAACAACTTCACCTTGAAAATGAAGAAAAATTACCTGGTTGTGCCACCAACTGGGAGTGTTGAGCACAAACTGGCTGTGAATTGGGGGAAAGTTACGCCCGTCACTGCTGCTGTCTATCTGGAGAACCAGGGTGGGTGAGACCATCCGCAGTGTATCAGCCATGAAGGTCAGACCCAAGCCTAAGTCGCGATAAAAACAACAATAAACCCAGTTTTGAACACCTTCGTTTTGCTTCAGACGCGAAACTGACTGAAACCAAACCTTCTCGTGGGAGCGAACGTGGGAAATTCCAACTCACTCACTTGGAGTTTGACAAGGAGGAGCATGAACAAGTACCTTTGTTCCAGCCCATGGTGTTCACAATGAGCACAGGTTTCTCCGGGAGAGCGCGGTAAGCTTCGTATACGTGTTTCAGACAGTGTAGATAGCGAGCTGGTTCGTGTTCAGGACTCACCGCCCCGAAGAAACACGACCGTTCCGGCTTTCGCTGATGAGTAAATGGTGGGCCTGAAAGTAAATCAATCAACTGCATTGTTCTAACCAGACTCACAGGAGGGAAGAACACAACTTGACCTTCCAACCGAATACGTCACACGCTGTCACAATGAGGACAAACGAGAACAGGCTCAGATCACATTGACTCGAGCCAAGTTTGAAACTGCTGTCTGTCAGCCACTGAATTCCAGTTGTCAAATTTCGAAACTGAGTATTTACCAAACAGGGGTTGTCTGACAATATTGAAGGCCACACAGGCAGAAGGTGTGAACTCGGTCTGCCCCACGTCACATTCCAGGTATGCCACCTCTTTCCGACTGAAACAAAATCCACTTTTGTGAATTTTGGGACAATCACGATCTTTGCACCAGAAAAACGAAACAAGTATCTTGAGAAATTTCAGCCAAACATTGCTCTCCGCAAAAAACACCTCGCGCGTCGTACCAGTTCAGAACGGTGTTTGCCAGGAATCTGGACATCGTGGACTTGCCGACGCTCTTGCCTCCGCAAACAGCGACCACTGGATTCTTCCCTGTGAAAGAAGGAAGCTCCTTGTCTTTTACACAGCATTAGATTCTCGTTTGCGAATTCTTTTTTCAATGTGTTTTGTGTTCACCTGTGTCCAAAATTCCCAGCAGTTCTTGTTGGGCGTTTTTCATGTCTGGCGTAATTTCTACCGCCGTGAAATTGCGCGTGTTTGTTGCAATAATGATGCCCAGTTTCCGCAAGGGATCGTCTTTCTCTGCGTCTTTCTTTGGCGGCGGTGGATACAAATCAAGAAAGGGGCTGCAAAATATGCACATACATATGATGTTCATAAACAAGAATTTTGCAACATTGAACTCACGCAAAGCGACGCAGTGATGTGCGGGAGCTGCGCAGTTGGGAGGGGCACTTGGACAGACGCACAAAAGCTTTTATGTCTCTGCATCAAGCGGAGTGCAAAACTCTGGCAACGGGTTCTCACCTCATGCTCTTGATTAACTGAAAATGCTTTTCATCGTTTTTGCTGAAGGAAACGATCACAGTTTTGTTCTCGACATCATGAAGTAAACAACGGAGGATGTCTTTATCCAGTGACATTCCAACGTACTGCTCCACAGCGTTTCTGCACAAATCTGCGCTTGCTAACCCCTCTGGTGGCTGTACAATGGAAATAGACAATTGAAACAGCACCCAACATTCAACATTTCAGAAATCACCCGTTCTGTATCATTCTCACACGGGCAATTTTTCTGTGCAAGGTCACCCGAGAAAATATCAATTTCAGTGCTTAAACGTCGGTTAAAAGTGAAAGTGTCACAAAAAGCGCGAAGACCAAGAATTACCAGAGTGGTAATTTTTAAGTTGCTATTGCATGTTGGAGAGTAGACGGGCCATCTCTCAAGAGATGTGTGTGTCATCGTGTATCCCAGTATTGTGACGCTGCCCCAGACGACCTGCACTGCCGCCTGTCCCCAAATCACCACCTCCTCTGGATGGCGAAACAGCACCAGAACTTCATTTCTGCCCCTCAGTTCGTACACACTGAAATGGAGAAGCGCATTCTTTTCTCTTGGCTGCTGGCCCACACTTGGACGAGTTTTTTTTCGCACGGAAGTGTCTGACAGGTGATTGAGACAGCAGCGACGTTACTGTTGCACGTACAAGGACACTTTGCACACAGCTGAGGTCTAAATCTGAAAGACATTGCATTCTTCTTACCTCAGATCAAAAAGCCAAGGAGACGAACCGCTCACAGAGGCACACTCACCTGTATCTTTGTCTTTTGTTGACGCCGTCAGACTGTCTTCTCTCAGGGATAGTAGTTCTGTGACTTGTCACATAAGCCCATGACGAATGGCCACTCCTGTTGTTACTGTGCTGTCTTGGTTGATATTCTCCGACACTTTCAGAATCTTTCTTTCGTCTGCTACTTTTTCCACACTCGGTGTTCTGTCCCCCATTTTTGCCAATGTTCCACCTTTCATCTTCCTTCCTTTCCCTTTTGCTTTTCTGCACTTCCTTTTCTTCCAATAAATCTTGGTTGGATTCCCTGTACTTTCTTTTCCGATGACTTTTGCTGGAGACTTTGAAAGGGCTTGTATTGTTTTCTTCCTCAACTTTATCGTTCTTTCGATCCGACATCGATGCGGACGATTCCAAAATCTCCTCTTCGGCGGAGCATTTACTTTTCTCTGACAGGCTTGTATTAGTTTTTTCGTCGTCGTTTGGTTTCGTGTTCACCAATTTCAAAGAGCCTGAAAAGTTGAAGCGAAAGACTGATTGTTTGGGTTCCTTTCGAGTAAGAGGAGAGGCAGGAGCTACGTAAAAACGTGGACTAGAGAATAATGTTTCTCAAGACGGAACACCCTAGATGCAAAAAAAAAAAAAACTGTCCTCGCCGGTGTCAGTGCTTCGATTGGGCCCTCGGAGTGGATTGCCCTTCCCAGACAAACGACCCTAGAGAACGAGCGAAATTCCGACTTCTGGGGTAATTTGTTCCGGAACAAACCATGGAGTGGGACTGCAAATGGCCCTTTTGAAATCACACAGTGTCATTTGTACCCCTGAACAAATCAATCACCCTTTTGGGTTGAGCACAGTCTTTGAACGCCAGAGGCACTGGAAACCGAACCCCTCCTCCTAAAAATAAGCTTCGTCTGCGAGCATGCCTCCATCACGTGACAACACCCACCATCTAATCAGGTCATGTGGGGGGGGGGGGTCCTGCACCACAACAACGTACAACGACAACGACACGTACATGACTTCATAAGGCCGCCCCGGCTACGCCGCGGTCGGCCTAACAATCCATGATGAAGATTTGCGGGTGACCTGTGAGCTCCATGTCTGGTGGCTCTCTTTGCCCTGGTCCTTCAAAATCTTTCTTCGATCGGCGCTTCTTTTTTCGACCCATACCTGGAAGGGAAGAGTCATTCTTCATTCACGTTCAGATGTGATAAAACTGGACATCTGGCCGAACACACTGGAATCTTAATCAATAACCTGCTGCCAACGCTTAACGCTGCAGCTCAACGAGACCTTTCGTGTAGAGCTATATTGTTTTCCTTCAACCCCATAGTACCATAGTCCCTACACACATGCACCATGTTTACTAGTCAACTTCTGTGCACCAATCCGGCACTATAATTAAGTCACATGGTCCAACATAGCCATGTGCTCTGTATTGTTTACAATATGGTTGCCTTAACAATACCTAAAAAATCCAAAAATTATAAAGAAATGTCCTTTTTTCCTCCTTTTCTCTCTCTTTTTCTTTTTTTTCTCTCTCTCTTTTCTCTTTCTCCCCTTTCCTCTCCATTTTTTTCCTGTTTCCATGCTTTTTCTCCAGCTTTTTGATGGTATCACTGAATTGACCCCACCATCCACCCCAATCTATTATATTTTTTGTTTTATTTCTTTTTTCAGTCTCCCCCA
>JAAUYG010249001.1_pt1 | contig 10489 bp, 3 predicted proteins | sample 7278091 | NCBI WGS metagenome assembly JAAUYG01 (sample SAMN14350201, study PRJNA611818) | marine sediment metagenome | isolation source: surface marine sediment (0.6m) | place: French Polynesia: Moorea | collected 2018-08
CAAGTTTTTTGCTTGTGTAGCTTTTTACCTCAGACTTTCTGCAGAGGAAGTACTTGGCTGACTGGGACGCCCTCTGGCAGAGTCGTTCTGACGGGTCCAGTACTCGAGGCGCCATCTGCTGCGCCGGCGTTCTCTCACCGGAAGCATCGCGTAGCCACCTGGTGGTGTCTTCCACCAGGATGTAATCCTCGCTGGCGTCATCAGGGCGGGTCGACTTAGTCAAAGCCTGCAGCAAGCAGAAAGGAAAATTCGTCAACCTACACGTTCTCAGCAGAAGCGGTTTCTTATACATGTGTCAAATCTTTTTTGTGAAAACATCAGTCCTTCAGTGATTACAGAACGTTGGGGCAAAAGGTTCGCGGCATTCAGAGATGCCCGAAGAGACCTATATAGTCACTCACGCACCGAGATTTCCAGCAGATGGACAGAATGTCAGCAAAACAAACAACAGCAGATATTTTGAGGATCATTTGAAAAGTGAAACACTGCCCTTTTGAGGAAACCCCAAAACATTGATTTCAGGTTCATCTTCATCTGATCAAAACCCACATTTTTACCTGTTTGATGACGTGCTCCGCTGTCGTCTCCTGCGTCACTTTGAAGAAGGATGAGCCTTCCGGAATCGTCATTCCGGATACAACGATCGTCTTGCCTCGTTTTGGCCGGATTCCCGGGATCTGGATTCCCTGGAAAACGTCACAAAATTTGATGTTTGGCTCTTTTGGGGAAACGGTCTTTTGGCATGGACGTCACAGGTAACACGTGCTCCATTAAGCACACAAACACAGACAACACTGCAAACCCAGAAGATCTTCGTTTCTGTTCATGACCAGGCTAAAACGTGATTTCTAGGTACGTGTACGTAAACACAAGCACAACAATGAACCAGATCTAAGTGCGCAAAACAACACCAAATTGAACATTTCAAAGGAAACTAAAACTGAACAGGGACGAAAACGAAAATACCTCAGTGGAGAGGGAAGGCGGGAAATGCTTGCTGAACTGGGCTGGAGAAACATCAGAGTCTTCTGCCTCTGCTACGTAGCCATCTGACAGGTCCAGATCTGAAGAGCCATCTGAGATGTTCCTGTGTGCCAGGTGTCTGGGTACTGCAAGTCCAGGGACCCGCTTTAGTCTGGGGGAACTTCTGGTGTTCGTGTGGTGTGGTCTCGGAGGCTTCAGATGCCATCCTGGACATCTGGAATCACCTGCACTATCAATTCCAGAAGCTCTGGATGAATCTGATTCATGGCTGTCCGTGAAGAAAACTTCAGATTTCCATTTTCTTGCTGATCCTCCGTTTCCAGATTCAAACAGAGCTCTGGTGCGCTGAAAGGACTGCATGGCTCTGTCTATTTTTCTCACTCGGCTTCCAGATGTCAGATTCTCTTCAGAAGTCTGAACATGCCGTTGACACTCATCCGCAGAAAGCAGCGACAGCTTGCTGGTCACATTCCCAACAGAAAGATACTGCGACTGAGTTGGGAGGTCTTCATTGGATGCCAGGTTACTCATTGACTTGGCTCGACCAATCACCAAGGCCTTTTTGTAATCTCCAGTCCGGTTTCTGATTGGTTGAAGGCTGTGATTGGTTGCCTCCCGGGGTTCGCGCTGCTGTCCCATTTGCTGTAATTTCAGGAGAACACTGGACACAAATTTCCCCTTTTGAAGAGTTTTGATTTCCTGCCTGGCTTCTTTTAACTTTCTTTCACTTCTGCTTTTTGGGATTGTTCCCTTGACCTCAGGAGCCAAGTTTGGCATGGAGGACCACCAACAACTTTCAGACATTCTGACTTGCTGTGTTTGTCTAGAGACAGGAGAAACCACCTTAAGATTCCTGGGTAGGGTTGAGGCTGATCTGGGTGCCAGACCTGAGCCTGTTCCTGAAAGGTTTCTGACTCTATCACCTGATATCCCTGACCTGGGCAGAGTCAAGGATCTCCTCCTTTTGGGTTTGTCACCACTTTCAAAGAAACTGATGAGTTTTCTGATTCTCACTCCTTTGCACATCTCTAGAGCTTCCTCCATGTCTGGGTGAGGGATGCTACTGTCATCAGAACTACTGCTGCTGTCAGAGTTGGTCTCCTCTTCATTGTTCAGAGATGGAAGAGGAGAACCCAGCAGCTTCTCTTTGCTTTCCCAGAACGAAAAGTCGCTGTTGGCCCGAAATTTGTTTGGTTCTGGCATTTGGAGATCCTCACGAAAGTCAGCGACTGTGCTTATTTCTTCCGTGTGCTGACAAAGGCTGGCATTCTCTTCTGTCTCTGATTCATGTTCAGCAATCCTAGCCTTCTTTTTGTTCTTTTCTTTATCATCTCCTTCACCGAGAGATGTAACGATACTTTTTGTGCTCTTGTCCACTGTTGGGTTCTGGTCATTTTTCTGATTCACGAAAGGAAGAGCTTCTGTGGAGAATTCTTGCACAATCCCCACTGCCAGGGCTGTTTCCTCGTTTTCGTCGTCGTGACACACAGGCTCTAGCTCTTCAAGAATTTCACTGATCATACCAACAGTTTTGGTTGGACAAAGACCCTCGAGCTCCTTCGGTGGCCTGTGTTCTGAAGGAGCATTGTAGGATTCGTCTGAACCTTCCTTTGCTTGATCGCCAGGCGAAATGACGTGGTTCGTGTTGCTCTTTTCTCGTTTTCGTTTGCGAAAGTCCTTGACATCTTTCCCCACATATTCCGAAACGGCTTTGAAAACATTGTTCTCCACAGTCAAGACTGTTCTGTCTTCGTTCGAAACTTCTTTGTGACTTTCACTTGAGATAGGATACTCTCCAGACAGAGGTTGACTTGAGCCTTTTTTAGCTTTGTCTTCTTGGTCTTCCAGAAACTCCGCTCTTTCTGCGTCACGCCGTGGGTTTTCTGCTTTCTCAAAATCTTCCGTCGGGCTCACCATTCCTTCGTCTTTGGCATCAGAAGGCAAGGAACCAGGAGATTTTGCTTCACTTTTCAACGTTTCTCGTTCTTTGTCTGGATGAATTACATTCACAATTGTGATCTCCTGTGTGTTGTGATCTTCTTTGGTTTCATTGCCTCTTGCTTCAGTGTCATTTTCTTTGCCAGTCTGGTTTTCGTGACCCAGAGCCGTATTTTTGTCCTTAGATCCGCTTGTTACCACTGGTGTAAATGTCTCCCATGTTGTGTCCTGCGGGGTAATTCTGAGTTGCCTGATGGACCCCCGCTGATAGTCTCCTGAAGCCTTCGTTCCTGCTGGACCAGAAGATACAGGAGAACTAACAGGCGCTGGAACTGGCTCCAGTTGTGACATTGCTTCCAGCACTATCTGCGTGTGGAACACAAAGATCTTCAGCTTTGTAGACTGCTCTGGAGAACCAGTGTGTTGGGTTCCTGGCTGGTTACAAACTGAATTAACTTTCTGATTGAAACCAAAAGGCCTCAAAACTGGCGCGTTCTCGACCTGATTGCCAGTGCCTTGGCTCTGGTTGTGTTCCTCAGAGCCTTTGAGAGATTGAATTCTGTCTTCAGTTTGAGTTTCCTGACTCGTTGCTATCTCTTCGCCGTTGACAGGCTCCTCCAGTCCTTGGAGTGATTTTTCGTCCACTGTGTTTTCAGTTACGTGGGTGCAAGTCTCAGCGTCAGCGTTAACTGCATCAGAAGTGGTTTCCTGCTTCTGTGTCTGCGTCTCGCTTTCGCTCTCATTGACTGCGTCACGCTCCTTTTCTGTCTGTTTTGTGTGTTCCCGAACAGGCTTGATGACAACTTTCACATCTTTAAGCACATGGTTTTCAGCCGCAGTTGGACCATTGATGGTTTCATCAACTGTGACAAGAGTGTGCACAGGCAGAGCATTGCATTCAGCAATAGTGAAAGAACTATCTTTGGTTATCTCTGTGACCATAGACACGTGTCCTTCCATCACAGCGTTCTCTATGGTTTCCTCAATGGTTTCCAAGCTGGTCGTGAATACCTCACTGGCTGAAACTTTCCTCAGGCTGACTTTCCTTTTCGCTGGCAGGGACAATTCTGATTCTTGTTGCTTCTTCTTTTCTGTCTCTTTCTCAAGTTCTTTCTTTCTGTCATGCTTAGGATCTTTCTTGTTGTGCTTGTTGGGCTCTTTATTCATTGTTGGCTCTCCTGCTGAGACAGCACTGGATGTTTCCGCATTTTGAGGTTTCGGCGATTTCTTCTTCTTCGAATCTGTTTCCATTTGCACGTTGGCTTCTTCACTGACAACACCTTCAGGCGTGCGTTTGCCTTCTGATTTCGAATTCCTTGCTCTCTCTATTTCTTTCTTTGCTTCTTGTTTTCCTGGGCCTTCTGAAAAGTCTTTCTTGACTGGATCTTTGGCGTTTTTGTTCTCACTGATTTGTTTCACCTTAGCTTTCTTTGGTGTTGTTTTGTCGTTGCTCGTGTTTTTCTTTGCGACTGTGATTTCTGTTTCGGTTGTTCCTTCCTGGGATGCAGCTACAGTTTGGTGAAGGTTGTTGTTGGATGCCTTTCTGCTTTCTCCTTTGTTCAGAACTTCTTTCTTTGAATCCTTCACATCTTTTGTCTTTGTATCTGTTGTCTCTCTGGTTTTAGATGCGCTGAGATTCTTGGAGTCACTTGCATTGCACAAAACAACATTCAGAAGTGAGCTCGTTTGAGTCGCTTGGGAAGCAAAATCATTTTCAGGACACGCTATGCCAGCACTGTTGTCTTGATGTGACGCTGGCGCGACTTTTGCCTCTTGTGAAATCTTCACTTCTGTCTTAAGTCTGTCTGGCAAATCTCGGATGGGCACATCTATGGAAGCATCTTTTTCAACTTCCTTGCTTTCGCTTTGGGGATCTTTGGGAGGGGGCGCTTCCTTTTCAGGTCCTGATTCACCGTCTTCCTTTGCTGTGAGTCCATTGTCTTTTCGCCTCGCAGGTTCTTGTTCTGATTCAGGTGGGGAAAACACGGAATCATCGTCTGCTTCGCCGGTGACTGTGGTGGCGTCTTCTGGTTTCTCTGTTTCTTCAGGCTCCTTCGCAATCCTGCGTTCTTCTGGTTCTGGTTGTTCCTCAGGCTGGTCTATGCCCTCTTCCTTCTGCTCATTCTTGGCCAACTCATTTGTCATCTGTTTGCCCTTTACTGCAGCTTCACTTCGAAACTCTGTTGGCAGGCTGTCCAAACTTTTTGTTCCAGCTTCTTCGAAGTTCACCAAGCTGAAGGGCGACTCTTCATTGCCCACCCTCGGTGGTTCTGAAACCGCTCTCTGTCTCGCCATTTTGGGTCCATTCTCAGTTTCTGTATCTGGTTCCTTGTTTTCTGTGGTTTCCGTAGCTTTTTCTTCTGAGCTTTCCGACTTCTCCACATCTTCATTTCTGGCTCCTTTTTCTCCCTTTTCTGGTTTGTCAGTTTTCTCTGGTTTCCCAGCAAACAGGTCGAAACTGCTCTTTGCCCTGGTGAACAACCTGTGCAGAGTTCCTCTTCTCTCTTCTTTGGCTGGCTTGCTTTGAGTTTCTTGTTCTGCTGCTGTTGTTTCATCTACATCTTTGACGTCATTATTTTCACTGCTTGGGGTATCATCAAATACCTCCAGGGATCCAAAGCTTCTGGATCTGCTGGATTGCGTCAGGTTGCTGTCCGGCACACTGACTGCAGACTTCGTCCTGTGTCTTTGTCTCAGAACTGGACTGCTTTTGGGGGAATTGCTTGTTTTCCGCACTTTCGCAAACTTCCCATGGTATCTGATGTTGAGGTCTGGTTTTGTACCATCAGAAGCGCTGCGGGTATGGCCCTTGACCCGAGGCCCGTCGCTGAGGTAGCCGTCCTCCGGGCGATGGTCCCCGTGCTCGGCGGACCCGGCTCCCTCCCCGGCACAACTCCTCCTCCGCGCGGAGAGAATCACGTGCATCGGCGGCACGGAATACTGCGTCTTTGCGCGCTTCCGGATTTTAATCGCTTTTCCTTTGCCCTTCTTGTATTTCTTGTTCTTCTATGTATGAACCAAGGAACAGACACAACAAAAAACATAACATGACTTGCACAAACTCTTGCATTCTTGTGAATGGAACAGCTTCCACCAACGGAGTGAGCGAGTGAAATGTCTGGTGCACGAAACCGCCATAGACGAGAGGCCTTTGTGGTGAGGGTGTTTCAGAGTGGAATCATCAGAGGTTCCGTTTGCATTTAGATGGGAAAGCATCAGTACATGCACATGCAGAGCAAGCAGACGAAAGTCCCAGAGAAAGTAAATGCAATGTCGCTGTTGGAACGCTGCAGGCAGGCTTGAAGACGATTCGTAAGTTGTGAGTCCATAGTTTTCTGCCAAGTTCCCTTCCCGACCCATGCGCCGGTGAAGCCATGTCCATCAGATTTGTGGTGTGAAATTGGAAATGCATAGACATAAAACTAGACAGGTGAAGAACAAGAAGCATTACAAAACACTCAGACCACAACCAACAGAATCATCAGAAAAACATGCAAGTGGGAGAAAGATTCTTTTGTTGAAAGCTTCGTCCTGAGCCCCGTTTGGCACATCATTAGAGAAAGAAAAGGCCTGCTAATGTTGAATTGGTTCAGGTAAGAAACAGTGTCAATTCTCAAGAAGCAAAGAGCGTCAAGTTCTCGCTGGCCCTTTAGCTTTTGTACCTGTGGATCCCAAAGAGAAGCGGTAGATACGTGGACGTTCTGACTTAAAGAACATTTTCAAAATCATATATACATCATTTTCTTCGTCTTTCTGCTGCAAAGGCCAGACTTGAATTTTTTTCTGCGTCTGAGCTTTGTGACCAACATCCTGTGTCCGCTTGAACTGTTCTCTCAACGAACAGCACAAAAGCCTCGTCAAAAATCCAGCTGGACTCTATTTTATTTTGAGATTTTACACTTCGAGGAGGCTATTATTCCAAGTAAATAAAGCAACACATACTTCCTTCTCAGACTTGGGCGCGAAGACCGCGCGCAGGGGCCACTTGGACGGCGCTTGGTCGTCACGGAGACCGGCGGAAGTCGGCGTATCCAGACTACCAGAGGTCACCACTCCCGCGGGCGCCAGCTCGTCAGACAGCCGGGAGAACACGAAGAGCGTCGACAGCTCCAGCGGCTGGTTCGTCGGCGTCCGTAACCTCACGTGACGGTAACCTGCGAGAGAAATGGCAGATCCCGTACAATTCAAACAAAATCCCCCAAAAAACTTTCCTTTTTGTCTTCTTTACAATGCAAAAGGCTTGCATTCAAAAAGTACACAATTTTAACAAATCGGCCGAAAAAAACCAACTCGAATGAAGCGTGCACCACTGTTCTGCTCTTTTACATTTGCTTTGGAGGCAGATTCATTGGAATTACAATTGTTAATCAGCATCGAAGTCGCACTGCATCACCTGATCAACGAGTGAGTGTCATTTACATGTCACATGATGAAAGCAAGAGTACCAGTTGATCAACAGGTAGAGGGAACCTGTCCATGACAACCACGACGCAGCGTTACATACTTCAGAAAAAAACCCGCTCCACTTTTAGCGGCCAGTATGTATAAAACTTTCTTCATGCACAGGCAAACGTTACTTTTAGTGGTTTTTGAAAATGGACATTGAGTTTATATATTCAGTAAAAAGTCAGTCTTATGTATGAAATCTTGTCTAATTTTTATTGCCTGTAAGGGAAGAAATTTCTGGCTAAATTTCCGACATAGAGGGTGTTTCACCACTCAATTTTCATTCTTTCATGCCCCTATAAGTAACGTTTGCCCATGCACGTACCAGGTTTGAGGCAGTGCAGGGGAATGACGCGCTGAGCCCTGACGTGGTTCTCACTGTCGATCACGGTGAAGCGCACGAACGCCAAGTCCGGGAAGTGAACCTGCAAAAAACGCATTCGTTGTGAAATGATGGGATTAATTACATTCTTTTCAAATGGAATCCAGACGGGCTCAAGCCAAATGCAAATTGCGAAAGAATGGTGAAGTTTTTGAGATGATATTCTCCAAAACATGCCGGGCTGTCACAGCCCAGGAAACAAAGTGGTTTGCGACAAAAACGTGAATGAGAATTCCAGAATTTCCTTCCTTTATTCCGTTGTTTCTTTTTGGCATTGAAACTGGAACTCCCCTCTCCAAACAGAAAGACGAACAAACACAAAATAAAAAAGAAAAAGCTTCCTTGGCCCCCCCCAAAGTTTCTGACATTGGATTCCAGCAGGTTAATTCAAGTTTCGCTGTTCTGATGTTTTCAGAAAGTTGGCTCGGTGCATATCCCATGAGCAGCGTTTCCCATTAAGAACCCGACAAAAGTTTATGATGTCAGATTCTTCTGACAAAACGCGCCTGATTACGTGGAACCTGACCTGGAATTGGTAGACCTCGTTCCAGATCGGGTTGAGTGCGTTGCGCTGGATCATCTTGCTCTTGTTCTTAGCACAGTCTGCTGGGATGCCTATCAGCTCCACCTCCACCAGGGGGCTGGCCGAGTGGTTGTGCGGGCACACGTACTGACCCGAGATCAACTGCGGTGAAGAACAAGAAGGGAATTAGATCAAGACTTTCAGGTTTAATTTGAAATGTCAGTCCATTCCAGAGGTGGCGGGACCCAGTCTTTTTCAGTTCATTATTTGGCTCTGTCTTTGGACCTGAGCTCCCTTGTGAATTTGGCTCTGTTTTCGTGTTGATCTTGAACAGACGTGTAGCAGGTTATCTGTATTTGATGTCTTGGGAAAAAATCGAACATAGGCGTTCATTTGAAATTATTTCCAATCTTTCAAAGATTCATCCAGAAATCTCCTGCGACCCAAAGTCGGCTCCGTTTTTAGAGGCGTCAAGACTTTCCGTGATTGTCACAATTTCCGGTGCAGATTCGGGGTCAGATTCAGTGTGACAGGAAAAGGAAACTTAGCTTTTTCCAGACAAATGTGTAGGCCGACGAGAAACTGTGAAGCAACTCACATAAAGCGTCAGGGTGTAGGGATGAAGCCCTTCCACGTCCTTCTCGGTCGGGTTGAACTTGTTGTACAGTGGGTGCGCCTTGTCCCACATGACCTGCGGTTTCAGCACGTACCCACTGCCGCCCGCCTGCTCGAACATCGCCGTGTTGATGTGCATCGCCGTGTCTGAAACCCAGTGACGCTTGATATATACAACAGAAACCCAAAAGGTGATTTGGGTTTATCAGAAAACCCATCAATTGCTTTTGGCCTTTTTGGGCTGATTCTTTCTGTCATTCTTTGGAGTCAGGATGGGTCTCCAGGTCGTCTCTTCCACAAACCCCTTTCTTCAGTTTTGTTCACTATTTTGGGACTTTCGCACTTGAGCCCAGTTGGACTTTCAACCACAGTGCCTCTGTCCATGCTTTTGCGACTCCGAAGCATTGTCCATTGTGAACAACGAATGGAGGTTCTTTCACTTCGTTGTATATAAGCAGCAAGCTGCCCTGTCAGAACGGGATCTGAGGACCAGACTGTTGTGTATACCTTCCGTCTGGTAGTTGAGCGCGACCATCTGGATGCCGAACATCCAGAAGACAACGGGGTTGAAGTTGGACGAGTCGATCCTCATCCCGGCGGGGTAGACGCGCATCAGGTGCTTCTCCGTGTGGCTGCGAAACAGCAAAATCAGTTACTCCAGGGGGTTTTCAATAAAAAACACCGCAAATGATTCCACACAGATTTGATTCTACATCAAAGGTTAGGTGTTGATGTACCACATTTCATGAACAATGTAAGAACGCAGGCTTATATATCAAAGATGGCTTCACCATTGCAAGAACTATTTCAGAGCGAGGTTGTTGTGATGCGCAGGAAGACACTGCAAGTCTGCCACGGACACCCAAAGCTGCATCGGGAGAGTTCCCAACCCTCACGTTTGGCCCCAAAAGAATTTGTTCCATTCTTTCTGTTCTTTTGTGGATTGGGGTGAGTCTCCAACAGCACAACGTGAAAATAACAAAAGGAAAAGGAAATGCAATCCATCTCACTTAATGACTCCCATGGCTTGTTTTCTGCACACTTGCTTGGCCTTGTTCTCGTTGAGGGAGCACAGTAGGTAGCAGCTGGGGGTTCCGTCTGACGTTTCCGGAGACTTGGTCTTGAGCTGCGGCGTGGTCGGTAAAGCCAACTCGGTCTTGTCTGCAAATGACACAATTTACGCAGATAAAATTACGAAGAAGACTCACATGGAGGGGGGGGTTGGAGAAGAAACATGACGACCCATCCCAGATTGGGGGGGGGGAAACTCTGGTCAACCCATGTGCCTAATGCACCATCATGCAGGCGGCACAGGTGGCTCACACTTAATCCAAACACGGTCAATACAAACTTGAGGTTAATCAAAAAGATTGTCAGAACTGTATCTCAATCTGTGCTGTGTTGTTCTGCACGCTTAATTAAAAAAAAAAGGTAAATCCAAACGTTTTTTTGCTTGGCTTTGTTTGTTCAGATTTTGCGTGAACCTCCCGTCGTATGTTTTTGTTAGCACCTGTCACCAGCAAAACAAATTGTTGTTCAAGGGACCTGGATCGGAGGACGCAAAATGAGTGACAGGCAAGAAATTCCTGTCACCAAAGTCA
>JAAUYG010190636.1_pt1 | contig 10486 bp, 10 predicted proteins | sample 7278091 | NCBI WGS metagenome assembly JAAUYG01 (sample SAMN14350201, study PRJNA611818) | marine sediment metagenome | isolation source: surface marine sediment (0.6m) | place: French Polynesia: Moorea | collected 2018-08
CATGACTGATGAGCAAGACAATGATAAAGGGGAGGAATTATGGGAGTTGGAGAAGATGTTAATGAGTGCAATGGAGTGCACGGAAGTGTTTCGCGTTGTGCATCCATGGTACATCCAACATAGCATTTAACAGGCAAATTTGTGGCACAGGGGATCAACTCAAATTTCTGCAACAGGGCATCCAAGACTCTGAATCTGCCTCCCCCCCAAAAAAAATTATTCTCAACATGGCATCAACTAACCACTTCCCTTAATGCTGTCAAATGAGCTGACTTGTCCGCTTGCTGGAGTTCTCTTTTCGTTTTGCGAGTCTTTCCACATGCGACATATTTGCATGAATATTTTTTCCGGTGATTCCAGTGCAAACAGGACACTCATGACAAGTGATGTTAAAATGCAACGTGTCTTTGTTGAAGAGCCATATTTACCTGTCTCTTTCCACAGTAAGTACATTTATGACTTGATCACATCATTATTGCATTATTCCAGCGAAACGTTAAAAGCCGTAAACAATTGATCTTATCGTGTGTAATGGACCTAATAGGAAGTCAGTGAGTATCATTAGTCGTAATGTAATGAACAAAAGAACTTACGCTCTCAACGCAGCTTCCTCTCCTTACCGTCTTTGGCGTTCCTGGAACGACCTTTAACGTATCATTGGTGCCAGAAAGTGAGCTGGAAACAAATTAGCAGCTAAGATTGAGATCTTCCTCAAAGAGCACACAACGTGCCACAGAAAATTAAACAAATGCCAAAATAACAGGGTGAAAGTAGAGTTTTGGCGACTTGGTTGCTTTGAGCGAGTGTCGTGCATCACTCAAAGGTAACTCATCAAAGAGTGCTCATCTAACAGACTGGAAGTCGAGTTATTACCGCAGATTGTTATCAACCGGCTTGTTTCACGTTAAGTAGCGCATTGCGTTTCACCAGAGATACGCTGAGCGCTTTCATTGCGCACACAATCCTTGTTCGCCTGACATCCTGCTTTTTGAGATGAAGAACGCGCAGGTTGGATGCTCTTGAATGTATCAAATTCCTTTTCACAAAAAAGGTTGACTTCGTCTTTGTTGCTCCTTCGAAAACACGATTCCGCCTTGGACACAACTTCTGAAATATGCACACACGTCCCATTTTCCACGGTAACATGAGATCAGCTCCACATGAGCTGTTTTTATTTTTCTTGCACATCGGAAAAAATCTTCAGCTGTGTACGGAATGTCAGTCTTTTATCAACATTTTCTTCAAAATGGTCGTCAAGGAAAGTTCATTGAACAAACGAAGGGGAAGCTCAACACAACACCCATGTGTAGGCCAAGCTTGAAGCAACATGGGAAGCATAAACTGGTCAGAACGATCTGAAAAGTTCGCGTGTCCAAGTGAGTGAGAAATGAAGAGAAATCGCATTCCAGAGAAAATTCAAAGGAACGGGCACTTGGCTGAAAAGTTGGTTTCCTTTTTCTTTTTTTCAATTTTCACTGACAATTTTCTGGTTTTGTTTGACACCCAGTGAATTTGCAACTCCCTTTTTGATCTGTTTAGTTCTGATCCACCTAGAATCATCTTGCAGAGAAAGTTTGATGTCAAAAAGAACAGCCGCTCGATCATTTTTATTCTAATTTGAAATCTGAGCTTTTCCCTTTGGAGAGGTAAAACTTTGTGAGGTGTCTTTTTTGTGAACTACGCAGCTGCGTTCTGTAACAAAGTCCAAAACCCGAAGAACAAAAATCATGGCTTTGTTTCAACGCATCTCATCTTTCCATCACCACTCACGTGTGAATATCAGAATAGAATCGGAATTCAGACTGGCGTAGGTTTCTTCTCAGCCTACGTGATTTACAGATAAAAGGGTGAACAAAGACACACCAGATTAACTTAGACTGGGTATCAATTGTGTGTGGGCGTCTCTCTCAGATCCGCGATTCTGGTTCGATGGGCGAACAAACAACTCTCCCGTGGAACACGTGAAGCTGTGCCAAGGTGGCCGCGTCTCAGCTTTTGCGTCAACAGCTAACTATCCGAAGGCGGATGTCCAGAGCATCCATTCTTCCACACAAAATTCTTCTGCCTTAGTCTGATTGCCTGGATTCGGAAAGGAGTAAAAGGGGATAAAGTTCTCAAAGGTAGGTTTTCTGCAGCTGCAGTTTGTGAAACAGATATCCCTCTGACATCAGAGAATTAGATTAGACCACGCATACACAAGTTGTTTCTCCAGACAATTTAACATTCAATTTGTTCATTTTTTCCTTTTTGGAAACAGCAGTCGACAGGTTCAGCTGTCGTAAAAACGAAAGGAATCATTCAACTGTGCCATTTTTATGTTGCCGCCACACAATTGTGGGTAGCTTGGCGTTCCGCTGGACAGGTCCTGCAAGAACAGCAATTGGAATGGCAAACGCAATAAAAGTGACAGAAGTTTATTTCGTTTTCACCAGAGTACTGGTGTGAACTTAGCTCCATTGTTGGGGTTCAGCAGTGTTTTCTGTTGGAATCAACGAACACATCGGGACTTCCTCTCAGTATTTATTCTTTTGTGCCAGACAGAACAAGAGATAGAATAGATTTCACACAAAGGCTTGCTGCAAAACTTCCACGATTGTACCTGAAAATTGTGCACGCTTGCAGCATCTCTGCTCTTGTTCTGTCTTTGCAAAGTTTTCTCGCATTCAGTTGCAACAATGTCTGTCGGATCTGTCAGCATCGTTGTTCCATGAGTTGTCCGTATTGTTGCTCCAAGAGTTGACGTATATATTCATCTCATTGACATTTGCAAAACAACCCTGAAGAACCCACAAACGAGCTGGATTTCTTGAGTGTCTCTCCACGCACTCACTCATGGCCCCTTGGTCCTTGATCTGTTCAAGTTGTTCTGGGTGGCCAAAGTGAAAATCACCGATGTAACATGTCTCAAAGAGACCAGCCGCCCAGGAGACGCCAGTTCGGGAAGACATGTTGAAAGATGCAAAAACCCCAGGACTTCCCCACAAAGGCAGCAAAATTCTCATGGGATCCGCGGCGAAATATTTTTCAATTTTTCAGCAACCCAGTTTCTAGGTTTGACTCCTGAGACCTTTTTGTACTTGACATTTTTCCAAGAAAACAAGGTAACCCCGTTGACGACACTTGCAGGAAATGCGATGTAAGGTGCAGTCCGGCTTTTGCGCTGGTTATTTGAAGTTGATTTATAAACACTCTACCTGGTGTTAACAAAAATCAAAATGCAATCTGTGATAGAGAATAGACAGAATTTGAGAGATTGCTCCGAGGCTAATGCCTGTTCTCTAACATTCTCTTTCGGCTGATCATTCAAATCACATCATGAACAGTTTACCGAGATCTTTTGTTTGAAGAAGAGGGCAGGTCACTGCAGAATCTGACCTGGTTCTCTCAAGATCAGCATCAGTCTCTCTAGAGACTCCAGAACTTCTTCAGGTGGTGCGGAAAATTGTCAACCTTGTCCTCTCTGAGTTCTGCGTCGATAGGTCATTCTTCAAAGCGAATTAAGAATCAGAAAACCGCCACTTTGGCTTTTGAAGAAAGTAGGTCCAACCCAATTCTCATTATTCTTTTCGCATTGTTTCTCAAATTCTTTGTTTGGAAGAGCGCGCGTCATTTCCATTGAAATGCACAGGGCCGCGCAACTTCATTTCACTCAGAACGAAGAACTGCTCTTTCGAGTGATGAATATATATAATTTAATGTGTATGCTTTGACTTTTGGTGATGTGACCAAGAAATTGAGGCAAGGAAGTCTGCACATGTATTTTCAGTCGACTCAGTGAGCCAAAGATGGTTATTCGTGTTTCAGAACGAAGGACAAGACAAATCAACTGCCAGGGAACATGACAACGCAAATGAAATAGCTGGATCCTTCTTTTTCGAATTCCCAGGATCCAATTTACCTGCCATAAACGCCTTATATCCCTGCAGTTTTTGAATAGCAAAGGCACTTGAGCTGCAAAATAAGAGGCTCATTTCAGCCGGTGCTTAATGTGAATGCAAGGAGGAAGATTTGCACATCACACAAAAGAAACAGAATTATTCCACTGCAGAAACACCTGCCTGGAATTGGGATGTTCCGATGTAGGAATTAGAACACAGAGTATGCCACTGTTGATTCGGGATGCTCAACAAGGAGTGAAACTGAAAATGTTGTTTCACTCTGGAAATTCTGTGAGTATTTTAAAAACGAACGGACAGAAAGAAGTTCTCATAGATTTGCAGGAAGAGAAGGAGATCAATTGGCTGAAGCAAAAAGACCACCTTGACCATTGTCGTTGTAACCTGCATTCGTTTCCTGTCAACTGTGGCTACAGATATATATATACACCTAAATGATCGCAACAAAATCCATGGTGTTCAAGAAACTGTACCAGATACCTCAGCCTCCACCTCTGGTTGTGTATCTGGAATCGTTATTGGCAGAGCGAGAGCTCAGAGTTTTGTCCTGGAAGGAAAACCCTCCATTGAGTGCACAACCAGGTGTGTTTGCAAATTGTGTCCTGAATGATGATATTTTTGTCTGAACCTGACAAGTCCCTCCGACTTGTGTCTCACACCTTCTGCAGAAAACAGTCGAGGCAACCAGCAAGAGGTCAAGAAGCCTGGAAGAATAAATGAGACTGATGGGGCTTTTTTTCAAAACCATTCACCAGCAACCATTTCTCTTAGATCTAATTCATCCCTTTCATGCTTTTCTTCTCAGAGAAAGCGCCAGGGCCTGAAATGAACTTGTGCATCTGGTTCAATCAAATGTGACCCAAACAAGTTTCTGTGTGTCATAAATTTCAAAACTGGTGAATGTTCTTTTGGGAAAGGCTTCAGTGCATGCAATCATTGCTGTCTGAACTTTTTTTTCAAGATCTGCTTGAAGTAGATTTTCTCTGCGAGACACGATTCCAAACGAAAAGCTCACACTTGATGACCTGCATGGTATTCTCAGTGCCATTGCCAATTCCCGGGCAAATGTGCTGCTGTGCAGATTCAGACTTCCGGTGCAACACACTCAAGTCTCCTCTCCAAGGTTTTGTCGACATGACGCAGTCAAATTTGGCCTGGATTTCCAAAATGGCGCAGAAATCGGCAGTTTGCTGGAGCTGCTTCACATCTTTCAAGTTTCACTTCACGGTGTGCAGTCAAAATTGGGAATGTCTTGTTTTTTAACAACGCTGCGCGTTGTTTAATAGGGTTTTTCTGTGTATTATCCCTGTGTAGCTACATAACTCGATGAAATGCAATTTCTGCTTGATCAGCTGTGTATTCTCAACCAAAACAAATTGTCAACAACATTTCAATATGTCAAGACAGTTTAATCAGTGCAATTAAACAGTAGTTTTGCAAGCTTTTTTAGCACAATCTGACTGTGTTAAGGTTACTACAGCCTTGCACTTCAAAGACTCTGTGGGTCACTTGTATGCTCTGACAGCATTTGAGTGATATCCAGTAAATTAGCAAATTGTTTGTTCATCAATGCCACCATCATACATTCTTGTTTCAGATGTTGATTGCAATGAGTGGTTCATAAATTTGCCCTCAAATCCAGCCTCTTTGCACATGTCACAAACTACACTTTGAAGGCAATTAATGCTGACCAGAGCATCACAATACCAACTTTCTCCTGGTTTCAGTGCTGAATCATTCTTTGGATGCAAGTAGAGTGCATCACATTTTCTCTTAACAGGCAGTTTGCAGTGATACATCCACAGAATCACAATAGGACATTTCTGCTTATTCTCTGGCAAAGGATAAATTGTTACTGACTTGGTGTCAAGTTTTCTGTGTCACAGTCCTCCTTGATTCATTTTGTTTCCCAGACTTTCCTTGTAGTGAATGATGCATTCTCCATTGACAACCCCCACTATAACTGGCTGTTGACAGAGCTAATACTCTTGAGGTTATGATGCTCCTTTCTAGCATGTAAAGCCAAGTGTATTCTGAGTACATAGAGAACAGTACATTGCAATTGGATAGAATTATCTTGTCCCAAAAGTCCTTTCTCCCACAAAAGTTCTTCCTGCTCCATACTGAAAACATCAGCATGAATTGTGGGTTGCGAAATTCCCTCATGAACTCTCTGCTTCATATTATTATCCAATGTGTTTTTCAGATCTCTGAACATGTCATCATCCAGTAATTTCCAAGATAGACGACAACTCTTGAGGTATATCTGGATACACATAACTATCTCATATATACAGAGTATGACCTGGAAAATCATTTCCATCCATCTTCTTCACCTGGGAAATTAACTGGCACATTGCTGAACACATTAAAGACTTGTTCAAGTTATGAATGAAGTTCAAATCTGGTGCTCGACATTCATACATTTTCCTCCACTGATCATACATGTTCACTACCCAGAGGATTTTTTTTGTTTGTTTGTAGTGCAAAAGAATGCAACTTGAATCACTGGCTTTGTTTTGCAAACATGGGTAGTCAAAATGGTCATGAAGACATAGCTTGATCACAAGATGATGTTGGTTTTTCTTCTGGTTCAGAACATTTCTCCATATCAAATCCCAGGTCAAAAGTTGGTGCCACCTCATTAGAAATATCCTCAGTAATTGGTTGATAAATGGCTCTCTTCTCCATATTTTCAACAGCACAAACAAGCATTACTTCATTATCCCAGAGATGTACACAGTTCAATTCACTTTCAATTGCATCAGAACACTTGTGAAATTCACTGGATGTAATAGCACAATCCCATTATTCATCAGAATCAGTTTCATCCAACAGTAATTGTAAATAGCTAGGTTGCAAAGAGAAACCACTATTCATTTCACTGTGCTGTGTCACAGCCAAAAGTACAAATCTCCATCAGTAACACAGCAGACAGTTCATTAGGTGCACATAGTAATATTTAAGTCAGAGAAACCACTCAGAAAATTGGTCTTGAGGATCAATTCACAGTGCTTTGGGCTGTGTATTAACTCCCAAGAACCAATTTTCCATCGTGGTTTCTCCATGACGGAAACCGTTTCACACGAAAATGAATTCATTCCGAAACAACACCTGTCAGGAAATGCGAGGTTTGCAAATGTCAAAGAATGTCCGAGAAACCCTGTGCAAAAAGACAAAGAAGAAAAATTGTGCTTTTTGCTCATTTTTGAGAAGTTTTTGAAGAGCAAAATAACACAGCTGATGAATTTGCACTCACGATGATATTTTGCCGTTCAGCATCAGAACAGGGTGTCACTGTGTCCTTGAGCGTCTTGCAAGAATGAAATCAGCAGAAGGTGACCTCGAATAAATGTCCCATCAAGAACACAAAAATGGCAAATTCATGAATGGATGATTTTGTTTTGTTTTCAGAAGATATCAGGCAGATGCCAAATTTGGTACATTCTGGGCAAGAACAGCATCCTGTGCGAAAAAAGAAAATGAATGCACCGCGGCTGTCAAGCTGTTGTGCCTGCTGCTGTGTGACAGACATCCAAAATAGATGTTTCTTTTGGAGGTTATAGGTAGTTTGTTGGACTTTTGCCCCTTCAAGGCAAAGTAACAAATGGATCCACTGCTGAACTCTTTTGGAACGAGAGAAGTGCGTAGAGCCGTCGCTGTTTGGGATGGATGAAAACGAGAATGATTCAGATACACATTGTGTCGCGCTTGCGGGGCCAGCATCTTGTAGAACTCAAAATGTTTTGGGTTTAAAAAATATTTTGACCAGCATCTTTGAACATAATTTTTGTCAAAAGAATTGTGGTGAAAAATCACATTTGCTTGGAAATCTTATTGTCGGGAAAGGGGGCCGGACAGAGTGATACACGGACAACAGCTGCGCTGTGCGCGCGGTATCACGAGTGCCATTCAGTAATGACGGTTCTGTTATTTTTCCTGAACAAGTTTCTTTCTTCTGACGCAAAGGTTGAGTTAGAAATTTGAATGAAGACATTTTGAATCAAACTGAAAGTGGCATGAAAGACAGAAATTCGAATTGGCGCATTTTACCATGGTATTCTACTCGGTCATAAATTTCCCGTGGACAACCAAAACGTTTGCATTTTGAAAACAGAAGGAAGAAACAAACGTAGAGCAACGATAAGTTTTTGAGCCAGTCATGAAGGCAGGCCTGAATTAGTTATCAGACTGCTGAAAAAAAGGAATCTGCTTGGCAATTTGGTTACAGCTGCACCACGTTTGTGAGACACTATGTAAGGCACCATGCAGACACTGTTATCCATTCTCCCTGTGCAGAACTGAACAGTGGCAAGAGGCATCCATGGATGGGTGTTGTTTCAAAATGCCCGAGTTGTGCACTTTTGTCAAATCTGACTTTTGCGTCATGCCATGTCGAGCAACAGAGCAAAACTTCTCAGCGGTCAAACTGACGTGTTTCAAGCTTTGTCTGGATCTGCCGGAATGACATCAGAGACTGACATCCGAGAGTTATGGGATTGCCTACAAGCCCGTTATTCTCACGTACAAGCAATCCCTATGCGTGTTCATCGCAAATCCATATTTCCATTGAAAAATCTCAAGTTCCATTGAGTCATTCACAGGAGTACCTGATGTCTTTGATTGCTTTAAAAGTTGACGATTTTAATCACACGAAATTGAATTGGCTGCGGTGCCTGGAAGTGTCTCCTGAGTGACCCAATGTCCTCCTCTTCAGTTCCCAGGCATTAACTCACTTTTCCGTCCAGCAACACTTTCTTATGAATTCCAGAGCCAGCAGTGGAATGATGTAACATCAGAGTGCAAAAAACAACACTGGTTTCGGCTATCAATATGTTATGATTGTGGGATGACGTTCCGTGAAACCAGGTTACAGGCCGTCTCGTGTGTAATGGTTTCATGACAGGGTCGAGAATAACCACTGTTAAGACTGCCAATCAGGATTTATCCTTACAGAAAGAAGTTTCCGGGAGTTACAAGTTTGAGCTAATTGCTCATTAGCACAGTATAGGTCAAGAGAGTCCGACTCGGTTTCGCCAAACACGTGCAGCTCCCACGTTTCACACGCCATGAAGGGAAGTTTTCTTTTTTTGTGCTGAGGAAGTCCTTCTTCAGTTCCAGACACAAAAAGGTTTGTTTTCTCGTGACAGTATTACTGGTGACGTTTTGTCGGACGGTCTTGAACTTTGTTCCGCAAATCATTGACAAAAGGCGCCAGTCAGCGACAATGAACCTTGTGCTCAGCCGTAAGACAGTTGCGGCCATCATCACAGTGTATGTCCGTCATAAAGAGGCCGGTATTGGGCCGTTAAAGCTGCCAGTCCATTAACGTAAACTGACCGTTTGTCACGTATCAACGTTCAGTGTAATTGATGTCTGAAAATCACATCAGGCATTGCCTTAAAGATGCATCATTCATTGGCATGCCATCTCGTTTGGAATGTACATGTAGGCGGCTGGAATCAATGTGAATGTGAATGTGTGCATGTGTTTCTCGAAACACATGCACTTCTCCAGAATAACCTCGCAAGTGTCATATTTCCTGCAGATGAAAAGAGCTCACTGAATCATTTTCTCTTACCTCTCTCTGATAACTTTTCCTGAAAAAAAAATGGAATGAAGTTTGTGTTGTTTGCATTTTCCCTTGGGTTCTCTCTTTAATTTCGGGTGTCCGCAGTCAAACACTTTCACTTCGTATATCAGATTTCGCCCAGACTTACAAACCGCGCGAGTGTTTTTGTCTGCAACTTGTTCCTCTCCACACTTGACCAAGCTCTCAGACTCCTGCAAAGTGAAGACTGCTTTTGGCAAAATAAAAAAATGCTGTTTGTAACCCAGGCCAATTTACTGAGTGTCAGCAGCAGCAGACTGGATTCATTTCAGCACTTATTTCCATGTGCGTCTTTCAGCAATGAAAAATTATATCTCCGATCTCATGAAAGGGATGAGACCCTAAGAGAACATGATTCATCCTTACTTTTCTTTGGGGAAAAACTAAAAGTTATCCACCTGTAAAATCTGTTTTACAAACAGTAGGCCTAAATGTTTTCAAATGTTACCCTTCACTCTCGTGGCTTGCTATTTGTGTCTGTAGGGCTGTCGAAGCAGGAGATCTGCATGCACCGTGCAGGCAGACGAGAAACCTTTACCATTTTCGGCAGAATTTTGTTGGGCACAAAACGCTTATGATGAGAAAATGCGTGAATGTCAAACCAGTGCTTTGACTTCTGCCTGTTCTCTATGATTTGCTCTTTCCGGGCTTTGAATCACGGTTTTAGCTTGACCACATTTTTGTGGCAGACAGGAAGAGACACACCTTGTTGTTGATAATTGATCAAACATCCAGTCTGGATCTTTCTGCACATGTCCAGGTCTTGCACAGCACGGCAAGGGTAATTTCATCTCTACACACTCTTCAGAAAAACCATTTCGCTGCAAATCTTAACTTTTGTTTGAGAAACCAGACAATGTGTGGGAAAGCAGGAGGTCTACACTTCCCTGTAAACGCCATGGTTTTGAGTTTGCCTCAGTCACACGTTTTTCAACTTTCAATCTTCTGAAGGCTGTTAGAAGCGAGGGTGCATTCTAAC
>JAAUYG010297922.1_pt1 | contig 10486 bp, 11 predicted proteins | sample 7278091 | NCBI WGS metagenome assembly JAAUYG01 (sample SAMN14350201, study PRJNA611818) | marine sediment metagenome | isolation source: surface marine sediment (0.6m) | place: French Polynesia: Moorea | collected 2018-08
GACTGACTGAAAATTCCCAGTACTAGGGCTCCAGATGGGTATTTGGTGACCTCGAGCGGGGGGGGGGGGGGGGGGGGGTAACCCAAAAAAAATTGACAAGATAAAAATTAAAAGAGAAATTAACAAAAAAATTTTTATGGTTACCGGTCCCTTTAAATTGGTACCCGGCCAATTTTTTTCGGCTACCCCCCCCCCCCCCCCGCTCGAGGTCACCAAATACCCATCTGGAGCCCTAGTACTGGGAATTTTCAGTCAGTCTACTCACAATAACTTGATCCTTCTCATCCGCACTAAGTTCGGTTTTCTCTTTCCGAGCCTTTTCCAGTCGTTTCAGAGCCTCTTCCTTAAATCGCGTCACTAGCCGACTCTGCCTGAGAGCCGTGTCCTTTCTGGAGCAGGTCTCCTCCATGTGCTGGCAGTTCTCCTGAGCAAGCTGAAAAAAAAAAGACATACACTGGGTATGTGACTATAAACTTAATAGAAACTGGAGGAGCATGCCACAGGTGAGTGACTATAAACTTGACCGCAAAACATAGCAGTCTCTCATGGATATAAGTATATAAACCCTAACTTTGGTATCAATGATCAAGGGTGCTATGATCAGCAAAATCAGACACCAACCACAGAGTACATGTTCCATTTCAAGCAGCAAAATCATTTAAGATCTTGCTCCTACATGCATTTGCATTGCCTTCATTTTCTATTTCTTCTTGAGAGAGTTCCTTAGTGTGCAAACACACTATGCATAGAGAATCCATAGCTTTGTTATGAAGAAAAGCTGTCCATATCAGTATATTAAGGACTATGGGACAACTTCAACAATTTATTTTTATATGGATGTACCACTGTATACTGGACAAGCTTGCATCATAGTGTTCTTCCATACAAAATAAGCCATTGTGATCACACTATTATATATCTGCTACTTCATTTTAAGCACATGTTAGGTGATAAGTCATTATTTAGACAAGAAACGACCATTTTGATAGGATATTGCACAGAATGTTATTTTTTTCCTTTTTATGTCTTTAGGGCATAGCAAACGCCTCCAGGAACTGTGTGATGCAGCCGAAAATAAAACGAAATGCAATCACATATAAACATAGATTATATGGGGTTCTGCTATTGGCTGAAAAACTGGGCCAGGGGTCTGACTATCGTGTATTATAATAAATAATAAGGTCACTGTGCAGTTAATGGAATTATTCCACATTCTGTGACATTCCCCCATGTTCACTCCAATGGTAAAGAATAGAGGGATTTTGCAGGTAATATAATAATGCATACAAGTTGTACAACATGTAGTACCTTGAGTTCACCAAGAGCTTTCTCTCTGAAGAACATGGCCTGAAAAAATCTACTTCTCCAAACGGAGTCTGACAGTGGTGGCTCTCCAATGTCTTGGGGATCTGAAACACAATATATATTTCAGGGTTAAGTGCCAATGACCACCTTCCCAGCATTAATTCTATCAATGAAACTACATGTGCATACAAAATAATATAGCATCTCAAGACATGGGAAGCGTGTGGTTAATATGTTACAAGGCTCGGCACACGACAGCGCCTGATTGGTCCGAACAACAAAGAAAGCCAGTCAGGCTGAGACTGAAGCTGGCCCTATCTGGCATGCCCTCTCAAAACCATTTGAGCGCGGTGCGCTCGGCCGAGGGGTAGAACACTCGACTTCAGACCACTGGGTTCCCGGTTCGAAACCCGGTGTATTCAAGTCTGGGGCACTTTCATCCTTCATCTCACTGCGCGGTGTCCAGCCCGTCACTCATAAGACCATGGCTATTAAAAAGCAACGTTAACTAAACAAATCATCTCAATTCAAGACCATTTGAGTATAAATGTAACACCAACTTATCAAAGTCATTGGCCGAAAATAACATATGAGACAGCTACCTGGCTTGACTATTACCAAAGACAGTCAGGTATCGAAGTGGATAACTTTACCCTGAGGTGCGTCATCAACAGGAATATGTCCTTTCTGTAGCAGGTCCTTCAGCCTCTTGATCTCGGCTTGCAGGTGAGCAACGCTGCCGTGGGCATCTTCGTTCACCATAGCCTAGAACGAAGATGACTATCAGATAGAGGTCCAGTGAAACATTTTCGTGGATCCACATCTTACAATAAGGAGAAAAGGCAACTTGAAAACAAACTGAGAAATGTTACTCTTATGTTTGTGTGGAAGATGGGAAGTGGCTAGGTAGAGCTGATGGTGTTGTATCTATATTGCATGAGGGATGTGGGAATATTGTCCAGTGTTTTGTCTACTATATAATCTGATAATTGACTTGCAGTCAATTCCCTTGTCTCCGGGAGACTTTGCTTTCTAATACTAATAGACACAGTGTACACGAATTAAAATTTCATACTCCACGGACACCCTGGGAACAACACAGACAACTCATGCCTAATGGGAAGGGAATAAACTTTATTCAAGGCTCTATTATTTAAGGTTACTGAGAGTGCTATATTGTCAAGGTGAGCAAAATTGACAGTTTGGCATTATCTAGACAGGTAGGGGCATAGACACCTTGGTGAAGTCTACCGTAACAGAAGTCCACTTTTAGTGCTTTATTATTTAATTTAATGGCAAGAGGTGGAAACACCTATGTTTAAAGACCACTCGGTTCACATACCTTATTTTTGATCATCTTAGCTCTGTTGGCAAATTGCAAGGTTGACAGAGTCTCCCCAAAGCACCTATAAAACAAAAACAAAATAAACAACTTTGAAAGAAATGGAAGTTGTCTGAGAAGGATATCGAAACCATACAAGTAAAATTCCTAGTTTACAATATAATTTTCCAGTTCATAATAATCTTGAAGACTACCTATAGATACTGAAGCACCATTACCAAAGGAAAGAGCTCTTGACTTGCAAAGCTCCTGATCTTTGATTTGTGGGAGCCGTCCTCTGTAAAGCTTTTTTATTTTTCATATTAAAATGAACACTTGATTCTACCAGAGATTATCTTATATAAAATAAAAAAAAAACATTAGCTGTGCAGTACAGCAGAGTTTTTGAAAAGGTCCCAATAAACCAATCAAAATTCCTAACACCTACCATACAGGCACACAAAGATTCTAATTGCAAATGAATTAAAGACTTACTTAGAACTGGGGTGAACACAGGCAATAATGAATGTTTTGGCATTTCCTCCCAATGAATCCTAGAATGAGAAAACAGGAACAAACTGACACTTCTACAGATGCAAAGACAACAACAAAAAAACTATTCACACTTGGCTAATTTGAAGCATGATAAATAAAGAAACATCCGGTGGCATAAAAAGAGTCTGAATACAATACACCTTCTAATTTTATGCATGCTAACAGTGTAACTGATCAAAGGAAATAGCACAATGCTTCACTGATAGAAATCTTCGTTAGAAAGACTGAAATTGTATTTGGGTTATATTCTTTTTAAGAAAATACCACATTGACTAACTTATGATACAAATATGAAACATAAACTTGCCAATATCAGATAGCAATGAGTATGTATTGTGACCAAGAGTGTAGGCTTATATTTATATTTTAATGAATATTAATGAGCTATAGCCTACCACTCACCCTCAATAGAAAGCTGAGCTTGGAATCGCGGTATGGCACGTATCTCGTCTTGCCCTGAGCAATGTTACCAAGGGCCATGATTACGTTGCCCAATGCTGAGAGAGATTTGTTGATGCTGCCCGCTTCCTATAAGAAATCCACAAATATACATATCATGTCAAGAAAAGATTGATGCAAATCACCTACAACTGCAATTTTAGGGCAAAAGCTATAACTCACCTCTATTTTCACCCCCAAATACAGTAAACTGTTACACACCATGTGGCTCTTTTAGCAAAACATTGTATTGTGGGAAGTGCTAAGAAACTTTAACATCAACAACTACAGTTCAATATACATATATGTATATAATCACGGTTCAACACTGGTGGCTTTCAGTGCAATTTACTTATCAAAACAATATCACTTTCTGCCTGACAAAAAGGATAAAGTGCGTACACATGCCTTAACTGCATCATCAGCAAAAGGAACTCTGAGAACAACCACATGCAGTCTGTACCCAATTTTCTGTGCAAAAATATAGGACATACATGGGTATAGGGTGCCACTGCATTAAGCCCTGTATGGAGCAAATAAATCCCTTCGTTAAATCATCGGCATGGAAAATGATAGCCGAATACGTATTGTCAAACCCAACTAACGGCACATGCAATATTGCAAATAAACAATATTGACAAATTTTACAATGTTTTAAACAAAGAATATGGACAGCTTTGCTTCAGCTTGACTCAGGAGACATGAAATGATGAAACCCGTACCTTAAGTCGTAGTCCCACCGTCTGAGTGTCTCTCTGTCTCTCACTTCCAGCTAAGTCAACCAGATTAAGTTGAGAGGACCTCACGTGCCATACGCCTCTTTTGTTCACCTTGAGCAGAAAGAAACAACTTCATGAACTTGAACGATTTTCTACATTTTCACTGTGAGGTAATGGGTATCAATCCGTATGAATACCGCTCATGCCTTTACAAGCTCTGGGAGCATATCGAACTAGCATTTCTCAACCAATCCACGCCCCTAGTTTGAAAGCCCCCCTCTGAAGACCTCTGGGTGGCCCCAGACATAGATATGTGCATTATGATAGAAACGCGCACACTATGATAGCCCAGCCATGAACATGATGAATATACTTAACATTTAAACAGTGGAAAAACATCCCAAACACCACTACCCATAAAGCTGCTTTGCTTTTAGCTTAAAAAGTTTGTTATAATTTTAGCTTAAGGACACACGTTAGGGAAGCACCAATAGATGTAGCTATCTCTATAGGTCATTTGTAGATGTTGCAATAACACACAATGCATTAAATTTATTCTGAGGTTCCCAAACATCACCGAGATACAAAGATGGCTTCATGAATATTAATACTTCTTTTAAGATATTGCATATTTCCAAGAATACCATTGAAAAAAGCAATGCCGTGCTGTAGCCTTTTCCATGTGTTTAAAGTATAGCTACCATTAGTAATGTTACAATAGATTTCAGTCAAATCACATTTAACCAACCTTAGACTCTATATGCAGAGTGAACACGGCATGGCTCCTGGAGCTCTCTCTGTTCATTGATGTGGAAGCCACCGTCCTGTTCAACCAGCCAGAAGACAACACCTGGAATTGAACACGGCTTAATTGTTACAATAGGATGTGCATTAAACCTCCTTAAAGCCCACCTCAGAATTCAGATCACTCAGAAAGAAGACCACTTCTCAAAGGGAGACAGCAACTGCCAAGTTTTATATAGGACCAGGGGTAGGATATATTACATAATAAGGACCACCAATAAAGTCAGAAAAGGACCAATTTGTTCCTGCATCTACACTGGGTGCTTTGAAACCTTGACAATAAGTTTCACTACAGAAGCCTCATATATTTAGTTTTAACAGTGCTGAAAACTCATACGTGTACATGTAGCTCAAATTTTCATGAGAGAAGTGGACCACAAAACAATCCAAAATGACTTTAAAAAGAAATACTTGCCTTCTGATTGACTTTATAAAACCATGTATTTAGCATGGATTTACAACAGCAAAGATTATGTTCTTATACCCAGTATTGTTTTTTATTCAAAAACCACACAAACATCGCAACGATAATACAACTATATAGTGCAAAGCAGTGTACATATGAGCCATACCTGATATGCTTCACTGGCTGTGCCCACGGGTTCCTCAATCAAGCCATCCACAAACACCCCTCTCTTTATGTTCTCCCGTAGGTGAAGCCCCACGCTGGCCGGGTCGAGCAGGTCAAAGACTTGTTCATTGTAGATTTCCAGGAAGGAACATTTGCATAAGAACTGGACTTCATCACCATTCTGATGGAAAAAAAAAAGATGTGCATTGATCACAGCTAGGAACATTGAAGTACCCATTGTGAAATACATATATGGTGGTCTCTGCCTTTTAGACCCATACATTAAAAAAAAAATATGGTCTCAAATTGAAGGTGGTCTTAAAAATGGAGGGATATTTATATTGAAAATACAAGTGACACTGACTGTTGATTTGAAACAGAGAGAAGTTTTAAAAAGAAGGGGTTCTAAAACTCAAAGGGAGAATTGTACCCAATATACCTTGCACACTGCACAAAAATACAGGCCTGCACTCATTATGAAAGCATGACTGATTGTATAACCTCCGTGTAGTTAAAGTCCAGTTCAAATATTCAATACTGTTTTATACATGTAGACGAAAACATATAGAGAAGGGCTTTAAGTTGTAAATTTTCCAATTCTTATTTAAGCCACATTAATGATAAATGGCACATTGGTCAAGATCTTACTCACTTCTGTTCCAGCTTAAGGTTCAGCAAATTCATAGATCTTAATTAATCAACCAATTCGTCTAAAAATTTTAGAATTAATGAAAAGTTAATGACCTGCCAGTGAGGTTTATACCGAAATGAACATATGCCTGGTGCCCGAGATATTTTCAGACTGCCTGCCAGTTTCTGGAAAATCTTATGTCTAGAAGCAGACTTAAGTTCACTAATTGTATTGGCAACCATTCTCTATTCCATGCTTTAGGTCTCTGGTGGGCATATGAATTTTTAAGAAAGTATACCCAGAAAAGTACACAACTGCCTTTAAAGTTCAAACTCACAAGTTCCTGTTCTTTTTTGATTAGATGAAAGATGTACTCAAAGCTGCGAGGAATCACCCCTCTCAGATCGTGTTGCAAGTTTTCGGCATTCTCAGCTGGACCCAACATAGTGAATGTCTTTCCAGAGCCTGTCTGACCACTATTTGGAAGAGGAATCAGAACAAAATACTGGTACATTGTGCTTGTAAAAGAAACACCAGCAATTTATCCTGTATTATAAATGCTTTATTCATGTGTATTGCACTGTATACACTAGGTCCACATGAGATACAACTGGATAATATGGATTTTCATAATGCCGGTATGGAGACAATACGATTCTTGTCTTAAACAAGGCTTACCACAGATTGTTAATTAATAATGGAACCAACCAACAGAGTTCACTGATCATAGTTATAATTTACCCAATCAATGCTAATTTAATATTTCCCTATTTAGTCATTATCATTCTTAAATTAGTAAAATGACTGTCTTAGCATACTAAGCAAAAATTGTTCCATTGTAGCCAGCCATGCAACTGTCTATTAGTTTCTTCCCCACGCTGTTGAACACACTGTCCTGAAAGAAAAGAACACAACAAATAATCTAGCCATCTGCATATATTCACTATTTACCGGACACTTACGGCTCACAAAATGTAAGCCAAACATACACTGAATTAATTTGATTATAGAATACATCTCTAGAATCACGAAGAATCTTTATCCAATATGATCGTTAGTAACAACAGATTCATGCTGTATGTCCTAGATTCACTATTACCGGTACCCCGGTACATTTAACGGCAGTTTGTGATTTGGGGGGGAACTTCATAGGACCAAATAAACCTTAATGCATACAGCATTTCATTGCATGTTTCATAAACTTGAATACTCGAATTTCTATAAGGTAATCTGAGGAATTTGATTCATCACTAATGCCATGTGGTCACCATGGTTACAGTATATCCGTGACCACAGACTAATCGTCTATAGCAACTCAACACGCCATTTTCAGTCAACCTATTGTGCCTGGACAAGGCAGGAACAGCCTGAAAATACAAGCTGTAATTCTACGATATTTGGCATCATGTGCACAGTCTGCCACCTGAGGGCTGGCTCGCAAGTCACAAGAATACCCATGATGGCATAACGACAACCCTACCATGACAATCAATATTCAGTTTCTTGGACGTTAGATGTGGCAAACCTCAGAGGAGAAAGCACCACAACCCCGCAACCATCATATGCTTGTACACAGTAACTGTGGCGAGTTAAATTCGAATATGGTGATCAATACATATGTAGTACTGTCACAGCAGGCCAGACAGTTTCAACTACACCAACTTGTGTTGTGTCCATTCCAGCCACTTTGTCGAAGGTGAAGACTCGTGGCTCTGGCTTGCACTGGATGACAATGGAAGATTTGTCGGCATGGACATCCAGACAGCTTCGGTCCATATCAGTGGCATTTGGCATCGGTGGCCTGACCCTAACAAAGACTTTGATACAGTCCCCTTCCCTGGAATCATAATGAAAACACAAAAGTTTCACATAGACCTCATAAAAGCAAAAGCAAGGTATCTTCACTACAGGATAAAATTGCTGCATGATGGTAATAGGTATTGCTAGGTTGATGCACTTATGAGATGGAAAATACATAATGAAATATTACTGTTAACAGTAAATAAAAGACATGATTACATCCTGCGGCCAAACTGTTGAAAAGTGGCCAAAACAGGAATTTTAAAACAGTACATCACGAAAGCACAAACTGGTACACATGGTACACAGATACAGATGTGCAGGTTTCATGGTATTTGCACCAGGTAAACAAGTTAAGGCTGGAGCAATGTAAAGAAATGTTTTGGGGAGTTCTACCATGGTGAATACAGTCAGTACACCTATAGATATAGGCTTTCTGGTATAATGGAGATGTTTACCTGCCACTGTCGGAACCCTTACTGTCATTCTCATCTGAAAGTATAAAAAGAAAAAGACACCTGCACTAAAAGTAATTTCCCATTATGAGAAAAACAGAAGGGAGGTGGGACCTAAAAGGGAAACGAAAAGGCTTGGATATCCAAAGCTGAGAATGTCTTATTCATGTAAGTAATAATCCAGATTGCAGCAAATATCTAATTACATATCATATATAATATCTAATTCTATTCTAATATGTAATATTCTAATGTCTGTGATCAGGAGACAATGTAGTGGTCTCTATATCTTAATACTACATGTACATGTACATGAAATACACCATATACATGTACTGAAAATGTGAGGTGCATAGTCTTACAGGTTTAATAGTATTCAAAAGCCACACTTTGGGACTAAATCAAGGTGTGTATTAAACACAGGGCTGTAAAATAGATGGACCACTGTACTGTACTTATTTGTATACCCAGCAGGGATGGATAAGCGATGGTAACAGCATAGGTGCTAAATCAGGAGCATTGGCATTGTCCCATCTGTGGACTTCTTGATTTGACCATGCTTTGACCAGTTGTCAAAACTAAATAATAAAAAAAAATCAGCATACTTCTAACCTAAACTTTCAAATTTGTAACCTTGTAACACTGTAAATTTTGTAGCCCCGAAAGACTGCCTACTCTAGTCTCTACTGGCAAAACTCCACTACAGGTTGAAAGGGCTTTTCACCATAGGCGGCTTGCCATTTGCCACTGCTAGAGTTTTGTTCGTGGTCATTGATGCCATGGTCATATTTCGGGGCACCACCACCCGATGGGGGCCCCCAGCCGGGTTAGGTGCCATCGGGCGATTTTGGCGAAAAATTGAACAATTTCATCAGCTGGTCACATTTGAAAACACCGCCGCCCAATGGCCCATGCCTCATTGGAAGCAAAAATCGGTTAAATCGCCCAGACGTCGGCAAGGTGTTAACAGCCATCGGGACGTCGTTGTAGCGCTACCCTGCAATGGCACCAGTGCCATCGCCCGATATTGCGATGATGCCCACGGGGTATGTATAAAGGGGTCCATCCATGCATTCCACATGCACAACAGGTAATTATTAGACACAAGAGAGTAAGTTAAGCCCAGAATTGTTGCAGTCGTAGTGTTCGTGGTGGTATCAATGCCATAATTGAACTATGGGTACCCTAGAAATTCCAGGCCCTTACATTCTGGAGATCTGGACGCTCCACTGGGAGACATGCCACCTCGCGATAGCATGGCAGCGGCTGCTGACATCGGGCGATGGCAGGGAAGTAACACTGCAGCCACCACCTGACAGAATGAACATCGTAGTGCTACCTCCGCGCCATCGTCCACCTGTCTCACGACCATCGCCTAGCGATCAGGAATCGGCAAAGCATTGTTGAAATCTCCGAGGCGCTGAATTAATTTCAGCCCCCAGATACATCGCACAACGGCAAGCCTGCCGCCGCAGTGACACCCCCCCCCTCCCCCGGCTGCCAAAGCCCGATGGTTTGCATGGTTTTGGGATGTGCTCGCAATACCTCATTTGCATATCAGACATCGGCAATGCCCAAAAGTTTTAAGGGAGTAGTTCAAACCTGCAATGCCCAAATTTCTCAGCGCCACCACACTGCACACAAGTTGAAACCAATATAGTTCCCAGAACCAACAATAACCATTTATGCCACCACCCCAATATACAGTTGCTACCTTCCCACCCAAACCCTGGGCTATAATCATGATAATCATCACTCTGCCTTTTTTTTGATTTTTCTTGATTTATTTTATGAGGTTCTCGACAAGCAAGTAATTGCATACTAACGATCACCTCAAGGCACATTTAGGGTACAAATCTTGCCCAAGGACTTTAGACACAGAAGACC
>JAAUYG010079850.1_pt1 | contig 10485 bp, 10 predicted proteins | sample 7278091 | NCBI WGS metagenome assembly JAAUYG01 (sample SAMN14350201, study PRJNA611818) | marine sediment metagenome | isolation source: surface marine sediment (0.6m) | place: French Polynesia: Moorea | collected 2018-08
CTCCGCTGTACAATTTGTTGGTCAGAAAAGCGATTCCCACTTGATGGTCCAGGTCAGCGTACACCATCTGTCCACCAAAGCCAGGCGTCCCGAACATCCATGAGCCCTGCAGAGATGAGAGTAACATGCGCTTTTGACTTGATTGATTCGGAGACCTCTGGCTTGAGTTTTTCATGCAATATGCTTTCCAAAAAAAACCCCACAAAATATTCCAATCAGTTGCTGCCAATTTCCCAGCAATAATTGCCTGTTACTTTGGCACAAGCCATCTCAGTTTAACCCAACACACAACAACGGGACATGAATAACTTACAAGAGGTGATTGGATAGGAGAGACGCCTCGACCAAACTGCACATTCTCCGCCCTGACCACCTCGTCTGGGCCTGTCGTCAGGGTTTCCGTCAGCATACGGCTGGTTTTAGGCGAGAGGTAGCTCTGCAGAAAGCAGTGTCCACAGCAATCACAATTAAGGCAGAAGATGAAATAACAAAAACCATCACAATGGTACGTGAGATTGGCTTGACCTACTTTCGCCCAGTCTAGTACATGAAATTGGTTTGACCTACTTTGCCTAGTCTGGTACACGTAATTGGTTTGACCTACTTTGCCCAGTCTGGTACACGTAATTGGTTTGACCTACCTTGCCCAGTCTGGTACTGAGATTGGTTTGACCTACTTTTGCCTGGTACATGAGATTGGTTTGATCTACTTTGCCCAGTCTGGTAGGCCTGCTGAGAATGGTTTGACCCTTTGCCCAGTCTGGTACATGAAATTGGTTTGACCTACTTTGCCCTGTCTGGTACTGGGACTTTGCCCAGTCTGGTACATGAAATTGGTTGGACCTACTTTGCCCAGTCTTGTACTGAGATTGGTTTGACCTACTTTGCCCAGACTGGTACTGAGATTGGTTTGACCTGCTTTTGCCCTGTCTAGTATGTGTTTTTCTTGACCTCCTTTTGCGACTGGGCAGAATTTGAAATTCATCTGTTGGAATGGCAATGTTTCAGCCTCAGCTCAGCTTCAGTCGTCAATCCTTACCTTTCCTTTATAGGATCCTCCAGCAGCCAAGATACCCATCAGCTTAGCCAGGTGTCCTGCTCTGCCGTAGCCACTGAAACTGGCGGAGGGTGCCTGACGTAAGTACGGACTCAGAGCGGCATCCCCCTGCGAGCGGAAAAAAGTGCTTTTTTGTTGGTCAAGATTTTCTGTTGCGCAGAAAGACAGAGATAGAAAGAAAGAAAGAAAGAAAGACAGGCAGACAGACACATAACAAAACAGGTGCGTTTCTCTGAGGAAGAAAGTCTTTCGTGAAGAAACGGGGAATACCCACAGATGAAGTCTATTCTGTAACTCTTACAGAGTTGGTTTGCGGAAAATTGTGTATCTCATGGTTTTGTTTGACAAAAATGCAAAGTGTGTGTGGTGTTATGAGCGTTTTCGACCCAGGTCCTTCCGTAAGCACCACAAGGCAAATATTTCAGCAGGGGGTGGCGAAATCCGTGATTCATGCAATCTCCGAAGCATGAACCAAATCACTGACCGCAATTTGTTCCTTCACGCCTTTCATCATTTTGTCTACCATTCCCTGTCCGGTAATCACGTTGATTGTCTCCTTCAAACCCCCTCCAAAGAAGAAAGCATTCCAGTCTTCAAGGCTGGAGAATAATGTTGACCTCGACTCAGCAACGCGATAATTTTCCGAGAAGGGAAGTCCTATCAGCACATCAAGACCTGAACAAAAGCAGAATAAAGCACGCGTCAGTTGTTTCTTTGTATCTTCAACACATCTTTCAGGGAGTCATTAAGTATCCTTCTTTTCCTGTTCATGCCTTTGGGTGTGGTACCCGGACGGGCACGACACATGAAACTGTACGTCCTTGAGACTTGGTGCATTCGTATGAAGAACAGAGAGGTTTGGGTGTTTTACCAAGCGGCTTCGCGAGTTCTTCCTGGAAGAATTTGTCCAGAGTTCTGTGTTTCGGATCAACTCTCTTCAACAGTTCTTCCATGTACAGCCCAATTGTCAAGCCGTGATATCCATGCGATGTCCCTGAAACCAGATACAGAATTAGCTGAATTTCGAATTAAGCGTGAAGATTAACATAGGAGAGATTGAAATGGTATTTTGAAGACTTCGGATCAACCCAATTTTGAATGAACCATGTTTGGATATTGCAACACATGTGCGTTGCACCTTGCAATTCCTTAACCGAAGAAAACCGACTTGAACAATCGATTGTGTGGATTGCATATGTTTTTTACCTGGTTTAAACAGCGGTTTCTGTTCCGCCAGTTTACGACTGAGCTCCTCTGGATTGTTTAGCTGATCCAGCAGGGAATATCCACTGGAAAGCGTGTAAAGTCCTGCCTACAAGACCACCGTGGCAAAATTACCCTTTGTTTGTTTCAAAACTGAGGGCAAGGGAATGAAAAGAAACAACATTCAAACATGAAGCTGCCGTTTCATTGTAAACTAGGAGTCGTCGGAAATCTTGGTGACTGCTCAACAACAGATTGACGCCAAAACAAAAGCTTTCGTTGACCTTGGGAGGCAAAGTTTTTATATGAACAATAGCTCACACCCTCCTGTGTGACTCCAGGAACAAGATCTCACCTGGTGACTGAGGAGCGTTTCCACAGTGATTGACTCCTTTCCGTTGGCAGCGAATTCTGGCCAATAGTGAGAGACGGGCTTCTTATAGTCGAGCAGTCCCCTATTGCAATGACAAAATCAGACATGTCTTGGAGGACCAGCCATTTCTAAAGTGTTTTTTGCCATAAGTTCAGGAAAGAAAAACGGTACCTGTCAACGAGCATGGCCACGCAGACGGCCCCAATCCCTTTTGTGGAGGAGAACATTGTTGTCAGCGTGTTCTCCCTGTACACGTCTCGAGTGGCATAACGCGCGTATCCTGCAAGACGATCACGAAAGTACAAGAGGTCTCAGGACTGGCCAGAAAGGATAGATCTAGCTATATCAAGCCTCTTGTGTGAAAATGAGACCTGTTTTGATGCATGCTGGGCACAACTGATTCCTTACAAATAAAAGACTCCTTGTTTCTTACCTCCATACAGATCCACAACCTTCTTCTCTTTGTGGTACACGCCAAAAGCGTAGCCAAATTTTGGGTTCGTTTCTAACACCTGTCTGCAATGTAATCATCAACGTGCAAGTCAAAGTCGGTCGAACGCAGGAAGACCACAGACCCTATATTCACTCCGGCTTCAAAATTTCATTTGTACGCATTTTGCAAGAAATGGCTAATTTGGAGCTTGCAGTTTTGGTTTATGTTTTGCTTCGGACCTTGCAGGTTCTGTGCCAAAAGAACATTCGCTCTGAATTCTAAGACAAAATAAAACGAAGTTCTCACTGGAAGACTTCCGCCACTGACTCCCAGCCCTTGGCTGTGGTGCCTTGATGTTTCAGAGCGGGTGGGGAGTCCAGCCAGCCCGGGAGGAGATTGAGCAATATGGCGGTCAAAGCTACCACAGCTGCTATCCTGACAAAACCCATGTCGCCTTTAGAAGCGTGGCCTGAAAAAAACAAGAAAAAACAAAAGCATTTATCATATTTTTGGCCAAGTGCCAAAGTCATTGGAACAAAATATTGTCGCTTCACACACCGGTGTCCCACATTTTACACCAGCGCCAGGACTTTCTTCAGCGGAATCCTGCATGCAATTCACAAATCTTCGATCCCAAATGAATAGAGTGGGTTGTGTAAATGTTTCCGAATTACCAATGCATGAAATAATTTCTCGTTGGCCTCTTTTTTGCATTCGACGGACAGTGAAGAAGTTTCAGACGTTCCATGAGCAATGGAAAGACTGGCAAGAGAATTTCATGACAGTCATATGCACAAACTTTTGCAAGGCAGTGAGCTGACTTGCATTGGAATGCAGAAACGTGAAAACAACCTGCTTGAACAAAAAGAAAAAAACCAAGACATACCTGCGCCTTCCAATGAAGACAACTTGACAGGACCGAATTCGGACAGAAGCAAACATTCTACTTTTCGTCCTGAAGCTTGATAAAACTTATTCAGACTGGGATAAGGTCATGCCTAGATCTAAATATCAAATGTTGTTTTGGGTGTCTGTCATTCGACGTTTACGCCGTGTACAGTTTTTGCCGCTCACTTATGCTGTCGCTCAATTTCACACTCCGAGCAATTCTGCCATCCGAAAAACAAATACATCAGAAATTAGACAGCTAATATTGCCAAAGAAATCACTTTTCTATGCAAAATCCTCTTGCAAGAGTGAACAAGATTCCACAAGTGGTAGTTCTCTTTTCCAGCTGTCTGAGAATTCATGTTGTAATTTGTGTGTACATGCATGCAGGGACCATTTTGTTTCACGAGGACGGCAGGGCATTCTTTCTGGGAGGAAGATGGGAGGTGCTCTCCGAAGCCGAAGTCCCGTTCACACAGGACACAGAACATCTCGCAACAGACGTATGCAAATAATGGAACACACTGCAAATGAAACGGCCATCTTCTTGTCACTTTCATTCTTGTAATTTCTTTTCAAGATGAATTTTGCACAAATGCTAATTCGGATACGAAATTGATGTCTTTGGGAAAGTTTTACATTTGGAACACAATGCGTGGTTTGTATGGGGCGAGGACCTGGAAAAAAGAGATTTCTAAAGTTGCAATTGTCCATGGGTTCGAGAGAAATTACAATGCGATTGCTCCTGATGACATCATTTGCATGTGGGTCCATGGAACAGATTACCAAATGCAGTGCACACATCTGACGATTTCGCTACCGTAAATCCTGCAGACTAACCCGCAGTAAAAACATGTTTATAGTCTCAACGCCTGGGAAAACGACAGTTGAACGATACCAAAAGAAGAAATCATTTGCTGACTTTCCCAGCGAGGAATTGACCTTTTCCTCCAAACGATTCCGAGTTGATTCGAGACACCCCAAATGAAATGAAGCTCTCCTTTACAGTTTTTGTTGTCTTCTGTAAGACTTGGAGGGTCTTCTGTGTTTCGGACTAAGCATTTCAGGTACATCTAACAGCTCTGTGAACACGTTTTGTCTCGACAGTGGTGCAGCAAAAACATCTTGTTGAACGCTATTGAATGATTGTGTGAGAAAAACGTTGGCTTGTTTTGTCCAGTGTAACCATTGCAGGAACTTATAAGAAAGGTAAAGGACCAAGAGGAGGCAAACACTCACCAAGCCTTCGTCATTGAACAACAAGCTGTGGCCATTCAACAACTGAGGAACGAATCAAGGTGAGAGCTATCGTCTGAACTGCACAAACTTTCGCAAAAGTCTGATGAAATCAGCCCCAATCCAAATTTAGAGTCTTGACTCCACATTTCAAGTACACGAACACAAAAGTCTTCATGTTGCAGCACGGCGGCATTGCTCATCTGGAATCAAGAATCTCAGAACTTGAGACGGTGACCAGTCGGGAAGGTTTGCACAAAGATAGCATAGATCTTGTTTCATCGCCAAGTAAGATGATTTTGCAGATATAAAAATTGCGCTAGTGGTATACATATTTGCAGCATCTCGCTCAGTTGACAACGGTCTGGATTCCAGGGCTTCGTTTGTTGAGAACCCAAAACAAAACAACGGTCAGCAAACATGCATTTTGTTGGTCTGTTCATCTCAGTTTGTTGTTCCAGTCAAACTGAGTCCAAAGTGGGACGGTATTCTTGTGTGTTGCTTTTCACATTTCTCACGACATGCGGTTGCGCGCTGAAGCTGCACTTCACTTTAATGGGGTTTTGTGTCCCATTGTAGACACCATTGCTTTTTACGCTGTCCTGACCTTTTCACCAACAATAAATGTGGACGCCAGAGTTGTTTTCGATTCCGTCTTGTTGAACAAAGGAAATGGGTATGTTGTTCTGTGACAACCAAAAATACTTTGAACACCTTACAAAAATGAGCTATTGTCATCATGCAGTTGTTCTGACAATCTTGTCAGTGGCTCTAGGTCTGAACTGGAGGTCTCTTTCAAGTGAGGTGGTTTGTTTTCAGAATGGAACCTCCTTTTTAATTTCAGATTTGACCACAGCACTGGGATGTTTACAGTTCCCTCTGGTGGAGAAGGGGTTTACTACTTCAGTACGTTCCTGTTGCTTGAGCCCGGAGAACGTGGGGGATTCAACATTGAGGTGGACGGCACGACTCTGTGCACAGCTCGTGGTGATGAAGATAGCAACAGCGGCAATGACCTTCCCCAAGCGACATGCAGTGGTCTTGTCCAGCTGTCAGCAGGTATATTGATCGAAACGGAAGACAGCGCACACAAAAAGAGCTTGAGGTCATTGGCACAGACAGAGCAGTGTTCCTGTCAACGTCAGAATTTCTCAAAACTTGGCAAAGACAAGGTCCTCTCATCTGCACCAGAGAGATGCATTTCATGGCTCATCGCACCCAGGAAACTCACTTTTGTACAAAAGCGACCACCCAATTTCTCTTTTTGATGACGAACACCGGAGTAACTTCTCTGGCCTATCAAACCAATAAACGCCTCCAAATGCCGCCAGAAATTGAAAAGGAATCTAGTTTGTGTTTTTGTATCTTTTGCCAGGTGACAAAGTGAAGCTGGTTTACATTTACGGCACAGATACCAGTCCACTCTATGGTGATTCTGACAACAACTACAACGGATTCTCTGGATTCAGAATTTAGTGCAGCCAAAATCATCTGCCTGGGTGACTTGTCCTGACTTGTCAAGTCACCACGCCGGTTTGAAACTTTTCAAACTAAAGGAATCTGAAACATAACTGCAGGTCAATTCCACAATGAAATGTGAAATATCAGATGTATGAGTCTGCTTCTGTCAACAATGCTCTGATATCAACGTTTTGACCCGAAAAGATGCCACGATTGAATTCAGAAGTCAAATGGGCGAAACGGGGACTAAACTCATCCCCCATGGAAACAGAACCCAGATGAGTCATTTTCGTCTGATGAATCATGGTGCCCATGGTGGAATACATGTAGAGTGCACCCAACAAGGGAATTTGCTGGAAGGGCCGTATTTTGAGAGACCTTGGGCCAAACATAGCGAACAGCCACCAGTAACCAGGGTAACAGTAAATCATCATTCAGGACGGGGAAATGGCAAAATTAGCAAACATTTCACTTTCAGACGGGAGGCATTCGAGCATGTCCGCAGTCTGATTTTCCTTCCCCTTTTAGGTTTTTCTGGAGTCACAGTTAGATCACTGTTCTCCTTTCACACGTTCAACTAGGTATCTGGGTCATCTCGTGACTCGTTTCCCAAACATTCCAAAAAAAGAACAAGGAAGAAAAAGCTTGCAATGGACTTTGGAAAAAGCAACAGGACATTATCAACATCTGTAGAAGGTGCGTTCAGCTGTTTTTGGGTTTTTCGTCCAAAAAGAAAACTGCACGGGATTAGGGATGGATGGCGATGAGAGCCGATTGACATCTTTGTGATTGTGCGACGTCACGCGTATGGGAGTCGCACTTCAGTAGTTCAGAGGGCAGCGTTTGTACGTTCCATGGTTTCCAGGGAGTTACGTATGTTCTCCAAATCATGTACTCAAAGGGGAACGCCGCACCCACAGTGCATGCATGTCTCTGCACTGCTTTTTGCTTAAAGTTTTTCCATTTCTCGATATTCGGCCGCCTGTTTTCCAATTGCCACCCGTTTTGCTGACAACATTTTCATGTTCATCACTCCCGTTCCAGCATTGGTGCACATGGCTGCTTCAGAGCAACTGTTGGACGCACTGGAGAGAGAGGACACGGCACTGGTGCGAATGATCCTGCAGAGGATGGCTATCTTCGGTGAAGAATCCACCCTACATTCACTGCTGCAAGTCCCCTACAGTGAGCGACACTCAGCCAGTGTGAAAATTCAAGAACTGATAGAAGCTGGAGCTGACGTGAATCGTGAAGAGGCGGGGAAAACCCCTCTCATGACAGCCGTACACAACTGCAGACCCGAAGCTGTGAAATTACTGCTGAAAGCTGGAGCGCGCGTCAACATAAAAGACGACCCGCTGACTGCAGTCAAAGTGTGCTCGAAGTACATCGCTTATCGGGAGGACAGAAACATCATTTACTTGCTGTGTGTGGCCGGAGAAAGAATTATGATAGACCCATCTGATTTTTACCAAATTAAAGAAGGAACAGCTGGTTCTGATGGTGATTACTCGCTTCAAATGTTGGCAACACTTCTGAGCCCAAACCGTGCCGAACTTTTGAATCTTCAGTGCCTGTGCAGATCCATAATCAGGAATCGCCTGATACAAGTCAATCCTCATGCGAATCTGTTCGTCCAGATTCCAAAGTTGGGTCTGCCGGGCGTAATTAACTTGTTCCTGCTGTACAATGTTTCATTGCACGAGGAAAACAGTGCCGAAAACTTCACAGGTTAGCAGCATTGTTGGTGTTGGCCGTTGTCTTGATTCATGTTTCACACTTTGTTCAAAGATGGTGACGTTGAGAGTGCACACGTTCAAAATGCGAGGGTTTCCTCACTTTCGCGCACAGTAAGATAATCCGGTGTGGTGCAATGGTGTGGCGTTTTGAGTCAGCATCCCCCATTCATTGACACCTCCCAACATCGTGACATAACCAATGAAAAACAGCTCAGCAACACTTTTCAGCCCTTGGAAATTTCCACATCTGAAGTTTTTGTATTCTCAACCCCCCCTCCCAAAAAAAAAACACAACTGTGCATCAAGATTTCCAAAACTCATCAGCAGATCTTAGTAAATGCACATTCAAATAATCTTTTGTCGCTTCAGAGAAATTTCGAGTCCTTTCTGTGGGCAATGTCACTGCATTTGGGGATACAATGAGATTATTCCATCATGGAAAGCTGCCTCATAACGCCACGCCACACGGACAATTGGTCATGCAACTGTGATCTCTGTCAAAAGCGTGCTGAAGTGAACCAATTTCTGACAGGACCTTATACGAATTAGCCATTTTCAGAGCAATTACATGTACGTATTTAATTGCCGGTCATTGATCTTTCAGGAAAAACAAAACAAACCTGAGATCACAGTGGTACTCTACGCATGGCGAGCGATTGAGTGATTCTCTTTGGTGTTTCATAAAATTGTTGTCTGCAAAAACTCCTTTGACACGGTTTCCTGCATGTCAACCACGTTTCTTTTTCTCTTGCAAATGTGTTTTTCTGTTGTTTGTATTTTGCGATGAATATGAAAAACATGCACGGTTTCCTGGCTCTTCGTTTTTCCAACGACTGGTGTCCTGAAGCGTTAGACATCGCGCATCTCGCGGAGGATCTTTTGCCTGCAAATTGTGTGGCAGGAGAGGATGAGCGACAATAGTTCATTGGTGGGTGGCCATTGGTAATTTCTTTGGGGGCGATGAGGGTCTGAAGTTGTCTGTGATGACAATGAAAACCAGAAGCAGTGCAAGGGCAACTGCAGTGCGGAGTCCACCCCCCCCCTTGTTTCTTGCATGTGCATCGGAACAAAACGAGCCTGGCGCCAGTTTCCTCAATATTTTTAAGAGCGATTTTAGAAGCACTCTTAAATGACCCTTCATAAGGCCTTCTTAAAGTTATAAAGGAAAATTTAAGAGTGGTCAGAGTTGAGTTTCACCAATATTTAAGAAGGGTTTTAAGAGTGCTCTTAAACAGGGCCAAATTTAAGAGTGACAGGGCCAAATTTAAGAGTGTTTTTTTTTCTTTGATATAGGTGTCTTGTGAAAGATTTCTATGCTAATAGTTCTCTGTACAAAATCCTGGAGAGCCTGCAGTGTTGTGTATTGGAAATACTTGTGGTTGATGATTCACATCTGTGCAGCTTGTACCTAACACTTGAATAAATGTTCTCAAGGAGTACAGATGTTGTTACATGCAGGATAGAACTGCTGTTTTGGGGGACAGTGCATACCCTCTGCATTCTCATTTGCTCACCCCTGTAGCTGACCCTACTTGTGCTGCTAAAGAAAATTACAATTGTACCCATCAGTATGCAAGAGTAAAAATTGAATACACTTTTGGAATCCTGAAAGGCAGGTATTGTTATTATGCATGTACCTACACAGATAAGTCATGCACAATTCAGAACAAATCAGAACAATCTGGAACAATTCTGAACAATTCAGAACAAATCAGAACAATCTAGAACCAAGTTTAAGAGTGCTCTTAAATATTTAAGAAGGGGGGGAGACCCTTCTTAAATATTTAGTTTAAGAGTGCTCTTAAAAGCACTCTTAAATATTGAGGAAACTGGAGGCATGCAAGTTATGAAGGCCCCCCTTCTTAAAACCCTTCGTAACTTAAGAGCACTCTTAAAACTGCTCTTAAAATATTGAAGAAACTCGCGCCTGGTGCACCGCAGTGGGGGGGGGCTGAGGTCCTAGGACATGGTCCTGGTACCTGCCATATTTATGTGCATATGCTCTTTTATGACCCAAAATGACCTCTTGAGGCTCTTTTATGACCCAAAATGACCTCTTGAGCCAGTATGGGGGGATCTGAGGTCCTGGAATATC
>JAAUYG010158803.1_pt1 | contig 10484 bp, 4 predicted proteins | sample 7278091 | NCBI WGS metagenome assembly JAAUYG01 (sample SAMN14350201, study PRJNA611818) | marine sediment metagenome | isolation source: surface marine sediment (0.6m) | place: French Polynesia: Moorea | collected 2018-08
CCTCCTGTAGGTCACCTGCTGTATGTTACCTTTATATGTTACCTCATTACTTCCTATGTTACCTCCTGTAGGTCACCTGCTGTATGTTACCTTTATATGTTACCTCCTGCATATTCTGTAAGTTCCCTCCTATATGTTAACTTCTGTGTTTTACCTCCTGCTTGTTTCCGCCTTATGTTACTGTGGGCAGCAAACCTGGGGCAGTAAATGCCTGATTCAGACAGAGAAACAAATGTCACCAAGAAAATCACCTTTTAATCAAATTTTCTCTCTCAATCGACTTGTATTTGTTATGACATGCATATCTACTGGCTTAAAATGAAAGCTTTGTCACAAACATCATAATGATTGAAATCTTTGCTGAAAATTAACTGACCGGCAGAAATGTTCTATGTCAGATACCCAAAATGCAAAATTCAGCATTACTTGTGAACTGTGGTGAACACTGGTGATTAACAAATATTTGCAGTCATAACAACTGAATGCTGCGAAAATGTATAATAGAAAACTAGACCTACTTTAAATTTAACTCAAATAATTCAACTTTTTTCCATTTCTAACTAATCTTGACTTTATGGTAGAGGGCACAGGGAAGGTCATTGCTGTAGTGAGCCATAATCTTAGTATCACATACATATGTAAATGATCAGAGCTCACTTGAATGATATATTTCCTAAAGCCCAATGTGAGCTGGCCTATTGGTATGAGTCTAGTACATGATTCTTGCAAAATATTTTGACATTGGATCAGTGCCACACTCATGGACCAGGGTCGGAGTTCTCGAAAATAGTTATGTCTATAAAGTTTTGTCTTAAGTCATCAATTCTTATAACCAATCCCATGCTCAGATTGGTGACTTAAATAAAAACTTCGGCGTAAGTATTTTTGAGAACTCCGAACCAGGTCACCACACAGAAATAGGAAGACGATATATTCTCGCTTAATGTCAATGGTGAACAGTTGTTGTGTATCATTTCAGGTTCCTATATGCCCGATATTGGGGTTAGGACAAGCTAATGTGTGGAGCTGAGGCAATATATCAGTGGACAGAGTAATTGTGACTTGATATCTTCTATCTGCTGTTGCTACCCGCTGATCACCCCCAAGTCCACTATGTCTGATGTCAGCTTGTCCACGGGATCGCATGTTCGGATAACGAACATGGCGTAAAGTCCACTACGGATAATTAGAATGATCTGTATGCAGGAAACGTTGCGCGACCTTGAAGCTAAAGGTCACACTATTCCCTCAACAAATCACAAAGCCTATTTGGGATAGCAACAGTTGCCAGGGTGCTTGGCATTTCACAATCTCCTTTGACCAGCTGGGCCAGAAAACATGAAGAGTGAAATTTGCTGAGGAGGCCCACGATGGACACAGGATTTTATGACCGTCAAGGAAGGTTAGAATAGAGAAATGAAGATTCATAACTCGTGGCTAATGGCAACCTTTGATGACAGGATAAAGGTGCATACAAAAAGAATACAAAATGAGAAGCGGGGAATTTTCTGTAAAGTCCTAGAGGCCCATGCAGCCCCTCCTGTTCCTGTTAAGTGGGCACACTTGCTGTGTAAGTACTGATGCATTCAGCTTTTTGTCTTGGACAGTCTGAGCCATAAGTTCCCACAGCAACAAGCTGTTATAATGAGGAAAACGGAAAATACCCCAGTAATATGATACATGCCATGCCTGACACCTAGATTAGAAATAACTCTGGATGATAATAAGAACATCAGATTATACAACAAAGATAGATGCTTTGCTGGGCAGAATCTATTACTTTGCAGTTGTGTGTTTGTCCGTATGTGTGTCTGTTTGCAAAATATCTAAAAAAATATTAAACTAATCAACTTCAGTTTTAGTGCAGGCCTTCCCTCAGACCAAGATAGGAAACCGTTTGGGTTTCGAAAACAATCGCCCCGGGGTAAGGGTGGGTGTGCCTGAAATTTTGCCCTAATATATAAGAACAGCTAAACTGTGAAATATACACATGTGACTACTATATTAGACACTAATAGGAAGTCCTATACAGGGAGTCCAACTGCACCATTCAATTTGACCTTGCGTGATATTGAAAGGTCAAATTTAAGGTCACTCAAATTTTGCGGACTTGGATCTTATATGCAACTTGTATCTTGCAAAGGAGCCCAGTAACTAGGCCATATGTTACCATCAAGTAGTAATAAAATGGCACCACTGCATCTGACCTTAAGTGACCTTAAAGATCAAGATCAAGGTCTCTTACATTTTGAGTACCGGTACATGTAGTAGGAGATGTGTACACAGTTGTTAGTATTTTAATCTGGATGTCACATTAGAGAATTTGTGGGTGGGCAGGTCTTCTGCTGTCAAGCCGGCCTGTCTTGTTTTGTACTACATATAGAGGTATTTGAGAAAACTGTACGAAAAACTTCTAAATAGTTACATTCTATAGATGATTACACAATAACACTAGAGCAATACATGACATTAGAAGCACCAGAAAACGACAACTGGAAAAGAAGCATTTCAATTCACTTTTAATTTCTTCTATATTTTGTTGGGAATGGTATCAGATCAGAATATGCTTCTGTGAGATTGAGGTCAAAGGGTATGCTAATATCTTGTTCACATAAAGTTGAGTCCCCTTACAGGTAAAAATTCTGTCATTCTAAACTCCTGAAAAATCCAGATTCTGACAGCTAAAAATAGGATATGAATCCAAGGGACAGTATGACATACTCCATGATAGAGTATGCCATAAAATTGTGCTGGACATTTTTTTTAATCATTCTTACTCGCTTAATTTCCTTGTTCAAGCATTCAATTTCTCTGTTGATATTATTCAATTGAAATTCACTGCTAAAGAGAACAAAAACTGCCATGGCACCTAAAAGAAGGATCTCAGCTGTTGCTCTGAAAAAGTTGAGAGTTAACTCTCAATTAAAACCACCAGAAACATGAGCTGGTTGTCTTTCCTCATCCCTCTGAGATAATAGGCAACCAGTGCTCTGTGAGGAGTCGTTTAACGTCCACGAACACGACAGGCGCGGCTGCGGTCCGGAGGTTTAAAGGCCTGTTGGGTTTTGCGGATGTTAAAAGAGCAAAGAAAGAAATCAAAAGAAAAGCAATGCAGCACTCCTGGAGGGGCAGCTTTAGCGCAGGAAAGGGAAAATAAATAAATGGGTTACGGCTGCGGTGCGATCACCAGCACTGGACGATAATGAGCTATGAGGGACATTAAGGGAGGAAATTTGGACATTTCCTAAATCATGACGGATGGCAGCCAGTGGTGTGGTGTGGTGTGTGCGTAGTCTGGTCACAGACGGGCTGCGGAGGGTAATACCCGGTCAGGGAGGCAGGGATGGCCCCTCTGTCTCTCACTGTATGGTGTACAGCCCAGTCTCGGCTAGCCACAAACCAAAACAATATTCCCACACATCCCTGTCTGTCACCATGCCTGTGCCAACTTCAGACAACTACGGAGGTGTATAGTAGCAGTGCGGCGGACGCTGGACATTAAGTACTGTGATTGGTTCCATACTCACAGGTCTGGTCTAACCAAGAACCGAGAAACTCGGCACGTAAATCTTGGTTTTAATCTTTGCTGGTGTGGGGACAGAAAGTCAGTACCTCGTGCCGGGACAGCGTGCATGCCGGACACCCATTACCACTGCAACCTAGCTCCCCAGTAGGTAGTGAAAGATTCCCTGGCCATGTGGAAAACGACGAGCTAGCATTAATCGTCATTTGAAATTTGTTAGCTGTGGTCGTCCCTGGCGACTGCATGGTGGGGAGTGATAACAGGGAAATGAATGAGCTGATGATCAGAACTGCGCAGCACAGGCGGGTTACATTGCTGTGATAGCCTGTCAGCACACAGTGTCCGCGCGGGAGATAGCTACCACTCTGCTCACTGAGCGTAGGGTGGGGTAGGGTGGGAAATGCTGTAATAAAGACGATCAAACCTAGAAAAAAAATGCCCAAAGTGTGTCACACTAAGACAGACTAAGGCGACAATCCAGCACATGCCGTCTGCAAAAACTAACTACGATGTGGCTTGTCATAGAAATCCAGTTTGTCAGTACAAACCTCTGACCTTTGATCTTTGACCTTTCCACAATATAAGCACTTCATGGCTAGGAGTTCTGCCAATGTGAGTGTAATATTACATCACCAAGAGTAATGGGGGGTGACAGTGCTACCTCCACCCCCCTGCCATGTCTAGATCTTATCAGAATATTTGATTTCTCCAGGGCACAATGGACCAGTGCAGTCTAATTATTTGGCGTCCGTGCCTGAAGAATGCTGCCGTGTCATAGTTTGTGGAGGGAGGCGCAATGCTGTGACGTTCGACTGGGGGTGCGAAAATAATCATCTATGTGTGTGCTAGCTGCAGGACAGCAGAGAAAAGACGGAGGACCACAATCACACTGTCACTGATGTGGCTGCACGGGGACTGAAAACTAGCTGACATCAGTTACACAGCACTGCTTCTTAGAACTAATTTGATATTATCAATGACAGATAATGACAAATAACAAAGCTTATGCCACAAAGACATGACCAAATAATTGGTTCAGTAGTGATGACTGATATTTTAACATGACTTTTAAGCTTTTAACTCAATCTCCAGGCATTACCGGGTAGTAATTATTTGTAACTGTTTGCTGGAATTAATTCCAACACTACAGTTACAAATAAAAATTTACTTAATTGTCTTTGTATCCCGTATATCTGGAATGATCATCTTTGTATCTGCATTATGAAATTGTGTATCTTTGCACATGCATTGTGAGAATACATGTTCTTCATTGTGGGAATATGTATCTTTACCAGGTTCTAAATGATTACAGTCAGGCCCTGGTATAACACGGTCTGTTAATTCACGGATTTGGATATAGCATAGTTGCACCTTGGCTTCAAATTCTTTTCTGTCAATCCTCCATGATCTCGTAAGATTAGGCCCGTGGGTATATAGTCACACTTTGGGTTAAAAACTTCAGCTTCAGCTTGGAAGATTAAGAAACCAGTGCATGGTTTTCTGTCACAATTGTCTGAACCATTCGTTGCTTTCATAAGAGCTGATGAAGCTGCCGCAAGTCAGAAATTTTGTGCCTATATAGGCAAAGAAGAAACATGGAATGTGCCAGAAAAATGACATCCCACCCCACACTCCCACGTATTTTGATGACCCATTTTAGCCACCGTAGGCTATTGATTGCATCAGAAGTTAGCGGTGCATGTCAGCCATATTTACAAAGTTGTTTCCTTAATGGACTATATTATCACAGTAAAAATAGAGATAAATTGTGTTAAAATGTGTTTATGACATGTGGTGCAAGATGTAGTGACTGTCTATGTTGATGCACTTCATATATTGCTCCTGCATGTGGTGTATATAAATTATTTTAATGGTGTTTTGTTTGTTTTCTTTGGCAGTTATTCCGGGGATCGATAACATTGGATCCTGCTGCTCAGCTGTGGACTGTTTTTGTACTGGGCTATGCCCCCCCTCCCTTTCCCAACCAGAGTTATAATGTGCCCAAAATATAATACTGTCAGCAGTTTATGGATCCAAACAACCACGTATCGTAGCTCGACTGTATATACATAATGTAGCTGAGATAGAGATCAAGTGTTGGTTTGCACCAGTTATTATATCATTCATGGAAGAACGTATCATTTGTTAACGTTATATACAAGCACCAAGTATAGTCGTAGTTACAGGGGTAATAGCAGTTAGTACATGTACCTCCTCCCATGTATCTGTCCTCAAGGTGACAGGGGTAACTATAGTAGTAGTAATAGTAGTTTTTTCTTCGAATTGACTTACAATAGTTAAAACGTTTAATATGATACAGACATATGTCATACAATCCGAGGCAGTATATCTGAGCCATAGGCTATAAACTATTTTTCAATTTGAACAAGACTTCTCTATCATTGAGTACTTAAAGGAAAACTCTCTATATATACCTGTGTCTGTCCCCTTGGCTTCCTACCCTACAGAAATGTCCCAGGACTTTACAGAGGAAAATTGCAGTAACACGGACATTAGGTAACATGATGGTGCTGTAATGTCACTGCATATAACAGTGTGCTAGCTGTTACAGGACACTATAACACTGTGCATACTGTCACAGTGGCAGTAAGCTCACGGTCACAGTCAGGACACTCACTATGTCACTATGGAACTGTGCCTTGCCTCTGTCTCAGTGGAGACACAGTTTCCCAGGCAGCCCCAGGATGGGGAGTAAAAGGGCTTTCCACCTGTCTGACTCTGTTACCCTGCACTGTGCCCAGGCCCTCTGTCTCCCTGTGGCTGCTGACGCGAGGACAGCACGTTTAGGCGTAATGTTTCCCGTGGTTGAGTCTGTCATCCTGTCCCATACAACACAGCTCGTTAATCTGATTACCGCAGTAACCACCGTTCCAGAAAAGTCACCATGCTGGAAAAGTCCTTGAAAACCGTACCTTCCTTCTTTTTGTCTTTTCTAAACATGGTCGGCAGCCGGGCAACCAGGCGATGAGACGGGTGTTACATTCTATTTCAATGCGGGACCCTACATAATAATGCCCAGACTGGGCCTTTTGCGCTAGGCGACACATCGCCAGTAGCGTCATTCTGCCCCTTTCAAAGCAACCCGAGGTCCACCAAGGGAGCAGTAGGGATAATTTCTCTGCCTGCCTCTAAATTGAAGAAATAGAGGTGCCCCAAAAAAACTTCTCGCCAATATCATGTTGAATCGGCACTGCGTTGGGATTAAGGGATTAAAAGTGAAAGAAAGGTTCTATTCCAGGCTTTGGCATGAGTCACGCCATATTACTGGAGTGTTCGGCCATGCAAAGCAGTTAATAAATGGATTCTGTTTTCTCTGACAGACAAGCTACCCAGCTAGCAGCAGGGGAAGATCACATGTACAGTAGTCATGAGGAAAGAGGCTGTCGTTGTTAATAGAGCCAGCAGAAAGACAACACGGGCCGCCGCAGGGAAGTGTCATTCTTACTGGAGTTTTTACCCCGGGCTGTGAGGCGGGGTCTGTGAGGTGCAGTGTTTGCCAAACAGCAGTCCGTGTGTGGCGCCAGCACCAAGGGGAACCAGGGGGCTCCCGGGATGGAGATAATGGCACAAAAAATCGTGTGCTGCGATCATTACAACAACAGAATATCTCTGCCACCACCATTACATCACAGAATGTCCTTGCTATAAACATCACAGCTAATAGAAACTCGGCTATACAGACAACAGCAAACAGAATAGCCCTGGCCTGCTACAAACATCACAGAATAGAATGCTTACTACATGTACAAACATCACTGCTACAAACATCACAGAGCAGAATGTCTGCTACAAACATCACCGAATAGAATGTCGATCGGCTACAAACAGACCAAATAGAATGCCTCCGGATAATCTATATGTTCTATGATGCTACAAACATCATAGAACATGTCTGCTATAAACATCACAAAATAGAATGTCTGCTTCAAACATAACATTAAAACTGCTACAAACATCGTAATATATGTCTGCTACAAATACCACAAAATAGAATGTTTGCTACAAACATTATAAAGGAGAATGTTGGCTACTAAATCACAAATTACAATGTATGCTAGAAATTAATGCAACGTACAATGTCTGCAGCAATTTCAGCAAACATTACAGAGTAAAATATCCCTCAGCATACACTTTCCTCCCAAATTTCACCGAATGAAGATGCCTTAATTGTGCAAGTTGTGTCTGTTGGAGGGTGGAGGTTGTATCTGCCACTGAACATTCTACCGACACACTAATCCAATGGCAACTGCATTTCCTTTAAGGTTTTTGTTGGGATAAAAACTTTATAGATATCTTGTTTATGGATGTCTATAGGCTTGAACTCACGGAGATCAGCTGAAATTCAGTGGCCTTGGGCCTCTCGTCTGGTGTCACAGATTATGCAGCAAACATACCCACTGATCTCAGTGTGCATGTCTGGAGCATTTCTTTTCCTGTGACCAACCTCTCGGTCCCACCCGGCATCTCGTGGGGTAAAATGCAAATTGAATCAGAAGGGGGGAGTCGGGCGTGGGCCAGTGCGAGGCAACCTCGAGACAATGAAATTAAGGATGAATGTCGGAGACGGGCATAGAAAATTAGGCCACCACGGACAGCACAAATTGATGGCGTTTTGCAGAATTGTTTACTGACGCTGAGGGTCGAATGCTGTGTGGCAGTGTTAACTACTGTAGCAAGAAGGAGGGGGGGGGGGGGTATTGGTGGAAGAAGGAGAGAAGGGGGTTTGTAATCACAGAAAACAAAATAAGACTGTTAAAATACTGTTAAAACATTATAATATAGCATAATGTTATGTTTGGAGGCCGAGATAAAAATAACATTCTATTCTTACTGTTAATCATCCTGCAGTCACCAAATGCACAGCTGTAAGGTCATCCATCAAGTGTAGACATACCAGGTAGTCCAATACCTGAGGACAAAAATGTAACCATACAATTACCACTTCAATTAAGTTAAAATATTTGGACATTTCAAACAAAAAAAAAAAGAAAAAGAAAACAACAAAGAATGTAATATTTTAATTACATATTACGCAAGATTTGATTCAGCTCATATTTATATGCATACCACTGGTTATTACTGGTAGTATCTCAGATTGGAAGATGCATGAATATATGACCGTATCACTGAAATATAAAAATTCAATGGCATGGCCGCTGAAATACAAAATTTGACTTGACCACGGAAAAATTTGACTTGCACCACGGATATTTGTGTAAACCTAACATGACCACTGAAATATAAAATCTGACCCAACCACGAAGTCCAAATCTTACCTAAACACAGTGACTGAAATACAATGTGTAAAAAAGTATCCTGACCACGGACATATAAAACCTGAGATCAATGAAATATAAAATGTGACCTTAGGCCACTAAAATGACCATTGAAACCAAAAAAAAAAAAAACCTTCTATCACTGAAATTTAAAATATGGTCCGACTACTGAAATGATCATCGAAATATAAAAGCTTTTAGTTGGCCACTGAAATGTGAAACCTGATCTGACCACAGAAATGGCCACTATAGTCATAAAATCTGTAGTACGGTGCCACTGTGAACTATAGTGGTGCGCAGCTGGCAAACTCTCATTTGCCCTTAAAATGATTCCCTACTTATAATAGTTACAAGCTGATGTGGTATAGAGGTCTATTTTTTAAGAGAAAATCTCAGAAATTTTTAGATGGTGCAAGAATTAATGTACATAATGGCCCTCTGCTTGCATATATGTTATCAAATGAGAATGTTTTCACAGAGAAATGCACCCGCTGTCCGAGGTTTTATATCGGTAGATGAAGCCATATCACTGAGTTAATTCTGTGGATATAGAGACGGCTGACTTTTATTCCCTTACAGGTCGGCCTGGTCCCGCTGCCCTGGTCCCTCTGTCCTGGTCCCACTGGAGGTAAAGCTGTATGGAATGACACGCTGGTCATAAAACCATTTGCTTTGAACCTGTTTTTCAACCCAAAGCACTATATACCAGTGAATCCGCGGGGAATCTGTTTTACGACATTGTATTAGCTGGACGTCCTCCGGCCTGCAAGTCACATGGAATGCTCCCCACACGCAGTAACAGAAAGAGGTTTTATATCTGTGTCTGTCCGTTCTGTCAGTGCTCACCCATCTCTGAGGACGTGAAAACTGCCTTGCGGGTTTCTGACGACCAGGACCGCAAAGTTTGTGTTCTGTAGTCAGGCAATGCAGACATTAGAGGCATGTGCCTGTCAGTAAAGACTTCAGCATTCACTGGAAATGACACAAAGATTACTGTGTGCATTCTAAATGTCTTTAACTGCACCACATAAATAATCACTGGAAACCACACCTACTTTCAGCACCACTCTAGCCAACGAGGAACCCCAGCAACACTCAACACTATACAGTGGTCCCTCTCTGAGCGGCCACATCATCTCCAATAAGGTCAAAAGTCTTTTCTTCTACTAGGATCAATGTATTTATTTCTCTCTCTCACCAAAGGCCGCAGCTCTCTAATGTGGCCAGTTTCTTGGCAAATAGGGTGGCCTTATTAGAGAGGGACTACTGTACACATGATACAGTCACTGATAAAAAACTTCCATATTTCGATCAACACAAACTTCAGAAAGCCTGAAGAAAAAGACTGGGCTAACACCTTGACCTGTAGTTGCCACATTAAATAAGCCAGTTGCTAAGAGAATTCCCATGTGGCTAAAAGAATTGGTGTCCTTTTAGTACACAGTGGCTAAAGCCTTAACTTTTACCTCATACACTGCATGTAGTTTACATAAATATGTATACGATGTCATATTAAAACAAATTTAATATAATAAATGCATATGCATTTATCTTGATTTAAATGATTTTTAGATCAAATTTTAATATCATAAACACCTGTTACAAACATGTTTTTTGGCTCAACAAACTCCTCTGTGGCTAAAAGAAAAGATATCCTTTAGCTA
>JAAUYG010004605.1_pt1 | contig 10483 bp, 7 predicted proteins | sample 7278091 | NCBI WGS metagenome assembly JAAUYG01 (sample SAMN14350201, study PRJNA611818) | marine sediment metagenome | isolation source: surface marine sediment (0.6m) | place: French Polynesia: Moorea | collected 2018-08
AGACCTGGATCTAACACATCGTATTATGCCGTCACCGTTTCAGAATTTGAAAGATCATTCATTGTACATTACCTTTGTGTTGATCCGAATAAAAATACATACATACATACACATATTATCCATGGAATAATCCTTTAAACCAAATCTCATGCACTGGACTTCTTCTCCTATACCAGAAACCAAAACTATACAAGATACACAACATAGAAAAATTAAGGATATTTAATATCCTTAATCCCTGGTCACAATAAGACTATATAAGGATATTAATATCCTTAACTTTTTTGTGTAGCGTAGAAAACAGCATAATACATATTGACATGAATTCTTGAATGGTTTCGGGCTGCCTGCATAACAGTTCTGGTCTGAAGTTTTTTTTTACACAGATATAGAGAACTTGACCTATCTGTTTACCTGTGTCATTTTTGGTGTTCAGCTGAAGATGCAAGGAGATTGAGTTGTATGTAATACATAGCTGACATTTAGTTTCAGCAGATAGACAATATCACTTATACGCTGCATATGCCATCCTGAAGGTATAAGACCAAGCCTGGTCACAATAAGACTTGATGACAGACACTAGTTCCAGAGTAACTTGACTAAAACTAGGTCTCCAAACAGTTTGTAGTTCCAGAGTAACTTGACTAAAACTAGGTCTCCAAACAGTTTGACCCCCAATGCTTTGACCAAGCCTTATGTTGGACCCATACAAGTTCCTTGACTCTGGCATGTTCAATCTTGATCAGACTGAAAGAAACATTTATTGTAGGCTTGGAGCTGGGGCAGGTCACATAGCTGCCACACTTACATCTCCCAAATTCCCACAATCAACTGGTGGCAAAATATTCCACAAGTCACCTCTGGACACCGGGAATATCGGCCAATCAGACACAGGGATTATCTGCTCCGCTGTTCAGTTCTGCTCGGCTAAGCATGTAATGCGGAATCTTTTCCTGTGGTCGGAGACTGGGACTGAATGTCCTGGCCCCGGGGAACACGGAATGACAATCAGATTGTCCTCATCTCGACCTCCCACTATAGAGAGAATATCGCAATTACAACAAGACTGGGAAAAAAGATAATAAAGAAAAAGAAAGGAAGAAAGAAAGAATTAAAGGATGAAAGAAAGAAAGACAAATGTGAACTGGCACAATTTATCTTTACAATTGGCCACAAAAAAGATCAAATCAGAGAAAATCCAAAAGTAACAACCATCTTTCAAGAGTATGTATTAGACATTGCCGGTACATGTATACTTAAGTTTTTTTTAACAAGAATTATAACCAGTAGGACACTTTTTCTTGTTGTCATGCTCTTTTTGCCATGCCAACACTTGTAGAGTGTTTCTGTGTCAGTTGACAGGCTACTATGGGTGATTCAATGACACTGTGTGGAACTGATGTTTTTTATTACAGGAAAGAATCCTTGACAGATAGAAACCTCAGTTCTCCTCCTCCCCCTCAATTCGTGTTAACAGTATATGAACAAAAAAAAAATCCCTTTTTCAACGACTGCTCCTGCAATGCAGGGCTATACCAGCACATGTATATGTGGTCCCTCTATTTTAAGATCGCCCATGGGACCATTAAAATGTGGTCTTATACTGCAGGTGGTCTTAAAATAAAGGTTCAGTTTTACACAAACTTTAACTTTTGGACCAAAATAGGTGGTCTTATAATCAAGGTGGTCTTAAAATAAAGGGTTGTAAAATAGAGGAACGACTGTAACTGCATGGGGTGTTTTGTTTGGGCTCATCTTCAGAAAGAACTTCTTTGTAGCAATTGGTGTGAAATCAGTACAGTAGTCCCCCTATTTTACAACCCTCTATTTTGAGACCACCCTTGATCATAAGACCACTTGATTTGGTCCCAAGGGGCAATTTTCTGTGTTAAATGACCTTTATTTTAAAACCACCTGCAATATAAGACCACATTTTCTTGGCCCCATGGGCGGTCTTAAAATAGAGGGACCACTGTACAGTCAAACCGATACAGTAAAACTTATGTGGATTAGCCCTACAGTGACACTTCCATCATACACAGTACATGACCTTGTACACTTATATCACTGCAGCAGAACATGATACCAAGGACCAGTCCTTCCTTGTGTGGCTATCAAGTCACTATTAGATTTTTTATTTAACTAATTAGCAAATGGTGCTCCTGGCTATGCTATAATAAAGGTGCACGTGATACAGTACTGGCATCAATTATTAATAAATTACTTGCAAATTATGCAAATTAATGTAAATTAATGAAGTAGCAGAACCCTCTTTATCTACTCTATAGAAGTTCAATACCTGTTTTGAGTGATTTTTATCTTTGCCGTATTAAATATTTTAATATTTTTGTTACTGTTGTTGATAACTGACTAAAGACTGCTGCTTTCCCCTGCAGCATGTTTCTTCAACTGATATTTCCATGGCAGTCTTGAACCCGTGGGTGTGGCTCCTGGCTACAATATAACTGACAAGTCTGGAAACACGAGCCGGGAGCTAAAGACCCAAATCTGAGTGCGATCACAGAGATCGACAAATGTTTACGTGAGACGCAAACCAAACTGAGAAATGGCCAAGAACGACATCCACAAACTACCAGAAGGAATACGCTCTCCATGCGCCTGGTATTGATCTCCTATAATAGGTATCACTGGGTGCCTAGCAACCAATTTAAAAGACTGCGATATTGGTTCCAGGCCACTCAAACCAAGTCACACAGGGTCCCAATAACACAGACGCAGAACTTACCGACCAGCCAGGATATCACAAGTCAATTCAACAACCAGTTACACTGAAGATAATTAAGACAAAGCTAGATAATACCAGGCCACTGCCAGTACCAAGTTGCTGACAGTACCAGGCCACTGACAGCTAGTACTCAGCCACTGATGGCACCAGGTCACGCAGTACCAATCCACTTTCTGGGCCATGCCAGTGCCAGGTCACCGACAGTACCAGGTCACCGACAGTACCAGGTCACTGACAGTACCAGACTACTGACAGTACTAATTTCAGTTCCTAATAGTACCATGTGACAGTACTAGGTAACTGACAATACTAGGTCACTGACAGTACCAGGTCACCGACAGTACCAGGTCACCGACAGTACTAGGTTACTGACAGTACCGGACTACTGACAGTAACAATTTAAGTTCCTAACAGTATCATGTGACAGTACTAGGTAACTGACACTACTAGGACAATGACAGTGCCAGGCCAGTGACAATACCAACTATAACACTGACAGTACCAGCTCATTGACAGTACCAAGCCATATATTATCAGGACCAGACCACTGGTGGTATTTGGAATCTGACTACCAGGCTACTGACAGTACCATACCACTCACAGCAGCAGGTCCTGATGGTATCTGAAATCTGGCAGTACCTTGCAGGCTACTGACAGGTCACTGATGATACCAGCTAGGTGTCTGATGATACCAGGTCACTGATGGCACCTGAGGCTGTAACTGTAAAACAACACAGCTGGGTTATTCAGTTGCAGCTGAATGACATGTTAATGCATATATCCTCAGCCATCCATTTATACATGGCAGCACATGAAATGCAAATCAAGTTCTGTCTGCATGACAGTAGTAAAATCTGTGTGAGTGGACGGAAACCATTAATCTATGAGGTCATGAATAAAAGATCAGAGCAGTGAGATGATCCATATGTTCAAAATCCTCTGTTAGTACGGTAAGCTTGCGACAACAACTTTACAGTCAGTACTTTAGCAATATCACTGGCAGTGAGCTAGTGATATCACTGCCAGTGACCTGGGGATATCACTGTCTGTCAGCTCGAGATATCACTGTTACTAAACTAGGGTATCTCTGTCAGTAACCTACCGCTAATTATCACTGCCAGCAGCCTCACAATATGACTGTCAGTAAGCTTAGTATATAACAGTACATTGGGGATATCACTGGCAGTGAGCTAATTGGGATAATCAGTGTCCTAAAGCTTGGGATATCACTTTGAGCTAGTGATATCACTTGTTCAAGTAAGCAGTGATTGAGGTATCACTATCACAGTGTGCTAGGTATATCACTGTCTCAATGTTTGGCAGTGCATTATTCTGTCAACCCAGCTACGGTATCTTCAGGCTATATAACATGGCGTGTCATTTCGGCACGTTTCTATAAATGTCAGACTGGAAGTGTTGGACATAGAAACACATGTCGTGCCTCTGCAGTCCCCACATAAATTATCATTGCCGTCATCCAAACACAATCCATTAACCTGCCATTGCCTCCCAACCGCTAATGAATGGCGCACCGTGATGCAAAGTTTCCCAGGAAAAACTTCGATAATGGGAGTCAACCTGGTTAATGTGGCCTTAAACAACAACGGTAGGGGGTGAAGTGATTCAGGTAGGGTAGTTACTAATATCGGGACTGGAAGCATGGGTTTTATTAGTGAATAAAATTGGCTGGGAGGAAAAATAACACCAAAAACAACAGAAAACTGTGTGGCATACGGCATTTTTTTTAACCTTATTGCCTGCGTGGAACTGTGACATTGATCAAGATGAGAGCGGGAGGGAATGACACAGACTGGATGATGTTTCCTTTACTCACTGCCACTGGGGGGAATCTCTAATTGAAGGAGAGGAGTAGTTTATTACATTTTGACTTCCTGACCCCTACACAATTACATCCACAATAATGAAGTGATGGATAGTGAAGATCCTATAGAGTGGAATGATATGCTGCTGGGACTGAGAGAGGGACAGAGAGAGAGAGAGAGAGGGTAGAGAGGGAGAGGGTGAGGACAAGAAAGCAGAAAGAATGAAAGATAGAGAAAGAGATAGAGAGCAGAAAGAGAGAAAGAGAAAGGACACAAATGGCCCTTTCCCACCAGTAATCCAGAGTAGTACTTCAGCACATAATTTTAAGCAATTAAAAATTTCATGCTGTGTGTCCTGCTGCACTTTCACACCAGAAAAGTTACTTCGGTTCAGAATGAAGCCACTTTACTTTACCCAAATTATCTGCCAGGTGGCGGCAAAGTCGGTCATGTGGCTATAAGTCTCAAGGTTTGCTGCTGTCTAATCCATTTTCCCCAATATTTTCCAGAAAAAAAATTCACAACAAAAACAAAACCGTCTCGAAAGTGCTTTTGAAAAGTGGCAGCCCCCAAGTGACAGAATATCATTTAAAAGTCTCCTGTTCATTTTGTGACAATGTGACAACAGAGGCTCCACATGACCAGGCCTGGAAAAAGTTACTTTCACACTGAGTAATGCCAGCATAAATTAATTCGAACTACTGATTTGACTATTTTCCCGGATTAGTTCCATTGGCTGGGGAGGCAAAAATTTTACCAGGATTTGTGCGTTCACACCTTAAATTCTCCAAAGTTTCGGGACTTACACCAGCTTTAACTTTCTGATGTGAAAGGGGCGAAAGAGAAAAGAGTGGCCATAATGTGCTTAGCCCATCACATTCCTCCTTATGAAAGTTTCGATGACCAATCACAAGGCTCCATCATTCTGGCAACTTTTCCCTTCTTTAGCTAGTGCATCATCGGAAGTTTTCTGCCAAGGGATTTAAAATACATTTACTGCTATTAAGCGACATTACCAATGATGTCAAAATACATGGTTGCTTATTATATGAACTTAAATTATAACAATTTAACGTCACTTGCACTGGACACACTTGCAGATGTCAATCAGCAGCACGACAGCTTCATTGCCATATCTAGTACTCTGTGGATGCTATAAAAATATAAACCTTGAATTTCCAGGCTCGGGCTGAGGTTAACCCTGAACATGACACACACAAGTGTAATACAACTCAGCAATTTGTATCTCCCCCTGGTTATTTCAACTAAGCTAAAGCAGCGTGAGTTTGGTATTTACCTGCAGAGTGTGACCCTAGTCACCCTACTCCACAGGACACAGAGATCACCCCTGGCAGAAATAACATCACTGCCAACACCTTTCACAATGTAAGGACATTATCGGGGACAATCCTGGCACTTCCTCTACAGGAGGACCCAGGGAGGGCCAGTGATCCCCAATATGTCATTTTCTCCCAATCTGGTCCAGGCCCTGTTACTTTTCATTCCAGCTAAATTACCGCTAGCCGATATGACCTGTCTCAACTTGGACAAGTGATTTGGAATTCACTGTACGTAGCAATATCACTCTATTATAGTAACACAGACCAGGAACACAGATACTGACCAAGGTTTGTATTGATCACCAGTCAGCTAACAGAACGCGAGATCTTTCTATTTGTGAAGAAATTATTTGTGTGCATTTTTTATTGTACAATTTTGTTGAGGAGTGATTTTAAGCAATAATGTATCATAGAATACATGCTGCCATGAAAAGCATCCCTTGCTACATATAACTCTACATGTAGGTGCAGTTAATTTGTACCATTTTCTAGATGCCTCAACACTTCTCAGTTACTTATGCATCTTATAACTTAATTGCTAGATGACTCAACTTGTATATCTTATAATGTATCAGTTGCTATGTGACTCAACTTGTGTGCCTTGTGTATCTGTGCTATGCAACTCAATTTGTACTGTCTTATGTATGCTACCATGTGACTCAATTTGCACTGCCTTATGTACAGTATTTGATGCTATGTGACTCAACATGTACTGTTTCTCATGTATCCGCTGCTATGTGACTCAACATGTACTGTGTCTTATGTATCTGTTGCTATGTGACTCAATTTGCACGGTCTTATGCATTGTTGCTATGTGACTCAGCATTTACTGTGTCTCATGTATCCATCTGTTATGTGACTCAACATGTGCTGTAGGTGTCTTTATGTATCTGTTGCATGCTATGCGACTCAGCATGTACCATGTCTCAGGTATATGTTGCTATGCAACTCAATTTGTACCATTATGTATTTGTTGCTATATGACTCAACATGTACTGTACGTGTCTTATGTATCTGTTGCTATTTGACTCAACTTGTATGATGTGTCTTATGTATAGTAGGCTGTAGATCAAGATCAGTGGAATTAATGCATGTTTCTGAGGTTTATCCAGGCTTTTATTTTATTCCAACATGTTTCTGGACCTCATTTTTGTCACACCCATCCACCCACCCACCCACAGTTCCTGATTGCTGTAACCCAGAGACTACTAACATCCGCCCCTATATAGCATCTGGTCAGCATTGTCCGGCTACAGTGCCTAGGGAGCAGTAGAATTAATGGAATGGCGAAAAGGTCAAGCCATAAAGGGGTAATCGTGTCAAAAGTGACGATTTACGACAGATTTGCTACACCCGGGTATATTTGCTTAGCAAACAGCTAGGCTGGGCAGGTTCCTGTCGCAGCAGATAGCGAGAACACCCTCCGCGCCTGGTTAAATAACTCCCGGGCCCCTCCCCGTGGCAGGCAGCCGTGGGTGGCAAGTCTCACACGCCTGATGTAATACCCACTAATGTTCTTGTGAAGTCTTAGATCCATACAAAATCTGGCCGGAGAGGTCAGTAAGACAGGCTGATAGTGTTCTCAAAGTCACTGCAAGTCCAGTCTGTATCATGGCTTGGTCAGATAACAAAATACTTTGTTTCACAGTCATGTGCTTTATTTTCAGTACATGCTATTTTTATTTATCATATTCAGAGTGCATTTATATAATGGTATATTTTTGTTGTTCTTTTTGGGGAGGTATTGATCCTGAGCACAACAGCCAATTGAGGCTCAAATTAAGTCCAGCATTATTTTCAATTTTTATGTCTTCTATGAAAAAAAATTTCTTCTGTACATGAAAATATAAAATACGTTGTCTACCTAATTTGTGGAATAAGTAAAGTTTATGTTCCATAATCCGTGAAGTCATGTGTTCTTCTGTTTTAGATCGAATCAGCGCCTCAAAAGTTGTATTATTATCTGTTACTTGCATCATGTTGAGAAGTAAAATTTTAGTGATATAGAGTTAAACATGATTGGCCAAGTCTGGCACTGTACAGTGTCATGCAGATATACAGTAGCCACCAATCCTCAAACCCAACCATTCAGTTCAGCATACTGTCAGTCTATTCTTAAGTCTACCGTCAACGTACACTATCAGTCTACAATTTGCCAGTCTACAGTCAGTCTACATTGTCAGTTTACAGTCTGTCTACAATGTCAGCTACAAATATGTTGGTCGACTGTCAGTCTACTTCCACCGGGATGTTTCTTGTGTACAATGTACATGTATATTGTTTGATGATAACAGTATCTTTCCAATTAGAATTCTCAGTCTTTGTTGTTCCATACTTTTCTCAAAACAGTAGTAGAATATAGTTTGACACAAAAACATGTGATATTCACTGGTGATAGTTGATACTACCATCTGTCTGCATTATTTAGTCTACATTGTCAGCATATACTGTCTACAGTCAGTCCACATTGTCTACCATCAGTAGATGGAGAAGACAAGGCTGTTACCGTGGCTGTCAGACTCTGACTCCATCAATCAAAGTGGCAGGTGTATTTCCCCCATCATTGCCTTCCAATGGGCATGACCTGGTCTGACAATATGGGGATTAACCTCCATACCCACTGATAAAGAAAAAAGTCGCAGCAAAAGGAAACAGGGACCATAAGGCGAGGATCGCTCTGACTCGCTAGGGGATGATGGTACATTAAGATGGCGCAAACTCAGCACCATTGCAGAATAGCTCGCCAATGATCTAGAGACTGATTAACTATGGGGGGCGTCCATCTGTAGGCCCTCCAACAATAGGTAACGCAAGGTTTCACTCTTGGAGCAAGCTCTGTGACAGATATGTTCCAAAACAATAGCTATGAAGTTCCTGGCTGGGACGCTACCGACCAGCGACCTCCAACCTGGAGATTATGCGGCAGACAATCTGTAATAGCGCAACACTGGCAGGAAATTTATGAGTGGAGCTTTATGTTCTCCGAGTCTGAGCCAATTAATCTGAGGGAATAAAGCTGCTGCCACTTCCCAACTTATAGCGCGCTGTGAGTGTGTTATAAAGCGAGTCTCGCTGGCTTCGATGACAAGGCGGGTCTCCTATCAGACAAGGTAATCACCGTAGATAAAAGTCGCTGATTTTATTCTCTGACCCTGACCAGATGTACATGACAGGAAGGATCCCATCCCGAGCAGGCGACCAATCACTGACCTATTTCTGACCATGTGACCCTGTAAAATATCCGGTGGGCGATGAGCTATCAGGCACAGAACTTGGTGACAGACCACATGCCAGCGCTATAAGCATATACCTTGCCAACCAATGCCTCCACTTCTCTCCTTATAGCGCAGGTCAAGTCTTATAAATACTACCGGTATGTCTGGCTAGTACTTGTACATCTCGAATCTAACAGTTCATACCTCCCAGGTAAACACCTAACACCCAGTGTCATTTATAAGATTATTTAATTATGATCATTTAAACCGAAGGGCCAGCTAGTGTACACAAAATAATACTTGCACAAAATGTACAAGAAACTTGTAACTTGAAAATGACTGACCTAGGAGAGCAAGTTGTTCTGGCAACTGTTTGTCTCCTACCAGATGTCACAACAGCCCAAGGTTTTACCCCACATAATCTTTGTTGAGAAAAAGTTGCACAGCTTCGAAAGGAAGAACGACAGGGACATGCATCACTGGAAAGACTGGTATTGCTGTTTCCTCCTTCTAATGAACGTCTCTCACGAAAATTTGATTATGCCAAAACTGATAACCGATTTTGATATTTTACGCCTGGCTCAGGAGGTACTTGACATCCCGCTATGGGCTGGGGTGTGAGTTGGGGTGGCTTCTAGAGAGCCCTCCTCCAGTTAACTCGACCCTGCGGCATTGATCTTAAACGTCCTAGGGGAACTGCCGGAAGGCAGTCTCCTCCCAAAGTGGAAATCCATAATGTATTACGCAATATGCCAACAGCAGGAGTCCGTGGCCAGACCAACAGTCAGAGCAACACAGTGATTGGGCAAGGCTTGAAAAAAGTGGATAAAACTTCTCTCAATCTATTTGATGTTCCATATAGCCTTGAAATCACCCAGTGTAAGATGGAGTTCAGGAATCTGTGGCTGTGAGAGAACTGCACCAGCTATGTATACCCTGAAAGTATACACCACACTTGCTCTCCGGTTTCTTCTCCATGATGTTAAAACAACTGTGAAATTAGAAATTGTGGATTTCTGTCAATTTTTTGTTATACTTTTTTGGTCCATTTAACATGATTGTCAATGAGGGATTATAAAATGAGCAAAACGGACCAAAATTTGGGCCTCCGCGGCAAGTATGTAGTGTGCAGGGTATTTTTGACTGTTAACTGTTCAAAATCATTTTGAGGTCATTCAGTGTATTTCCAATTTTTCTGATTTTTGACAACTTTGTATCTCGAAAATGGCTATTTGTAGAGCGAAACAGAAAAACAAGAGGTCCAAGGACCTTGGCGCTCTGCTTGACAGCTGCAGTTGGGATGACATTGGCAATTTTTTTCTGCAGACTTGTATCAAAAACTCACTGCTGCAGACTAAA
>JAAUYG010107737.1_pt1 | contig 10483 bp, 10 predicted proteins | sample 7278091 | NCBI WGS metagenome assembly JAAUYG01 (sample SAMN14350201, study PRJNA611818) | marine sediment metagenome | isolation source: surface marine sediment (0.6m) | place: French Polynesia: Moorea | collected 2018-08
ACTTATTGACCCCTTGAAACTCAGGTAAGATGAAGCCTAGAGAGCCTGAGAATGCGGGTTGTCAGAGAGGCTGCTGTGAAGAACATCGTGAGTGATCCCAGCAAGACGACACTGATGACGATGAAGAGAAAGAACCCACAGCAGCCTCTCTGACAACCCGCATTCTCAGGCTCTCTAGGCTTCATCTTACCTGAGTTTCAAGGGGTCAATAAGTTTGACTTTAATTTGTTGTTGCCAAATATGCACACGTATGCGGAACAAAAATAAAGAAATTAATTTTCATAAACTTGTGTGCACACTTGTTGACCTACAATGATAATGAGCTGTCAGTTCATGACAAGTGGAAAATGTACCTTTGGAAATGCGCACAAAATAGTTGGTATTCCCCAGAGATACAATAAACCCAACACAATGTTTTTGCCCGGAGGGCAAATCACAGCTGCGAGATTGCAGGCAGCATGACCTTTTTGACCTTTTCTCTTTTATGATGAGGCTTTTCCAGGCTTTTTCTGTTCTGTCAGGTGTTGGCATCGTAGGGTATTTTCTGGCTGGTTTTGAGGGAAAACCAAAAGGTTTCAGACAGGTGCCAGTGGGAGACTACAGGAGTCCACAGGAGATGGGAGACCATGGGAGATTGCGAGCCAGCCTACCGGCATCTTTGGTGTGGCTTTTAATTTCTTTTGTAAGTTGAGAGATACATGTAGAATTGAACGAAAAAAACCCCAGAATCCTACCTCCACATTTTCCGCAACAAGTCCTGCAGCAACAGACGCATACCCCACCAATGGACACCAGAAGGAGAAGCAGGACACCAATAACAACGCACACCGAGTAACCTGCAGGGAACGAAAACATGTTGGTCAGCTCATATATCCTGCTTTTTAATCAAAGATTCATTGACCTGACTAGGAACACGTGTAAACTGAACGAAGGTTCCTTTTGGAAACTGGAAGATTCCAATTGCTCTTTATTTGCTTGGATGCAATCATGCTGCCTGTTTCACTTACCAATGGCATATTTTAACCATTCTTCGTAGTCATCTTGGAAGGAGTCCCGAATGGCGTCGTAGTCGGAGAAATCGACGCCTCTGTCCTTCATGTAGTTCAGGTCCCTGGGTTGGACAATATCCTCCAGGAAGAAATTGACCATGTCATACACTGGTATGAGGGCTTCATCCACCAACTCTTTGCCTCTAACCAAAGTGTCATTGTCACCCTCATTGTCTTCTGCCTGAGTCAGAATCTGGAGTTCTCCACCATTTGAGTTGTCTGAGGGTGATGCTGAAGAACAGCACACACATCCAAGGAGGAGAATCACCAACAGCTGTGTTGATCCCATGGTCAATGCAAGCTAACTTTCAGTTCAAGCTTCCACGACGAAAATTGGACGTGAAATCACGCTCTTCCGTTTTCTGAACAAGTGACTAATCACCAAAATGCCTTCATTAACTGTGCACTGAGGTTGATAACAAAGTGAACATTTAAGAAACAACACCCCGAGTGTATGTAAAATTGAAAAACCTTATCATTTATTTGTGTGAATCATTCCTTTATTTGTTCCTTTCTATGTTGCGAAACTGGAAAAAACAAATGGACAAAGTCAGACAGAATGGACTTTGACCACGACCTTGTTTGGTTGTCCGCACCTGAAGTGATTAATCACAGGTGATCAATGCGTCACGAGGACTTTTTTCGTTGTTTTATCAGTCGTTTTCGTGTGTACCTGGTGATCAGAAACAAGAAAGACTGACAGTTACATGTATTTCTGTGCATATATATTTCTTCAGCTACTCATGGTGAATCAAAAACATCCTGAAAAACGTCTTTCTGTGGCGCCTTTCCTCAGTAACCAGGGCATCCCGAGGAAGTATATAACGCCAAATAGGCAGTTCTGATAAGTTGTCGTTTGGGGGGGGGCAGCATCCCAAGGGGTTAAGTCTGGGTAGACCAAAGGTCTTGTTTCTAATGAAATGCCAACGGACAGCCAAAAAACAAGAATAAACACTCTATCCGCACATAGTGTGGCCGCCCATAGGAAACCACAGCAAACCCCAGTACCTGCAAATTTGTCCAAAACATTTTCCTTTTCCTGAAATCTTTCATTTTCTCTGATGAGTTAGAAAATGCCCAACCACACCAACTTTTGACCCCCAGCCAAGTGTGTTTCTTGTTGTGGGAACACCAGTGAGCAACCATAAGAAAGAAACCAAGGAATAAGTGACTGAGACGCACATTTCACAATCTTCCATTGTGTTTAAGATGTCTGCAAGAATCGTTTTCCAAATTCTAGCAGTTACATGTACACCGCGAGCAACCCGAAAAAAGGGCATTCATCTTGGCAGCCTTTCAGAGTCAGTAGTGAGCTTGCAGTCAGTTTTCATGCTCACATGCGGTGTCCTGTTGCAGCATCAACATAGTTTTTGTTGAACAAGTGAAAAAGGATGTTGGCATGCCAATGGTTAGCTGTTTGAGCAAATGCTTTGGGCCACAAAGTGAAATTGAAAACGACTGCTTTCCATCTGGCTTTTCAGAAAGAAGTGTGCGCAAATCTGCTCAAGTCCACCTCATTGGTGATACAGTAATATACAACAATCAGATTGTGTACAGATGCTTGGTCTCGCCATTTTGCAGTGAAGAGCCCTTGCAAAGACGTGATTGAAATGGGCGGATGAGTATGATGTACTCCTTGTTTCTGTGTGGAAAAAAGAACATTGTGGTCTCTTTTTATCTCGGTGATACTCGAGTCACCTCTGTCCTTTCAGAATACCGAGAAATGTTTCCATGTCCATGAATGAGACCAACACAACAACAAGCAGCCTCTCAAAATATCAAGAAGGCACTAGGAAAACGTGTTGTTTTCTGACGGACACAGAATCGCATCTCAGAAGCGCAATTTTTTGTGCAACTTTGAAGGTTGTTTTTCTGTTGTTGTTTTTTTTTGTTTACGTGCGGACGCACCATTTGTATATTATACACCAAAGACAAGAGTTCAGGTTTGCCTCTCATTTTTTTATATCCAGATGAGTATCGCTCAACAGATGATGTCAGAAGTGTATACAGTTTTAATGAACACAATCCTGTGAACAGCAGTCACTGCTCACTGTTTACTTCTCCTTCCTGTTGACCTCACCCATCGATTCTATTCTAGACGACTGCAAACCAGACGATTCCTTCGCAACGCCCGATTGTTGCGCACACGGTACCTGCGGGTCGCAGACGACGCTTGCGCGATCAACATCTAAAGTATCACTTGTTTCTGCGACCTTAAGTTTGTCAGGCCCATGAAACTGTTTCTGCATGATTCTGCTGCCAGAACAAGGAGTCGTGACGATTCCGATGATGTTGCGCGTTATTACGGGTCCATGGGGTTGCGCGCCAGGGACGGTCTGTGACTGAGCGGGAACGGGGCAGGTTCTCCAGTCTTCACTGTTGGTGCTGACGCCACTATGTTCCTGCTCTTCCAGCCCTTGTACTTGGCGTAAATGACCATAACAACCAGAACAGCAGTAACCACCACAATGGACAACATACACACCACCAGTGTGATTTTGAATGTCAAGGCATAAATGTGTCTCTTTTCCTCCAAGTCACTGTCGTATTCTGTGGAATTTACGCCGGTTCGGTTTGAAGATGAATCTGCCATCTGAGTCGATCTGTCATCTGAAACAACAACAACAAACTGAATGTTGCTTTGACTGCTTACAATGAGACGTATTTTTTCAGGAAAACGACAGATCAACATGTGCATTTGACATCAAAAACAACGCAAATCAGCCTTTGCAAGGAAGTGTATTTTGTTGTTAGGTGCCTTAGTGCCACACACAAGCAATTTGTTTATACCATTTTTGGCAACTTTCATGGTCACAAGGCATATTGCCAAAGACAGAAAAAAGTTGCTTTGTTGAGGGTTTTTTTTTCAATCTTTCAAAGGATTCAGGGACCCACACTGTATTGACACCTGAATGTGCGCCGCGATTCCGGCGTGACGCACCCTCCCCCTCATGCAGGGAACTGTTGCTGTTGGCAGCTTCAACAGTAACGTTTTTGTGCATGGTGGACTCAAATCCACTTCCAAAAAATGAACCTGATGTTGAACTGTACCTTGTTCTGGATTCTCGTCAGTCTGAATGGTTGGAATCCACAAAGAACAACTCCAAATGAGAATGTAGGTCAACATCTGCAAGAGACTTGAAAGTCTGCCTTGATCCATTGCTTCACTCGGCACCATTGTCGACGCAAAATCCACTACAGGTAACAACGTCTACGGCTTCTGCATGGATTGTCAACAACAACAAACAATTCAAGTCATATTTTCGAGTACAAATCCAATTACCAATGGAAAGTTGTCGCCATCCGTCTTCACTGACTCGTATAAGTGTGTAAATATGCTCTCGGTGGAGTGGTGTAAATCCGTGATTATGTCTATTTTCCTGCTGCAGCCAACGAAAATAACACAGATATTATTTGAGGCGGCTTCGTCCGACAGTCTGAGCACCGCGTACTTAGTACTGCAAACTGTTCACATCCGGATTGTGTACAGCTTCTCCCTTCCTGTTCCGGATGTCCAATTTGCGAGGCCACCAAACACGAGCAACATATTCTTCTGCATTAATGTAAAGGCGAACCTTTTTGACAATTGAGCAGGGTGCTGAGTGAACTTTAGCACTTGACAAATGCAGGCAGCATCTTCTCTGCATTGCGTATTGATGTAAGTCGTTCAAGTCAGACCCACGCTCAATTTCGCTTGTATCAGAAGCGCAAACACTTCAGCTGCCCATCACTCTTGTCAGTGTTTTTGACTTCGTCCATCTATTTCTCTACATGCTTCTGAATTAACTTCAAACAACCTAAAATTCTGAACAGTCATTTATTTGAAAGTGTACATGATTTTAAAAATCTTGAAGATTCAGTGATAGTAAGTTAGCAAAAAATAAATAAAAGCTCTATGTTTGTTGTATCTCAGGAAAGTTTGCCTTTTTCCAAAATAAATATTTACAGCGTAAAGTCTCGATGTATCAGGTTGTTTCCATTGGCCAGGCCAGAACAATGTAGCTAGCACCCATGTCACACACAAAAAATGTTGTTTTAAAAGTTGCACTTTCTGAGAAACAAACGCACAACAACAATGCTTGAATCAATCAACCACGGAATTGATGCAGCGCAAAGAGACATTGTGAGGCTCTATCATTACCAAAGTACTCCACAAGGCGCTTAAATTTCTCGCATTTTTCGAAAATGTGGCAATTTTCAAGCAAGATGCGCAGAGCATTCCCGCTTGCAACGTGGCAAAATATCTTCGAAGGCAAAGAGGCAAACTAACAATTATGCTTCTAAAACTGAATCTTTAACCAAACATATCACAGCCAGACTCCTAAAACAACGTAACAAAAGTAAAATGGAGGCCAGTTTCTTTTCACCCAACTCTCTCTTCCTTATTGCACAAAACGCTCCTTACAATTTTTTCATACATCTCAACAAAAGCGCAAAATAGAACAAGTATATCTGTGCTTTCGGGATGCGAAATCTAACACCAGTTCGACAAGCACAATCGGAACATCACAGTGAACCACGGGAGGAACAGACGAAGGACGTTTTACTCAAGACGTTTGATTCGTCGGAATCACGTCCATGTTTGTACGGCCGGTTTTGGAGACACTACGACTTGATGCAGTTCCCATCTTTTTTGCAGCAGATTTTGCGCTTTGTTGCAGAACCAAACAACACAACAGTCACTTAACAATGTGCACATTCGTGGCCCTTTGTTTCCACCTGGATCGCCCATGTGGTTCAATGTTAGAAACTGTACAGTCTCTTTCACCACTGCTGTACCTTGTTGTGGTTTTTGCCTGAGCTCAACAACACAGATGTACGAAGCCAGAAGCTGTTCAGAGACAAAGGCAGAAATATCTTCAGCGCAAAAAATCTGCTGAAACACAGAAGATTTCTAAATTTTACAGAAACTTCATTTTGATTTGATCAACATAGGCAATTTGTACAGCATTGGCTCTTTACAACATTACTGCCTTAAACAGTTCAGAATAAAAACAATGAAAGCCCAACTGATGTTAAAAGTTAAGACCTTTTGCAAAATGCCCAAGACCCATTTCGTTGCCAGTTTTTATCTTGCAACTGCTGCTCCTGAAAAACATAGAAAATCTTTGCAACACCAGGCACCTCTTGCATCTGCTGGGTTGGTCTTTCACCGTGTGCAGATTTGAGTGGAATGATGAAATTTTTTATCACAAAACAGAGATCATTTAACAAAAGCACACACAAACAAAAGGGGTTCTCCAAACAGCAATTTACCTTGTACCCGACTTTGTGCTGCAGTTTGCCTGATCGGCACACTTTGACAACTCATTGAAATTCTGGCTACTGTTCAAATATTGCTCCTTTTGGACAACAAATCTATTTTCACAACTATCTTCTGAACCAGAAGAATGACAAGCCAAAAGAAGCGCACAGCAGTTCTGCGTTGTACAAGTGTTTGAAAGCATTCTGTGAAACCCAAGGCACAACGATTTCTATGCAGTTCAGGAGTCGTTGTCATACGCTACTTTCCCACGAAGTAACGGTGAGTCGTTGCTGCCGAGGTACCGGTATCTTGGTGCGTCTGGTTATCACTGTGGAACTACCACCCTGTCCCAGGTCTATGTGCACAAGCAGGGAAGCAAAACGAAGAGGTTGCTGCATCCCTTCAGATGACTGTAAGTGAACCCATCTGTAACCTACAACACAGGTACACATCCGTTAGCGTCTCGACCGAAAAAAAATGTTTTTAACATCTTGACCACACGGATCACAAGATTTAGTTGCGGTTATGAGCAAACTTCAGACTCGTGCAAGCACACCTGGACCTCGTTCCCACAAGGTTGAGGAAAATTTTGTCGTTGTGTGTGTGTTTGTGTGTGTCAGAAAATCAACTAACAGTTTCACATTCCCACTGAGACCAAGTGTTTTGCTCATAACCGAAACACATGCAAACATTCACTTCTATGTTCTTCGTTCATTCAGGTCCTGGTTATTACTGCTGCTGCTTTATGGATCTCAATGGTTTTGTGGGCGTATGAGCGTCAGACGAATGAAATAATCTTGTAACTTCCACAACAACGTAAGAACGGCATGCATTACACATTGTAAAATGTACACAAAATCACGTGTCTAGAAAGTTTTAAAAATCTGAAAAAATTTGCTGAAAGACCAAAAGAGAGCGAAAGGAAGCACAGTTGAAGACGAAGGAAAAGCTTGTTTCATGGGAATCTTTAAGTCAGCCAAATGTTTGAGGACCCAAAGAGTGAACCAAAAAATGGAAATACCACTTAGTTCTGCAGTTTAACAGTCCCATGAGAAAAGAATGTTGTGTGAAGGAAACACCTGGACGGCATGCAAGATGAAGCCAGAATTGTTCAGGTCCTGGAAGTGGATCTGGTGTTGATCATTTTCCCGTCTTTTACGTACTGGCCAAACACAGCACAGATGATCAAACTCGCAAGTACAAACAGTGTTCTTGCGATCTTTCTGTCCGAATTCCGTCTTCCAAGACCAAACGCACACTGATGTGTTACCAGTCTACTGAGCAGCAAGTCAGCTCGGCAAAGTTAGACGAATCGCAATCGTAAACTCTTTTTTTTTAAAATCAATTGTACTTTCCACCTTTCCAAAAATGCATTTCCTTTGACAAAGAGACTCCACCGGCATGTTAGTGCACGTAAGTATTAGTCGCTGTAAAATTTTTGGTCGAATAATCTACACTAACCACACGAGAAGGACGCAGGGAGCGCGGATCTGTTCTGTAACATCTTAGTGGCGGAACCTTGTGATGTGCACGAAAAGTGCCGCTCCGAATATTGGCTCTCCGTGTTTTGACCGCAAATGTACCGTCCGATAACCTAGATATTCGCAGACCACAGAGGGCAAGAGAAAAACACAACAAAGATTAGTTTTTACATCACTTTAAGACAGAGACTGCTGTCAGATCTCCACGAAGACAATGGTGAAAAGTGCTGAACACGACCTTAACTCGTGGTGGCTTTGGCGTGGCATGCATCAAAATGGAAGCAAAAACAAAGGGAAGCAAAATGGTATTGCTCTGAAATTTCTATCTCATACCAGCTCTAAAATTTCTATCTCATACCATTTTGTAATGAATGGGGAAGCCAAGTACCAAATGAAAAATCTTTCATGCAAGAAAGTCAGCAAAACGCTTTTGAAAACGAAAGTAAAAGCGTAACATGCAATGTTTTCTTTCCTGCAGGATAAACAACCAAACAATGGGAATTTCATTTTTCTTCAAAAAATTATTTCACGTCTGCTAACTTGCCAGTACTTATCTTTCTGTTTCGCTTCGAAATGAAATAAAAAAGGGCCGCACAAAAAGGCGAAACGATCTGGAGCAACACAAGGAGTAACAACTGCTGTTCTGACCACTGTATTGGTCACGACTGTCAAAACCTGTCTGGCTACAAAAGCGTGTGGTTCCGCAATTGTAGCAAACTGTATTGGGACATTCGCAAACCAAAAGGAAGATAACTTACGTCCAAAACCTTAACGAGTGAAACATGAACGTTACCTTCTACGGCAGTGTATCTAACTGCAACTCAAAGCACACGGTCTAAAACTCATTTTCCAACACCGTCCACCACTAGCACTGTTTGATCGTAATTGATTTTCAACTTTCGTGACTGTTTCCAGATCTGACAGTCCAAAGACCCATCGTTGAACACAACACCGGATTTCTGGATTCGGTTGTGCTGGAAAGTGGGATGGTGTACCTGGCATGAGACTGTTGAATGGCAGACAACACTGCGCCACGAGGACGTTACTCGTGATGGATTCGTAGTCCATCACCTGGAACTCCACAATCGCCAGATCAGGAACTGCCACATCAAACTCGAAGGTTTTTTTGAAAACCGGATGAAACCCTGCAAAAGGAAAGGACATGTCACCAACCACAGCAAGGCGAGCGCAAATAACGTTCACCTGCACTTAAGTTGTGCATTGGCTTCACTTTTGATTTCCAGCGATGAAACGTCAAAATTTGTTTGCACGCCTTGAACACAAAGCCGCCTTGACAGCTGCGTAATTTTCAACGTTTCTGAACTGTTTGAAGTTCACAAAAAGGGGCCTTCAACAAAGTTGCGTCAGACAATCCAGTGCATACCGTTGTTGTGCACGTAGTCCGTCTTTTGCGTGCAGTTGTCACGCGGAACACCGGAAATCTCCACCTTGACGTACGGATCCAGAATGCTTTTTTTCCTGTCACCTTTCTTTTTTGGCAGTTGATATCCGCTGATCACCTTGAAAATAAAAGTAGAACGAGTGTTTTTTGTGAACCGTTTCAACCATTCTCCTTGATTTCTTCAACCCAAAAGGAGTCTGTACAAACTATGCAGAAATTTGTTCTTTCCTGCGCGAACAATTCAGTCCTCTTTTACTTCTAAACCCAGACTGTCATGGCTCGCCCATGAGTTTTTGAGAAACCTTCACAAACACACCTGAACTTTCAGTTTGCGCATCCACTCTGGGGGAAAAGGTCCAGCTGGATTGAAGTTTGACTTTGCTGCGAGGGAAACAAAATTGTGACTTGGAGTTAAGTGTGACAACGCATTGTGAAAATGAAACAGACACACAAGTAATCACTGCAGTATTAACGGCATCCGACTGAATGTTCTGATTGAATTTTGTTCTGCGAAAAAGCACAATACTCACGGTCAGTAAGGAATTTTGGTTTGAGAACGTATCCACATCCGCCGTTGTCCTTGAATCTTCCCTTGTACACCATCATGGGTTCATCTGGCGTCTGGTAGTTCAGCGCAACTGAAACGAAAGAAGCCAGAGTTTTGTCCCAAAACGCTAAGCTGCCTGCTGTTCAACCATTCTGCACAGCGAGGACGACCAGGCTTTCTGTCCATCCATTGGCAGTAAGGGGGGCGCGTGGACACAGTAACAACAAACTGATCATTACACGCGTCTCACTGATACCTTCAGTGAAACTTTGGAGAATCCAACAACATTCTTTGCTCAAGAGCATAGATCTTGACTCGGACAACAACAACGGAAATGATGCTGAATTGAATTCCCATTCTAAACACTACTGCGCCGATTGTCAAGAACGAAGGAGGAATGATTGACTACCTATTTGACAGCCGCAGTTGTGGAGCGCGGCGGGATGATAGTTACTGGAGTCAGTGCGGAACCCGGACGGGTAGGTGCGCACGAGCTGGAACTGCGTGTGCTTCACCATCTTCACCGGTTCATCTTCCGCCAAACTCATCACCTTGCTCTCAGAGATCGACGACATCTGCTTGCAGTTGTCTGTAATGAGATTTTTTACGATTCAGTTCTGAGATTTTTGTCTTGTCCTGTGACTGGATGAAGAAAATAACCACAAACACAAACTCAACCTGGCAAAGGTCAGTCCACTTTCGCACTACCAGCATATCACAGGCGAGGAGAAATGTAAACTGTGTATGCAGCTAAATTCG
>JAAUYG010086121.1_pt1 | contig 10482 bp, 2 predicted proteins | sample 7278091 | NCBI WGS metagenome assembly JAAUYG01 (sample SAMN14350201, study PRJNA611818) | marine sediment metagenome | isolation source: surface marine sediment (0.6m) | place: French Polynesia: Moorea | collected 2018-08
GAGAGAGAGAGAGAGAGAGAGAGAGAGAGAGAGAGAGAGAGAGAGAGAGAGAGAGAGAGAGAGAGAGAGAGAGAGAGAGAGGAGGGGGGGGGGTCACCAACTTGCTTCCTGCCCTATCAAATCCGCCGCAAACCCCTAAACGCTCCCCAAAGCAGGAGAGGACGATTTGCCTTCTTTTAGAAACAATCTGTCGGCTTCCCCTCCGTTGTGCGCGCTCAGTGTGTTATGCGGTTGTAGGACATAGCAAAGTGGTACTCACCACCGATAACCCAGGTCCCGATTCCCCGATTCTCGCCACCGCCTCAATATAAAGAGAAACAATAATAAGCCCCTACAAATCAAAGGCGAGTAGGAAGAGTGTGCTTCATTTACCAGCGGCAGCATCGTGAGACCACGTTGAGAGCGGTAAAGTGGCAATCTCTTGGCTTTGGTTGCCAGGTAGACGTAGTTGCGGTTGGGAGGACAGGCTGTAACCCAGGGAGAAATCTCTGCCACCCAGAAATCCACAAGGAGATGAGACTTGGCGGTTCATTCTGCTGGAGATATACTTGTCTTGTTTTTACGTCTGCTTTCGCAGTTTAGCTTTCTATTGAAATATCTTTATCCTGGGTGGGTCAGTTACCATTAGGTATTCTTCCTTGACGCCCAATATTATAAAATACAGCACGAATAAGAGCATGAAATTCAGAGTGACAAAATTATATCGACTGTGGTATTATAGTAACTATTTTTTAAAGATAGGCTAAATAATAATTTTTTGCTACATTATCGCACTGATGCACTTTCAAGACTTTAGAATCATTATAATATGACAAGATCTGGAGAGATCAAATCTTAGAAGAGGGTAAAATGAGAACATTATGTAGAATTCAAGACTGGATTTAATAGACTAAACAGGCAGGTATGTGTGTCCCCCGTCTCAGGATAGAACTTGTGCCACGTGCCCCCACGACCACGTAGAGGATGAATAGAAACTTTATGGTAAAATGCGCCAAACATAGAATAACCGTGAAAATCTATACTAACAGTTAAATATGAAATGCCCCAACTTCACTCATATAAATGACTGAGAAAAAAATATGTTTATGCTTACACATGTACTTGTGGCGGGGATCTAGCTCCACTAGTCGCGAAGATTAAGAGTAATCTGCTTTAACATGCATGGCTAAATCCCACTATAATATCTAATACAGTGGAACCTGGGAATTGGGGACACCCAAGGAACTGCCAAAAACTGTCCTGAATTCTAAGGTGGTCTTATTTCTCAGGTTTATTTCTATATACTAAATAGACCTAGGGACTGAAATAGGTGTCCTTAATTCCCAGGTTGTCCCTATTTCTTGGGTGGTCTTAAGGACAGGTTTCACTGTATCTGATGGGAGGTCAGTCTGTGGATATGGTAATGGTCAACCAGCACGTACGTGGTGTGCGGGCCCGGTGTGTGGGTGTTGAGAAGAAATAGCATTCTTCCTCAATTACTCCCGCGGTTTAGTGTGCCCTATCATACACTGTGTAGATACCATGGTGCAAGCTAATGGTAGTGGTTTAGTTGTTTTGTGTAGTGCTTTGCTTGTAAAACCAGACCGATGTAGTGGTTTAGTTTTCTGTGTATTTTTTTTTGCTTGTACAATGAGACCGATGTATCCATCCAGATACAAGAACAAATAAACCTATCTTGAATCTTGAACCTTAAATTCATCTATATGAATTAAGGAGTCTTATATCTACCTTCATTTTAATCTAGCTTGAAATGATAAAATGCATATTTCATTTTTAATGTCACCCCCATTGTTTTGTTAAATTGGTCTATGGCTTCATAGAATATGCAGCAGAAATGAATCATGCGTGTTTATGTCTTAAAACTAACTCCTATTGTTTTGTCTAAGACATGATTCTTGCTCCTCTGGAAACTAGCCTTACACAATACTAGTACTCCAGAAGGAGGTGATCTGGTGATTAGTCAAACCAACACTCGTCACACATGCGATCTGTAAAGCGTTTTATTACAGCTGGTATGCCTCAAGTAACTGATAACAAAGACAGGTCATTGCATTCACTTTTCCCCCATCGTCAGGACGACATACATCTACGCTTACATAAATAACATAGCACCAAAGCAAAGTATAGAAGCCTGCTCCTTATATACATGGCCACATAGAACGAATATATATATGTCTGCAACAACCACGGTTTACACCAAATGATGGGCCTAACTGGGGTAGGATTAAACATAAGTTCAGAATTGCTAACTTATACCATGTTGACAGTCGTGGAACAATAGTTAGGCAGGCAATCTGATAGTCAAACTATTTTTGGGTGTAGAAGGTAGTATATATATATAAATGTGGGATTGTCTGAAGCTCCAGCCTCTGGCACGTGGTCGTCGTCATCATCATCATCATCATCATCATCATCATCATCATCATCATCATCATCATCATCATCATCATCTGATACAGTTGGGTTGTGGAGTCAAACCTATCTGAACGATATTATATTACTCTCTAAAAATTCACCAGAAGCGACTCCCTCCTACACGTATCTGTAGCATTACACAACACAATGGGGTTGCACAATAAACATCAAGCCTTGGCTGGACTGACAGAAAGATCCCTTTGTGCCAGAAGTGTATACATAGTTCATAATCTTCATAATCTAACATCTAACCAAGCCCTGCCGACAGACAAATTTACCCTTGAACTGATACAGTTAGTGTCGATCACATAATACTCGCAGGTCCGCTAGCTATATACAGGCGTTGTAAAAAAACAAGAATTATGAGGACAAGCAACAAGACAGAAAGGTGATAAAGATATTGAAATTAAGGCACTGAAACATAACGCATCCACCTCAAAGGCCTGATGACATACATGAAACAGGAAAAGAAGAAAACAAGAGGTCCATGGGCCTTGACACTCTGCCTGACGACAGCAGTCATCCATTTAATAGAAAACGTTCCCACGAAGTAGTTCACACAAACGGCCCAAATTGTAAGAGTTATATTAAACCATGTGGCCTTTTATTCGAGCATACCATATTTCACCAGTCCACCAAATAAATTAGTGGATAATCACAAGAGAACTATCGACCAGTTTGCGTCAAATAGTCTAATGGCTACATAAAGCTAGTATTTAATAAATCTGAATTTCTGGAAAATAGCATGGAATAACTAATAGCATGGAATTTACATGGAATTGGCGCTCTATAAATAACCACTAAATAATAACTAAATAATAATAATAACGTCCAATTCAGTTTGAGGCATCAAGGGTCAAAAGAATCCACATTAATAAGACACCCAAGAGGTCCAAATTGTTATCAGTTTCACTCTATCATTATCCGTTCTTAATAAAATTGCATCTTTTCATTATTAATGACCATGAATTTGACCCCCCCAAGGCCACCCAAGAGCGAATGTGATGGCGCAGTTGGACGCCCCACGATTGACGATTTGTTAGTGTTCAATAGTAACACATACCTTAATTCTACTCCTTTCTGAGCTATAACAGTTTGAAATATGTGACCTTGAACTACACCTGTGACCCAATGTCAGATCTAACGGTGCAGTTGAACTAACCATATTATGACTTTCGCCTATTAGTGTTTAACCGTAACACAATTCCCAAATCAGGTGTTTTACAAGATATAAGAAGTCAACATCTAAGTGACTTTGAATTGGATCTATTAATGTATCTGAAGGTCAAATCTAACGTTGCAATTGGACTCCCCCTATACTTCATTGTGACATATCAGCGGTTAACAGTAACATGGCAAGCTCGGCTTGTTTAAAAAATATAAGCCAATAAACATCTTCCAGTAGAACGTACGTTAAGCCTTTACCATAGACGGTAATGGTAAATTTCAAAGTTTCATAAAAAATAAAATTTGCAAAATTTCAAAAATTTAAAACAGTAGTAAATATGAATTTTTTAGGGGCCTTGAAAAACTTCGGAAATGGTATTAGTAAAGCACCGTTTTCAAATGGTCATTTTGGGTAACCTTGAAAGCGCGCAGAGTGAGCCCAAATGACCCTGACATATCGTAGGTCAAACGTGCCCCTTATATAATCAAAACCTACCCTCCGAGGTTTAGTGTAATGGCGAATTGAAATATTCGCTTTAAAATTTTCAAACATTTTATTTGAACCCCAGAGTGAAATATTTTTATTGGAATAAGCGGACAACTGTGAGAGAAGTAGTATTTTGAAAAGGTCATTCTCGAAAAATCCGCAAGTGCACCGAATGACCCCAAAATGACCTTGTCACATCATATTACCCCTGGTGTACTATGGAGCGATATACGTCCTCGCCCAGGAGCCTAAAATTTCGTGTGTGTCGCTCTACGGTCGCTCGTTCGGATGATTATATATATATTTTTTATTTTCTCCCATCAGGGGCAATAGTAAACTGAAATTTGAAAGCACAAATCAACAAAACTACTTTGGGGAGGTCCAACGAGCTAGCAAGTATGGACAGAGGTTTGAAAAAATTCGGATCTGATTTGCACAAGGGGTAGCGTTTTGAAATTTTCTCTTCCATGGTTCTATTTGAACGAATGAAAAACATTCGTTTAAGTTCGAAAAATCGAAATTAAAAAATGTCCGTAGATGTGGCTGATAGCTACCTTTCCACAAAATAAAATCGACGGTAATGCGTTTAACGGTTTCTGAGAAAAAGCCCCTTCACGGACGGTGCAGTGAATGGGCCGCGGACGTCCGCGCCACGACAGTATCTCTTCTACATTGTCAAGCAGCACTAAAATGTATACAATGGAATAGCTAGCAAAATAAAATCTTCAACTTCAGAATGCGTGCCTCATTCAAGAATCGCTAGGTGAAGATTTATTTTAATTGCGGGTTTAATTTTATATTTACTGAACACAAATTTCCACCATTGACCGTCAGCAGATAGATCTAGTGTTTTGCACACGATTTGGAACCCACACACCGACTATTTCCGAGGGAACTGGCTTTACGATAGTCAGCCAGGTACAGCCGATGTTGTACAGTTGATGCTGGCCCTGTAGCACTAGCCAGCACTGTAGGCATAACGCCATCCCCCAAGTTCCAAAATCTGGAAAGTCGAAATTCCTTGCAGCGACTTGCAATCGTAGAGGCAACGGTCTTGTCGGGTGTTTTGGTAGGGGTTGGTGGGGACAGTTAACGACATAGTTTGAAACACTGTATCCTCAGGCATTGTCTAAAATGTACGTTTTTCTAATCCATCTTGTCAACTGTGATGCATCACCGGAATAATTTCTTAACTTTGTTCTCTCTTTCGAGTCCACTTTCTTGGCCTGACACTATGAAGAACAACATCTGTACAAAGGCTTCTCCAAATCAAAGCTCTAGTTTCGCACCACTGCAGTGGCAGGAGGGTGGGTCAAAGGTCGCAATCTCCAGTCAGTGAGCGCAATATCTTTACCTCCCCAGTCGCCACTGACAGCTCACAGAAGATAATGCAGGCAGATAAACATGTTGATAAATGAATAGTATCCAGAATTTACCTCATCATAACGTGCAAGTGCAGGGTCGTCTCATGGGTCGCCGCCAGACTGCGATCGCCACAGCAGGAAAAGAGACAATGCCACCATAGGTTGCCTCGGGGGCAACGCGATTGTTATAGTACTCCGGTTACCACAGCGACGTCATAAGCATATATGCCTGACTCGTGTCCGCGTGCACGTGTCACACGTGACACGGCAGCACCAATGAAAGGCGCAGTTACATCTCTTTTTGGCCGTGTAGGTCTCCACTCTGTAGCCGCGGCCACAGCACAGTAGGTCACACCCGGCCACTCCCATAGACGTGGCGTTACACTCCCGGCCCCGGGTTCCTCTCACTCCCAAGGAGTTGTCCCTGTCACAAAAGTCGGGGGAGTTCTCATAATATACCAGGTCCCTGGGGGTGGCGGGCTTGTGGTTGGGGTCGGCCGAGATCAGGCTCACTCGCCGACGGTTGCCTGAATTTCCTGGAAGAACGCATTAATATCAGATCACTCGTGGGAGAAGTGTTTGCATCCCCTGGGAGGGGAGGGAGGTCGTTACCAGACAGTTAGATTATGTGACATGTATTATTTTAAGGTCAATAAATATTTGGTTTAAAAACTGTATTCATGGGATATGTATTTCTTTCTTTTCTCCGATACATATATTGAATTATCTGCCTACAAAACTACCCTACCATATCTCTAGTTGTCCACAGACCTCACCAATAATGTATCCCCCTCTTTACCCATCCAGCCCACCACTCACCCTGTATTTCTTTAGTGACGATACAGTCCCAGTAGTCTCCTTGTATTTATAGTTACCACCCAACTTTACCACCTACCCTCTATTTGCTTACTTCCCGCCCAGCCCACAAGTCACCCTGCCTCTCTCTAGCTAACACCGTTTACTCGCCCTGTACCCGTCAATATTTGTATCTCACTAGTTAATACCCAACCCCACAACTTGACTCCCACTGAATTTTCCAAGTTACCATCCAGGCCGACCAGAACTCCTGTATCTCGCTGGTTACAACCCAACATACATGTAAGAACAACCATTTATCTCCTTAGTTACCACCCAGCCTCAGCACTCCCCATATATCCCTATATAGTTACCACCCACACCCACCCTGAATCTCCCTATAGTTACTGCTTAGTTCCACCACACACTCTGATCGTCCATATAGTTACCGTCTAGTCCCACCACTCACCCGGTACTCTCTAGTTACCACCCAGTCCCACAACTCGCTCTTGTACATTCTAGTTACCACCCAGCCCCACCACTCACTCTGCTACTCTCTAGTTACCACCCAGCCACACCACCCACCCTGTTACTGTATCTCCCTAGTTACCACCCAGCCTTACCACCCACCCTGTATCTCCCTAGTTACCAACCAGTCTTACCACCCGCCCTGTGTCTCGATAGTCACCACCCAGCCTTACCACTCCCCCCGTAACTCCTTAGCTACCACCCAGCATTACCACCCACCCTGTATCTCCCTAGTTACCATCCAGCCTTACCACCCACCCTGTATCTCCCTAGTTACCATCCAGCCTTACCACCCGCCCTGTATCTCCCTAGTTACCGCCCAGCCCCAACACTCACCATGTATCTCCCTGGTTACCGCCCAGCCCCACCACTCACCCTGTATCACTTTAGAAGCTCCGTCAAATTTCTCCTTCAAGACGTTGCCGACCTTGCGGAAGCTGGGAAGTTTCATCCAGCAGGTCTCGATGGCACAGCTACCGGAAGTCCCGTGACACTTACACTCCCGCTGCATCCCTGACGTCACGTGCTGAGGCAAGTGAGGAAGGGAGAAATATAAACACGACCCAAACACGTAAATATACTTGCATATTGCATCATGAAAATTATAACTCGAAAACTCGTGTCCTTTTACATCCCTGCACTCGCATGGTATAGAAAATTGGTTTTGATCTTCTTTATTTTCTCTACTTATTATTATTATTATTATTATTATTATTATTATTATTATTATTATTATTATTATTATTATTATTATTATTATTATTATTATTATTATTGTGATCACTATTATTGTCATAATCATTATCATTGTTGTTTTGTTACTGTCGTTGCTTTTGTTATTGTTGTTGCTTTTGGTGTTGTGCTTGCAGCTGGTTGAATTACAGGAATTATATGGCTTGAGCAGGATCAGTAGATCATCAACGGAGTGGTTGTTTATGATATACTGGCACGTAGACTACACTAGTGACATAGGTTATTCAAATGTGAGCTTTGATTACAGCTACTTGGACCCACAGTAAGATCAGTGGAATCGATGGGAGAAGATAAACGCTTTCTTTCATCCAGGTTCTTTATTACCATCTTACATGTACTTATACATAATGCCAGTTAGATTGAGAAGAACGAATCTGACCACCTTCAGCTCCTCAAAAACTAATCAGTCTAGAAATGAACATAAGTTCACTAATCACCATGACCTCCATTGTCATGCCCATGGTTAAGATCTGTTTGGACTTTGAAGCTTAAGAAACGGGCTGCAGTGATGTTACACTTACATATGTAAGGAAAGGAAATTAAAAAGAAGAAAGCAAATAAGCTCTAAATGTGCTTGATCAGATAATTACTGCTACAGAATACTTTTACACGAAACCGCTGGATCACATACAGAGACTGGAAATTGATCCGGACAGTATTGCTATGACTAGACAGCCACCCCTGGATCGGCGTTAGGATGTAATGTTCATGGCAACAGATGAAGGTATCCACGGAGTGACCAAAAAAAAAAAAAAAAAACCGGAACAGACACAACAGATGGGAGTTTGCAGGTTATATTTCGAGTCGTTTGGTTCTACAATACATTGATACTGTGGTAACCGTTTTATTAACTAGGTGTGGAGTTTACAGTTGTGTGGTTGATGACATTTTGTGCTTTTTGTACAAATATTTAACACCGAATCCAGTGTGCAAGAAGATAATGACTACAATAATAACTGGTTGTGCCTCCGAATGATTGCATTAATACTGGGTATGGATACACACATTGTTGACGATTGTAGCTCTCCTATAGCTTGAAGAGTAGCACACTGAAACCTCATGTACTGTTCCAGAAACCACTGAAGTCGTAATGCTGTGAATCAGCCATGTCGCCAGTTTCCACAAAAAGCACCTCAGAAACAAGCATGAACAATTACCCTGCCAAACCAAGCCATTGTGATAACCGTACTTAAGATGATAACTTTTCTACTTGAGAGTTTACTGGAATCCAGCCCCAGGGTGCCCAAGTTAAACGCGGGGTTAAATATGACGAGTTCTTCTATTGACAGGTAAGTGGACCTAGTTACCAGGCGATTCTCCCACAGTAATTGGAAAATTGTGAACACACACGCTTGGAATACGTTCTCTTCTGTGAGACCAGTGTGGTCTCTAATCGCCGGCTCACCAAGCCCATTCTCCCTCACCTGATGAGGACAAATCTGGCTATAACAGCGACCACGGCTATAGCTAGCCCCTCCGAGTCGCATACCTTGTACCCTGGTAGCTCTGTTTTTAAAAAAAAAAAATCCCACCACACAGCGAGTCCCATTCAAAGTGACAGGACCTTGACTTTGATATCAAATTAATTCTCCGCCACTAGAAAATTAAAGACGGGGCCTGCGGTGAGGTGCGAAGGGGGGCATGGGCGATAAAGCCCCCACTATGGCGGTGTCGTCTGTCGCGGGACAGCCCGGAGACATGTGTCACCTTAATGGACGGCACTAACATCCATTTGTGCAGGTCGGCTGGACGAGCACAATGCCGAGACGGTATGATTGGCGAACCGAACGGCAACAAAACGACGTGCAAAAGGACCCTATCGCTTACACCTCAAGCTCCCATGTGTCAACTTCTTTTGCGGGCTTATATTTCTGCACTTTGGCGTTTTAATAAGAAAACATTTTAATAAGATAACATTTTTTTTCTTTTGCTTTTTTCTGCGTTATTTCCTGTTAGTTTGGTGTGCGACAAACACGGCTGCTGTCGGGTCTGTGTCGCCTCTTGCCACACACATACGGATCAAAAAAGTTCGGTTGGTACCAGAAAGCACTCGTCCATATGGACGGTATATGGCCCCGATGAGGGGCAGGGCAGTTACTGAGTCTTAGAGTCTTTTAACCGTAAACAAACTGACCAAATTTTATGAGTAACCGGGCCTAGATAGATTTGGTGGGAATCTGCATGCTATTTACCAGCAAAGATAAATACTTCGCCTTGTGGACCACCACGTACATGTGTGTATTAGTACATCCCATATCAAATAGGTTTGCCATTATAACGTAAAATCACTGGCTACACAAACTTCATCTGGGCACAAAGATTATCTTTCTCTTCATATATAGATTCAGTCTGTGACATCAACTGTCACCCTCAATAATCGTGCCTGTAACTGATCACCTGAGAGCGGTCTTTCGATAACCCTACAAAGTGATAGAGACATTTACCAGTAGCACACCCACAACATATGCTGTGGAAACTTAAACGCCACATCAATTGCCCTTCCGGTTCTGGCTATCCTCAAATCTTGGGGACGTTTGCAGCCGAAACGCCACAACAGAAGGAAATAGTATGTGCTGCATTTCACTTGTGTATCAGCACAGCTGCTACTAAGGCAAAGCTGGAGTCTGCCGTCTGCAAAAACTCTTGCTAAAGAAAAGGCGGGTATGTCAATGTATTCTAAAATGTTGTCACTGTCGAACATTTGATCAAGATATCCCAAATCCCAAACTGTTACTATGTAGAAAAGCCGGCATTGCCCATCAGCAACCTGTCAACTAAGGAAACACCGAGAGGTTTGCCATCCGCAAGGCTGTTACTAAAGAAAGTTTGGTTATAATTTGTCTGGGAATGGAAATTGCCATCCCCAAATAGTTACTAAAGGCAACGGTGGAGAGATAGAGATAGGGAGAGAGAGAGAGAGAGAGAGAGAGAGAGAGAGAGAGAGAGAGAGAGAGAGAGAGAGAGATAGAGCAA
>JAAUYG010098013.1_pt1 | contig 10481 bp, 6 predicted proteins | sample 7278091 | NCBI WGS metagenome assembly JAAUYG01 (sample SAMN14350201, study PRJNA611818) | marine sediment metagenome | isolation source: surface marine sediment (0.6m) | place: French Polynesia: Moorea | collected 2018-08
CCCCCCCAAAAAAAAAAAAAAACAAGCCAATCTTGTCGCACGGATTTTTTGGTTTTATCGAGACAAAACGGCTTCAGCAAGGCGGCCAATCCAACTTATAAAGCTGCATAATCTTCTTGAAGAACACCACCGCGAGAGCTGTATTTTTTAGGGATTCTTCGACTTTTCCTTGGTGTCCTGGGGCCCAGCTGTCTGCTTATCGCCAGCCAACCCCCGTGTATTTACGGGATCATGTTGTTTCTAACATTTCCCCACACCACGTCCCCGGAGCGGCTGGAGCGACTTTCTATGTTAAATGCTTTAAAGAACAATTAATCGCGAAAAATGGGTTTGACGCGCTTATTTCCATTTGAAAGATACGGTGGAAATTTTACAATGGATCTGGACATGACTCAGTAAGTCATAGTGACTGTTACCTGGCTGATACAAATGTAATAAATGTTATTTATCCATAAAGGGAAATAAGGCCCAGCCTGAGACTGCCCGATATCTCGAGCTGATGATAGGTTGTCAAGTTCTTTGGATATGATGTCGGGATCTCGGGATCATTTCGAAATCTAGAGCTCGGATTTCGAGACGAGATTTCACCTCAGTCTGCATCTCGAGAGTCGAAGTCTCGGCATTCTATCTCGTGATATCGCTTTATCATGAGATAAAAATATTAAAATAGATGTTGCTATTGGATGTTAATCAGACACTTTTTTGGCGAATACAGACAATGAGTTCGAGGGTCAAGGTTATATATGAAGTCCCCATTTAGTGGCGTTAGATATTGATCTAGTGGGCAATATGGCTGCCTGTCAACGACATCTGAAGTCAAAGGAGGAAGAGGCAATTCTATTTGATACATGCCAATTCACGTAATGACTCACTGCGGCAGCTTATAGGTGCCAGCCTAGTGGCTTGTTGGTTAAATATGACAAACTATGTGAGGTGTCAGATGAGTATCAGGCAAGCAACATGTCTACGCTGACAGCTACAGGAAAGATGCAATACACCCGCTACAAACATATACAGTGAACACCTGCTTCGAAAGATTGTTGCAGAAGGTAATATATCGGACGTATGATGAGAACTTACCGGTATATTGCATTCAAGTGACATTTTCAAAGGGAATGCTATCTGAAAATAAAAAGAAGTGAAATTAATAAGGTTAATGACAAGACCTCAACTTATTGATGGCAAAGGGACGATATACCCGGCCACCGGTACCAGGAGACCAGAGAGTTTGTATTACCTTCCCAGATAGAAGATGAGGTACTAGGCTTTATGTCAGAATGTATCGTTCACAGCACAGGTAGAGAACAGCTGTATAAAAGATATCATAGGCATGCGTCCAAATTTTGAAACCCCGCAGCCCAAACAAAAATTTGATTTCAAGCTGAAACCTGATGGCGAAATTGCAAGATTTGTGAAAGTTATTGTAGTATTGCGAATTAACCGGTCATAATTGTATGGATCGTTATCTGTTGCCAACTAGCACGGGTGGTGTAGTAGATAGTGTTTAGTATTGTTTTCGTACTAGTAGTATGTTTTGTGTGTATGAAACAAATGTATATGTGACACACGGGCAAATAAATCGATTCTGATTCTGATTCTAAATAAAATAATGGTGTAATGTGGAATGTAATGTAGTATGCCTGTATTAAACGTAACACATTTTCTGAAGTCACCTTTGTATCCTTTTTATGTATCCTTTTATTCTGATATATTTATAGGAGGTATTTCTGATATCAAGGGTGCTGTGTTGTTGTTTTTTCAAATTAAAAATAGTCAAAGAAAAGATAAACTATTTAAGAAAAAAATAGCCTTTTGGGAACGAACAGAGGAAACACTAATGGCTTAAATAAACCATGTATAATCGTCAGGTAACGCAAAGCGTAAAAGCTGAACTGAAAATAAACCACTCGCGTTCCTTCCTCTATTATATTTTGGTAGATTTTTTTTATTACTTTTTTGACGCGTTGTGTATGGTGTCCCGGCAAATTGCCTCCTGCTAACGAGATTTACGCTGGTGTCTGGGTAGCTGGGTGGTTAGCTATTTTGGGGTGAAAACCGAGGTGATAACGGGTTTTGGATTCACCACACAAGGGTAAAAATAACCCTCGACCCTAGACTTTTTTGTACTGTCATTTCGAAGACGCAACGACCTCATATTCTCAATGTATGCCACATTTCGAAGTTGGTATGTCGCCTCCTTAAAGGTACAGAGGCTAGCTTTGGTCACCTGCTTGCTTACTTTGCACATCCTGAAAGTTAGATTTATGGTTAATGGTCTGTTGTAGCTAAAATTATAGAATTTAATTTTGACTCATGAATGCCAAACAGGCCCTTGGTCTATTATCGCACGTACATTATGGAGTATGTTGCTTTTGACTAATACAAAGTCATATATGGAAAGTCCAACTATGCCGTCTCCCTTTAGTGACCGTGACGGGCTAAGTTGTCAAACTCTAATATGATGGAAACGAGTAGAATTAGAATATATGTTACTTTTTATACACTAATAGGAAGTTACATATGAAGATTCCAACCGCATCGGAATGTTTACCCTCCTGTAACCTTGTAACGTCAACGTGTAGGTCATTTTGAAGTCTTGTATCCGAGGGGGAGAAAGGGGGTGAGTTAGGCCTTATGTTTGTCTTAGAAACTGTTAGATGATCATGTGATATTATGTCAAAATGTGTCATAACATCTGACCTTAAATGACATTGAAAGGTCCGGTTCAAGGCCATGTTTCAAACCGTTATATATCAGAAATGGGTACAGTTCCGGCATGTGTTACTATTGAAGTAAGTTTCACACCATAGGGATTCCAAATGTACCAGCGGATTTGACCTTTGAGTGACCTGGTCAATTCAAGGAAGAAGGAAGGTTGTATAATGCTTTCTCTGACGCTGTTGACAAGCAGAGCGCAAAGGTCCATGGATATCTTGTTGGTTCTCTTTGACCGTCATCAGCGCTCGTCGGTGTCGTCGTCCGTAAAACTCGGTTTTAAATGCTGTGAAAAGGTAGCTATCTACCATGTCACAACACCATATTTTGTGCTTTTAAATATTTTCAATGTTTGAACTGTTGTCTTTTCTGTTAGCACAAAACCCCATGGGACTGAAATTTCAAAATGCTACTCTTCCTACAAATCGCTTTCCAATTATTTCAAGCCTCTCCTGGATATTTATCTCAATGGTCCTGAAAAAGTATTACTTTCGATTTAAAATATTACGAATTAAATTACTTTGAAATTTTAACATGACCCGTCTAATAAAGCGTCTATAGGAGATTCTTTTGGATACTACTACTACTACTACTACTACTACTACTACTACTACTACTACTACTACTACTAACTACTACTACCATCTATTTAATGTGGGACTCAGGGACGCTTCATTTTTTTTATGCCCAACTCAGGGACACTTCATTTTTATGTCCAAGACTTTCTTTTTCAAACAAAAGAACTAAGCCACGAGGAAAAGTTTAAGGGTGGTGGTGCTAATTTTGTATCATGGCGCATATAGGGTTGCTATCCAGCAGCTGATGCGGATTAAGAGCCGGCTGTTTCTTTCCTGATCTGCTTTACCTGTCCGAGGAGATCCTGGCCTGCATAGCCTGAAGCTTTTAGCGACGCAGATTGGACCCAGAGCGGTCGTGTGGAAGTGGCAACTTGCGGCATTGCCGTCTCTACTGAGGCCGGCGCTCTGCCGGCGTCTGCACGCCTCACTCGGCTACTGGCAGCCAAAGAGCCCAGCAAAGCTGCCGCCGGAGACAATGTCGTCAGCGCGCATGGCATTATAACTTACTTAGGAGGGACGGCTGGATGGGAAAAGGCTAAAAGGCACCGAGGGACGGAAAGGCTCCGGCATACACACAGAGGACACACACACTGGGAGTGGGAAACGCGGAGAAGACAGCGCACGCGATGGCGCTCTAATGCCGACCAGTAAAGTCGCTAATGACCGTCAGAGACTATTGCGGCTACACGCCACTTTAAGGATAATCCCCGCCTTCTGTCTTCTGCTTCCGTCATTACCGAAAAATGTAAAAACCGCCAGCCGACAAAGCAGCAATTATAGGAGCGGAGAAATTGGTTGTCGTGAGGAACGTTGACGCCGTGTCTCTGTAGTCTCATCACACGTCACTTTGTTTTTTTTTCCTTTCGACTCTTTTTTACCTGGAAGCCAAGGAAGAACTCTGAAACAACATCTCGCCGTGTATTCCCTTGTCAAATTACCGCCGCGGCTGGTGTTTGCGCACCTTCTCTCCCTTTTGCAAGATTTTTTTTCCTGGAATCGTGTAAGTATATACGTGCGGATGTTTTCGTGCCAGAAGCTATAGATTGGGGGGCAGTATAAACACCAGACTTGTTTTAACTGCCTCGGTCGTCTGTGGGGGCAAAACTACATATGACTTTACCTGGTTGCGTGTAGAGACCCCTACCGGTTGGCAGAAAAAGAAACGGCAGAAGAAGGGGCAACCAGCAGCACCGTCAGCAGAGCCATTTATACTCTCCTCCTACCCAGTCCGACTGGGGCCATAACCTGCTCGCCAAGGCGGGATCTGGCTTGCCCCTCCGGTTCCCCCTACCTCAGCAAAGTCCTGCCCCTTCTTACTGATAGCGTCAATTACCGCTGTAATGCGGCTTATATTTCCTCGGATATCTTCAAGTGGCTTCTCCTACGAAAGGGAAGCTTGTTGGGATCTCGGCAACCTCACCCGTTGATGGACTCCTCGTGCTGCCGCCACGGTCGGACACTCGCCGTGAGGGCCTTTGCGGTACGTCACGACACAGAATATGGTAATCGGGAAACGAAACATCTAGCAATCGACAGGATCGCATAATACGAGGTCGTATATCCAGGGCCGAAAGTGGACGGGAATAATTACGACCGTTACGGGACTGAATGAGAGCAATAACTATAGCCAGCAGTAGGTTATAAAATGGAAAAAGACATCGGCGGGTTGTGGCTACTGGTACGAGACTATAAGAAACTCTTGAACCTGCAGCACATTGGAATCATTAAACGTGGCGATAACCATCAGGGAGTCAGCCCTATTCCACGTAACTAGGCTGTCATTAAGACCAAGGCCTCTCACAGTAGGGACAATCTAGAGTGTCCACGCTGCCGTTATTCCAGGTACAGTCCTCTTATCCCGTACAGGAGACCCCTCACTTAGTTACGACGAACTACCGTAGTCTCACTTATTCGCCTTTTTCGCGGGTGCAATCTGAAAACGGGGTAGTGGCCATTACTGCCATAGTCGCAGCGTCTACGAAACTCAAGGACGCAGATTCTTGTCTCCATAATATTGGAACATCTTGTGTAACACTTACGAGGATAGATCGCTGTCGCCAAAATGACTTCCGGAGGCATAACGTACGAGGAGGTGGCGTCCTACGTCGAAACGCGTCTTGATAACTTTACAACAGTGGACATGCCGCCCTTGGGGAACTCCACCGAATTGTCGGAGATTGCCTGGCAGAATGCTACCAACGGCAGTGCGCCGAGGGGAGTTCCGCTCAGCGGAGAGATCCGGATTCCGTTGTACTGCATCATCTTTGTGCTGGCCGTCCTCGGGAACTCGCTCGTCATCGTGACGCTGGTCCAGAACCGGCGCATGCGCACTGTAACCAACGTGTTCCTGCTGAACCTATCTGTTGCCGACCTGTTGCTGGCCGTGTTCTGCATGCCTTTCACCCTCATTCCCACTCTGCTGCAGAATTTTATCTTCGGGAAGGCCATGTGCGTCCTCATTCGCTACATGCAAGGTAGGGGGAGAGACGATTACATCTGCAAATCATAGTGAATATATGAACAAATTAATGTAAATTATATCTATATAAAAGTCTAAATCTAAATACAAAAAATACAGATCCAAAACTGCTTCTGCAGAAATCAGAACGCCAGACTAGTAGCGACACATTCAATAGCCATATTTAACTGTTTTGTGTATATGTACATGCAGAAGGCATGCCACAAAAGATAATAATCGTTACGTGGTATGCACCATATTGGCTGCATCGTCGCTTTTCCAGGGAAATTACGCCAGGTCTCCCCAGGTTTCCCCGTTTATAATATGTGACGGGGATTAATGCCTCGTCCTCTTCCGATAAGCCGTGCATACAATGTAGGGTAGTTAGAAATGAAGCGTACATGTACCACGGAAGTTCGCACTATTGCTTTTTTTCTTTTCTTATATAAAGAGCAATTATAGCATTTACCCACAATAACGATTCATTCTGCCGAGTCTTTGCATAAAGAAGAGCGATGAAATTTTATCTGTGCCGGGTTGGACCTATGTACAATTTATATTGTTGTTCTTCTTCTTCTATTTTTTTTTTGGTTACAAATGACGCTGAGGCATCCCTGCCCTCAGAGTCTGTAAATTATAAAGGAACTTGGGGCTCAGTACTTTTTGTGGAAGCGATTACTGATTTTAACGAATAAATGTTGTGTCAATGCGCCTTCAAACTGTGTGACGCTTACAAATAACATTATACAGAGTAGCCTGGGGATATTGATGAAGTGTCGGTAGACAGTAACAGTATGCAGAGTGGGTGGAGGATATTAATGAAGTGTCAGTAGATAGTAACAGTATGCAGAGTGGGTGGAGGATATTAATGAGGCGCCAGCTGTTCCAGCTTGTGGCGAGGAGTCTTTGTAACTTCAGATTCAGGTCGTTGTTTGGTATAGCGGTACATTTAATGGCAAAATGTTTCGCTCTTTAGAGTTAGATCCTGAAATCTCCCAAATCCCTAACCATAATCGGTGAAGGATTTTACCGATTTAAATATTTTAGCTTTATGCGTGTGCACAGTGCACCAGGACACATTTACAGTTTTTAGATGGTGTTAACTTTGTGCCCAATAAGAAACATTGAGATAAAGTCTCGTACAGTCAGTGGCTGTACAACAAGAACCGCTGAAACTGCTGTGGTTCCGTAAGCCGAAGTCAGCCGCATCGAGACTATGGACATCATTGCAAGGATTCGTCTTATCACAATGCGTTGACAATAGCAGGGAACATGTGCTTCAGCATAAAGCTATGAAATAGGTCAATGCCCAAATTTTAAACACAAGTCCTGGTTTTTGTGTGGCTTAGATACTCAGTAATTTCGCTATAACATACACTATGTTCATTTTATTAGACCAAATGTTCCTTCTGAGAATACACGTCAACAGCGACAGTTGCATGGTTGAAAAAATGTTTTTCCTTATGACAGAGATTTGTGGATTGTTGTGTTGAGCTGGTTAAGTGATTAAAAATTGATCAGAACACAGGCTGCCTTGCTATACGAGCTAGACAAGAGACCAGTTGCGGCTAAAAGCTTTTTTGAGATGAAATATGACTGTATGAATTATTTCTTCGTCGAAATGTTTCATCATCATCACACCTATTTTTATACGACCCCAGTGACTTTACAGCGCCCAGTGGAATTCATTTAGATTCCCCAGCGGACTCGTTTATAGTCCCATGTCTCTTCAGAAAAAACAACAACATTTAGATGGTAACATAGAAAAGATCAGGACCACAGTTTTGTTGTTATGGTCCTCAGCTTCAGCACCGTCAGTAGATGTGCAAGACTGTGAATTGTTGAACACCAAAGATCTGAAATCGCCATGAAAATGTAAACAGACTATTTTTCGGATTATGTACACAACCTTATAATATCCTAAATCATCCAAAATACTGAGAGGGCTGTTTCAAGGATACATTATGTGGTTCTTTTAAGGTAAAATGTCGCGGGTCCCTTTCAACTCTGAGTGAAAATACGTAAAGGCATCATCGAGAAAAAACTATTCTGACCAGTGATAAATCTTGAACAAAACAATGTTTGGGTATTGTAACTTACGATCGGGGATGAGGAAAAGCGAGAGAAGGGCACGGGGAGGACCAGTAACATGGCTTATGCAAAGCATAAAGGACGAGTAAATGTCAAAGTTTCTTAGCATGAAAGCTTTGCAAAGTAACCATAAATAACACGGCCCCCAAAAGATGCAAAACATATGCTATCCGTACAAAGGGATGGCTTTTGCTGAAGCTAACTTGCAAGGCAAATGTAGCAAACACAGCATCTCCTGCGTTGCTCCCATATTGACTGATAGACATATGAAATATAAATTTCAAATAATGAGGTTTCTTGTCTCTATCAGCATATCTTTAGTGTTATTTTTCCAGCAGTGTGATGGGAAATTTAGCCTGTTCTTTTTAGTCTTTTTTTGTCTTAATCACAGTCCTTTTCTTTGGGGCGAGATTTCTCCTGATTTTGCCTCACCTCGAGTTCTTTTGCTTACTAAACTTACTTGTAATACGACACATTATATATAGCTAAGCCCAGAATGTTACCCCCGGCCACGCACACATGGGGATAATTATATGAAATATTAATACCATAGCCTGGGTTGACATTTCTCCATGTTTCGCCTGGATGTACAAAATAGCGACAACGGCCACCCTAGAGGTGTCATTTTGCCCAGCTGTTACTGGAGTTGCTCGGGCGTTCACAGTTTTAGGTCTCGTGTTCCAAAAGGTCTACGGTTACAACGTTGGGTGAAACAATAGTGTTACAATATAGCTGAGTTGCCTATGCAATTATTGGAATGTTTATATACAACGAGTATCTAAGATAATATTGTGACGCCTTCAGCTTTCTGAATGGCTAATTAAATTCGTATCAAGATCTGTAATTGAGTAAACATCAACTCCATTTAATTACAGTTTTGTTTTCTTAATGTTCTTATTTTACTTAATTATTTTTGTTCAGTAAACATATCTCCAAAACGGTTCGCAGTAGCATTTTCCAAACTTGAAACTTTGTATGATAGTAAATGCCCATGAGTGCGAGAACCCTAACAATGTTAGTAATAATAGCAATTAATCAAGCTTAATTTCGACCCCTTGGAGTAGAAAGACAGCGTATGAGCAAAATTAAATCATTTTCGGGATGATTTATTTTCGCTCTACTAGAAAGAGAGTGTCCGTGCAATTTGTGGAACTTTTGCTAGTGATCAAGTTTCATGCCGAAATATGGCAATTTTGAAAATCGGCCCATATCTGGAAACCGCTCTCCGTAGAGCGAAAATAAGCTCAAATTTCAACCCCACGAAGTAGAAAGATAGCGTATGTGCAATTTCTGGAACTTTTCCCAGCGGTAAGTTTCATATCCAAATATGGTGATTAGTAAGATATTTATTTGATATCCAGGATTTTATAATGAAACCGGTTTCATTAGGAATTCGTTGGTCTTTGAATCGCCTATCAATGACAGTCACCAAACTAGCACAACGCTTTTACCCTGTGGCCTAAGCTTCGACTATCGTCGTCAGTTGTTGAGAGTGGGCCACGGGGCTGCCAAATTGCCCAGTATATTCAAATTAGGGGTCATTTCAGACACTAACAATGGTGGGGCCTAAGTGCGAGGCTCTGTTTAATGCAAAGGTGAAAAATATCTCCAAAACTGTTACTCCATCGTCAAACCCCGCAAGACAAAACCCCGAACGTTTAGGCTGCTAATCAACACAGCTCGACAAAAATATCCACCTCAAATGTAGCACCACAATTAGTCCTGACGACTAGTAATGGGTCGGGCTGATCCGGATCTCTCACACTCGGGGTACCCAAACTTCACTCTAAAACAAGCCAAAGGCCCGTAATTGAACCGGTTTTTCCCGGGGGTGACCAAGGCCAATACGCCACTGGTAATTACACGCCGGGTGGCTGGTAAAGAGCATAGGTGTCGAATTCGCGAAGGCTCTTGATGAATAATTGATTTAGGGATTACCTTTGGCTTTTAGCGATAAATTCCTGTGGTGGCTGTGTACGGGAGAAAAGGGCGGGGACCCTGTCATTTGTGCTGATTAGAGGCCCATATCTTATTAGGCTTATATCGAGCGAGAATATAAAAAAGAAATTTGGATGAATAACCTCAAGAATTTAGAGAAAAGAAGTTAGAGAAAACAGTTGTGTTAACGGTACAATTACGTTATGGTTTTATATTGCTAAACGTCTGCTCATTTTCCTTTGGCTTTAGACAAGAGTGTTCCGTTCATAAATTAATGTCAGGAAATCTGTTTTTAAACCTAAAAGCTAATCAAAGAACGCTAAAGTAGAAAAGAAATATTGTAATACTACTCTCGCAGGGTCCAGCCGAATGAAGAGTAATTGAATCAATCCTAGTGTATTGGGTCTCCTCTACATGTGGATACCACGTTCCAGAACTACGAAGATACTGTTGACATTAGAGTGAGTGATAAGGGTTTAGAGGCGCTTATAACAATGTTTCCGTCTTATAGCGATTAGAACTAGGTTATCAAGCCAACCGAGGTCTTGACGTGTGGGTGTATACATGTAGAATCTATGCTGACATTAGAAGAATGAATAAAGAAACAAAGAAACAAACAAAGAAACAAACAAAGAAACAAACAAACAAACAAACAAACAAACAAACAAACAAACAAACAAACAAACAAACAAACAAACAAA
>JAAUYG010191745.1_pt1 | contig 10481 bp, 6 predicted proteins | sample 7278091 | NCBI WGS metagenome assembly JAAUYG01 (sample SAMN14350201, study PRJNA611818) | marine sediment metagenome | isolation source: surface marine sediment (0.6m) | place: French Polynesia: Moorea | collected 2018-08
AAACAACCAATGTCAGCCAATCGACCGATGTCACTTGATGGAAGAACATCAGGCAATGGACCTAAAATGAGGCTATTATCGGTCAATCAACCAATGTTGCTCAATCTACCACTGATTCCCGACTTGTTAATCACCAGCATCAAGACATCAATAATTTATAGTTTATTTTACAGCTGTTTACACTGTTACCCACACCTACACTTCACTGCTTACACAGGTGGACTCACACCTTGGACAGTAGGGATGAAATGATGCATCAAAAGTAATTAAATAAATCGCGATTACTTGGAACAGATCGATCTGCAGTCGATCAAAAATATGAAAATTTGATTAATTTCAATTATTAAAAACTGCTTTGAACATTACTTTAAACTGCCATTAAAATGATATACACTGTATCTATTTCGATTTGCTGCTCTGTGACAAGGAACCCCACCAAATAAGCTATTCCACAAAATGTGACGTATTACCGTACACCTTGTATTGTAGTCTGCGTAGAAAACCCAAACACCGCATGTCGTTGTGAAAGATTTTCCATTTGAGCTTTTTTTTGATGAGGTATTACAGTAAATACTCCGTTGTCGGCATATCTCGTCAATATTATTAGCGGGAGCCAAGGTTCTCCGAATCTGAATGTGTAGCTTGGCAATCATTTTGAAACTTTCGTCAAGAGAAAAAAAGTTTAAACTGAGGTCATTTGGATTAAAAACGCTTGTATTAAAACGATTTCCAACTGAAATCGACAGAAATTTCATATGGCAGCATTATGGCTATGCCAAATTTTAATTTGATTGCAACTAAACTCTTTCACTGCGGCAGGTGACTTAGTCGATGTGAAAACCATATAGATATAAGAAATTTCACAATAATAGAGTTAAGGTTTACAGATGTTTTTGAAAATTCACTTGATTGGGCTGGAAAGACATCGATAACTTTCTCAGAAAGCACCTAACTTTGGGGCGGTTCATCTTAAAATGTTGAGGGCTTGTGTGGGAAGTTGTCTTTCACTTGTATCCATGAGATGGGCTTCCTACTGTTCTGTCAATCAAGTTGAAAGTGTATCGTGAATCCACCCCCAGAGATGACCCGCCTAATACGTAAGACCTGTCCTCCGTTTATTTGTGTGTTTGCCATAAATATGGTATTCCGATATGCCACCACAGTGGCAAAATACCAGGTTAAAAATGTTTCCTTTTTCAATTTCAAGGGTCAGATACCAGATGTCTGGGAGCACGACATGTTTGATGGAGGTTCAGCACCAACAAGAAGAGGTGGAGGTGGTTCCAACTTTGGCAGTAGTCGGGATGGGGGCAAGTTGCTTGTCTCAAACCTCGACTTTGGGGTCAATGATGCAGATATTCAGGTATTCTATCTATTATGGATATTTTTATATAAATGTAGAATTGTACACAGAATGTTGTGTTTTAGCTTAAACTGGCAGTATTTTAAGTTTTGACAGAGTATGTTAAGTTGGAACAACCTAACACTGTCATTCTGAATTTTCATAATTTGTTAAAATTATTATATATATGAAAATAAAGGGCATACATTTTATTCCACTTGTCATATTTACCTAATATGTAGTGGAACAGTAACCTTAAGGTGAACACTCTTTTGAATTTATATTGGTCTTCTGTTTCAGGAGCTCTTTGCTGAGTTTGGACCACTACGTAGGGCCTCCGTGCACTATGACCAGTCTGGTCGGTCACTGGGCACAGCGGAGGTCATTTATGAGATGAGGAGCGATGCTGCCAAGGCCACGAAGCAGTACAACAATGTACCACTGGATGGTGAGAGCTAGAGCCATGGCAGGCTCAGCTATGCAGTATGCACAGTGTGCTCGGTGCTGTGCACAAGCAAAGCGCCAATATCATGTCATTAGATTATAACCTTTTGGTCGGTTTTGGCAAGAAAAAAATCGTGCTTGGGCAGGTTCTCTGTCTCTGCATACAAATTAAGCAAAAATGATAAAGCGGAAAAAAGTCCCAACTGCTCCCCAAGTTCTGGTCATCTCCCCCCCCTTTGTGGTGGAAGCCATGCTGTCCAGCATCCCTGCCAGTCTGCAGTGGAGGGAGGCAGCGTTGTAATGTGACGGTAGGCCTGGCTGCTTGCCATGAAATGTGGCACACTGCTGGAGGTGTGGAGGTCCTCGGGACAGAGCTTGAAGGGTAGGATTGCGGACTACCTTGAGATAGCGGTTGGGTAATTCTAGAGGTAAAACTGGTTGCTGTACCTAACAAAATGGGAGTAAACTTTCGTATTTTAAAGTTCGTTCTATACCCAATCCTAGAATAGTATTGTTCACGGCCTTGTACTTTGTAATTGGATTGACTCCTGCTTTGATGTAGAGTGGAGACAGTTGTACCAGTACTACTAAAATATATCCTGTGTTAAAACTGCCTGATGAACGTATTGGTATTGCCCCTAAATCAATAATATGCTATGGAGAAGAGATGTTATGCATGATATTTCCAGGTCGACCGATGAAGATTGAGCTTGTGAGCGACAGCCGGGGTTCCACAGGGTCCAGACTTGGGACAGCACCAGGCGGTGGTGGCCGTGGATTCCGGAATGGCTTCAGTGGGAGCAGTCCCAGAGGCTTTAGCCGAGGGGGTAGTGGTTCGAGGGGTCGTGGGGGTAGCAGAGGGTAAGAAGCAGGCAACAAGATGTATTGGTGGAAAATATCCTTTGATTTTAACATTCTTCCTATTCAGCAGCATGTTTTTAAGGCAGGTTACGTAGCACACTATTGGAGACAATTTGTTGGCTGCTTTTGAGATGGATAGATAACTATTTTGGAACACTTTCACATTCACAATATTTTACTAAATGGAACACTGTTCCACACTCGCAATATCAGTGCAGAGAATAACATTTGTTCATGGTTGAAAGTAAAGCCATTAAAGGCTACATGACATTGTTGTAACAATGTATTGCCAACCATTCAGGTTGCGATAGAACAGCACGTTACATGATTGTACCAGTTGAATATGAAGATTCAGGTGTTTGGCAGTGGCCTACTTAACTATTACACAATCAAATGCAGCAATGTGAGTATGAAATACAGCAGTGCTGTGGCAATAACAAATGTGCTGTGTGTGTGCGCATCTCGGACAACGGTTTCCGTTCTGTTTCCATGTACAGTGGTAGAGGAGGTAGTCGTGGCGGACGAGGTCGCGGAGGAAGGTTCCAGAAAGAGGAGGTATCAAAAGAAGACCTGGATGCTCAGTTAGATGCATACAATGCCAAGGTATCGGTGTGTTTGAGGGTTTTCTGAACATAATTGCTGTGGTATGGATTGTATTAATTTGGTTCTTACCAAATCTTGCATGGTTTGCTTGTTGAATATTCTGTGGTAGTTGTACTGAGGTTAAGCTGATATCTGTTCATACCATTTGTGTATGTTTATCCTACTAGTCATCCGTCTCCATATGGATGTAGCAGTCATCCTTGAAAAAAAACTACAGGCTCATGGAAAATAGTAATGATCATTTACATACTATTGGCAGTCGGCAAGTTGGGTGCAGCTTCAGTACATAAAGACCGCTAACTGTGACCGATATTCATCGCTTGTTGTTTTGTCTTCTCCAGATGGATACGTCCTAGATGACAAACTTCTGTTTCAAGAACAGCAGGCCAGTGGCAACAGTGCACATCATAACTGAATGTCTGGAATCACAATATTCTACTGGGGAGAAAAAGTGCTATAATGATAAGGAAAATCAGGCATTTGTGTTACTGTATCCAATGTATGTATGGGCTGCTTCATATTTTTGCTCTCTGGACTTCGTTCCATCTACTATCCATGTGGAGAAAAAGTGCGATTTGTACACGATGCAGGTGACTTCAGAAGTATTTCTGAACGCAAGTCTTTTGTACTTTGCTGTGTTAGATTATAGTAGCATTTATAAAGTACAGCAAGAACCGAAGGGGAAATATGACAATGCCCAACTAGATTTGAGGCATGCCATTATGTCAATGGGCAGAACCATTTATCATATCAAATGGCAGAGAATGTATTCTGTAGAATATATCCTTTGGAGCTCTAGGTGACTTGTGACATCACAGGCAGCTCTTTATAATGTTAGTTAAGTGTCAAGGCAAACAGTATTTCAGGAGGGGTTGTGACTGTTGCCATCGAGTTTTGTCCGTGTTCCTTGACTACTGATTGCGATTATCAAAGTAGCTGTATTTTGCATCTAAATCGAAGATTGCTATTAACAAATGATTAAAATGGAATTTTAAGAGGAATCTCGTGCATTCTTTTATTAGTCAAGAGTTTGTGTCTACAAATGCATTTCCAATAAGTCTGGCTTGTGTTTGCTTAGATCTTGTACAGTGTATTAAAGAGTATCAATACAGTTTGTAATAAAAGTATTTTATACAAGTGACCCGGCTTCTTTTTTTGTGGACCTGGGGGATCCTGATGTGGGGGTGAAGAAACTTCTCTGTATTGTAATATACCTGACTTGTAAAGTAAGTGTATTGAAGTTTCAACAAACTTTTACAGTGAACCACACTTTCTGACCATCTCAAATGTACAGGCCAGCTCCCAGCAGTACCAAAACTGCATTTCAGTGTTTAATGGTCTCACAAATATGACCACATCCGGCTCCCAATTAAAACCAGTGTATAAGTTGTGCAGGTTTGGCTTAATTAGCTACATTGCACTGTATTGTCATGGCGTCCTTGTATTCCGCCACGTAGCGTTACTGTCCTGCGTGAATTTTGCAGGGAAAACTGCATCCACGGGTGATGCACATATGATAATGTTCCTACGTATTGAAGAAGACTTTCATGTACAATAGGCAGGAGCATAGTTTGTTGCAAATATACCAGTACATTGCTAGATTTTGTTCATGGCACAGATTCACAAGTCCACTTAGACCTAACCTGCAAAAAGGAAAGCGGTATTATCAAGTTTTCGACACAAAAATGAGTAGTTGCATGTACTTTTGTACTTTTCTGGCCCTCGCCCATGACCAAGTTTATTGACTGTATTTGAGTTGACCTCCCAGGGCATCTTGCACGAGATCAGTGGGAAGAATAGCTTAGAGCAACGTTGGCAGATGAGTAGCAAGAGCAGACTGGCAGCAGTCAATGCCCAGTTCCAAAAGATTTTTTTTTTCCTATTTCAAATGAAATATTTTTTTCCATCGGGCCCGTTTAACACAATATCAATTTCTTTTCATGCTGTCAAGAATAAAGCTGAAGTCAAAGTATTCCCAACTGACCTTTATTACCATTACTGACAAGGCACTTCCATGTCTTAGATTGGACGTAGGATGATTGACCTCGATTGTGTAAACCTGTTTACTGTTATAAACTAATACATTCACCACAATATAGGGGGGAGTATATACCCCCATCAGAGCCAGGTCACCAAACAAAAGAATAGCCTTAGCATCAAAATATTAATGTTTTACAAGTGTGTGTGGACCGCCGTTTTTATACTGCACTCTGGTCATATAGAGAACGTTTCACGTGGTAGATATATAGTCCGTCACCAATCACCCAATTTCTACAGGGCCCCATAACGATGCACGGAAAATGTATGTCTCCCCCTCAATATCATAGCCTGATCATTACATTTACCAACTAAATTCGACTCCTTCATGCAGTCTTACTAGTCTTTTTGACAAATACTTAGTACTCTTGCACAGAGCGTTCCATGCTCCAACCAGCATACTAATACTACGTAACATTCTTGCTACTGAGTTACAGAACAGCGGTCCCTGCATATTAAGACTACCCATTCATAAAGAATGTGGTCTTAAACTGAAGGCGGTCTTTTTTATACTGAAAATCAGGTGTTGCCACTGATGGCTGGTCTTTGTGGAGGGGTCTTAAATTGCAGGGATCATTGTAGCTACTAGGGTACATCAGCAGTACGAATACAGACTTATACAGTGGTTCTTTACGAATAGGTTGACTCAAATGTGCGCTACAGAAAGAAATATCACTAAGATACTGGCGGAAAAATCAACCGAAACCAGACAGGTTCTACTCTGCAGTAGTTGAAACCCACAAAGTTTTAGGGGAGACAGAAAGAAGTCGCAAAGAAAGAATTGCCTATGATGTTGTTAGCTTAAGTACCTATGATATGCCATAACACGAAAACGTTCCTCTAGACTTGCCATCGAGGGAAAAAGCAACATACCCAAGTACAAGTATTGTGCACGGACACTTTCTTTCAGAACAAATGAAGACTCGTTAATCCCACAAGAGAAGGATTATAAGCTAAGTGCATAGTTGCATGTAAATGACCAGACCCATGAATACAGTTTGAATATGACCAAGGTATTGGTGACACTTCCTAACTGGCGCTTCAAGAGCATGGCCCAAGTCCTTGCAAGTGTACTTGTGCAGTGTTCTTTGATAAAGAGGGTTCTTCATATTGGACAATAGCTTTTACCACACTAAAACACTAGTATGATAACTTTCACTGCACGTATTAAACCTTTTACCTTATAAAGCCGGTGAGCAAGTGTTTGTGATGTCTTGCATGTGAAAAGAGTTGAGTGATGTGCTCATGTCGACTATTTCGTACACTACCCGAGCATGAGCATGATGAGTATATACACGTACATGCATATTATATAACATGGTGATATAAGCAGTTTTCTTGATTCAAACCTTTGCTCATCAGTCTAAAAACAATTTACATTTCTGTTCGCACTCACACACACACACCAAAAACAAGATTGCTGTTTAAGTATGACGGATTTTAACATCAGTAGACAACAGGAAGTATTTCATGCCAAAAAATTGTAACGTGAATAGCTTCCTTTGGAAGCCAGTTTAGTCAAATGCATTGGGCGTGCTTTACCTTTGACCCACCATATCAGCGGTCGCCGTTTTCAAGACTTTTTTTTCCTTGGGGTATCTTGGAGAAACATTCCCACAAAGTGGTTTAAAAGCTATTCGTGAGCACTTTTTCCAAGGAAATTAACATGTGTGTTTTGGTAGCTTTCCTAGTGGGCCCCAGTATTAACATCAACATGTCTGTAGCCGTACACTGGCACAAATAGATAAAAGTCCCAACTTAAATATTTAAAAGTATTCATGAGGTACACATGGTATAAGCTCCACATAATTTGCAGCAAAGTCAATGAAAAAACATATATGTAAATTTCCTCTCACATCGCATGTTTTGTACACATTTGCTGATGTTTATATATAGGGCATAGGCTACATATATGTATGGCTGTAAATTAAGTCCAGAAAAAAGACTTCACACCATGGAAATCTGTACACATCTCCGCTAGTCCTAGCAATGACTCCTCCATGTGATGTCATTTGCCACTCACAGCTACATGTACACTTGATGTACAGATTCATTTGCTATATACACATCTCGCAATGTAATTACATGAACAACGATGGGCAGTAGTTTCAAAGTCGATTGAAAAATAGACGATCACTTTGCCAAGGCTAAGACTTATCTACGCTTCTAAAGCAAAATTTAAACTCAAGTAAGCACCTTAACAATAAAGGGGTAAAACATAACCATGATAACAGTTACACCATGCAGTCCAGCTGCATCATTTCACTAGAGCTATACAACTAGAAACTAAGCAACTATGAGCTAAAAAGTGTATTTTGCATAATCCCAAACAGCATCCTTTGTAAGTTACACCACTTGCTGAAAGGACCATGGCACAGTTACATATAACACTCTCTTCTGATTGTAGGCATTTGAAAAACCGTGCAATGCAACAAGGTCCATATACAATCCATATCTTTGATGACCATGCTATGCCAGCTAGACTACTTTTACATCGGTCTTGATGTCTGCATATAAATTGTAACAGTATGGAATGCTACTGAAATGAAGAACTGCTTGTGTTTATCTCTACCTCAGAATACTCATCTTAAAGTACTAGTACTGAAGCCACTCGTCTAGTGCAACATACGTTGTGTACATTGGTCCCTCTTTTAGAGGACACCCCTCTGAAAGGTCACAAATTCTTGGCAGCAAATACCATGAATGCATGTCATGCCTCCATCTCACCAAAGGACACTTCTCTAATAAGAACAGCTTGGCAGAAGAGGTGTCCTTATTTGAGTGGACTGCTGCATATGAAGCTTGCACCTTACCTATATTGTATAACATAAACCACTTGTAATTAGTTGTAAAACAGTGGTCCCTCTCTTAATGGACATTCTCTAGAAAGGACACCTTTCTATAAAGGACACAATTTTTTTGGCAGCAAGTACTGTGAATGCATGTGGTGCTCCCTCTCACCAAAGGATACCTCTCTAAAAAGGACAGATTATTTTGGCGGTAGGGGTGTCCTTATTAGAGGGGGACTACTGTAGTGGTAGTTAATTCAATGTAATAGCCAAGACAAGTGCTAGTTCTGAGGATCCAGGCACAACTAGTTGGTTAGGTGTAATATTCATCAAATCTGTACACATTGTATGTCCAAAGCATTAGTCCTGCTACACCTGTATTTGAAGCTTGGCTGCATGAATCACAAGCTTTAGTTCAAATCTTGCACTGCAAGACATGAACACAAGTTCTATACACATTCACACTGCTGCATCATTTTCAAGTTGTATATCAAAAATATAATTAGTCGCATGTGTATAATTCTTTTTGGTATCAAAATACAGAGAAATTCCCTTCTCAATGGAATGCAAACAATCAGGATGTCTGGTACATAGCGAACCGATCATTCATAAGTGGCTTACTGCTGTCTTTGCATCGAGTCTCATACTACAGTACAAATTAGCATACAGTCAAAGCGATGCTGGAAGTGTATGGTATATAAAATACATGTAAGTAGTCCGTAGTCAGATCAGCCATTACCACATGCAAAGGAAGTTCTAAAACATACAAGTATATCGCAGAGGAATACATTATGTATTGTCAAGTATTTAAACATCTTGATGTGTGCTTCAAACAATGCCAGGTACATCATACAATTACAATGAACTTGATCCCTCATAACATCCATGGTTCTATAGTACTAACATCTCTCTGGATAAAACTCTATTACAACACATAAACTAGCAATACTACAGGTACAAGTTTTGCAATTTTAACATTCTGGACTAGAAGAAAGAAGGGCAGTTTAAGCTGACCAACCAACGCGGAACACCATCAGATTTCATACAGCGGGTACCATACAACCTAGAAAGACACGCTCTTGTACAAAATTGTACATCCATAGCAGACTGCCCCCAAACTGTGTACACATATGCACACATTTTTTCTTTTACATGCAATGAGATTTGGCTTTCAAGTTTTAAAAGGAGCCATTATATCCTGGTTAGTTGATCATCTTTAGCTGGTCTATGTGGCCTTAGGGCATTGCTCCAGGTTAGGAAAGATCAAGCAGTGAATGGACCGGAACCTGAAATGGACACGAGATACACATACTTAATATGGCCAGGATTTTAACATTGATTCTCACAAACACAGAAAACGCAGGGTACAGGTAGCAACATGTCTGATCATTATTCATTCAATTAAGCATACAGTGACTTCAGAAAATCTGATATAGTCTATTTGGGAAAGAAAATAATACTTCTAACTGAATGTCCCTTGCACTTAATAGCCCTATCAACTACTAGTGGTAAGAACTTAGTCACACTGCTGAAAGGCCTATAGAAACCACAATATGTACCTATCTGCCTATTAGACCATATGCTCTTAACAGGATGAACGTGGTAGTTCTTATTCGGACTTGATATTACAAAATAGGTTACTTTAGCATGATTTACTCCAGCAACAAGAAATTCATTTTGGGGTGAAATGTTTCTCTTTCTTTTTGTGGACTACGTAAGTTTATATAAGAGTACTCATTCTAAGGAACCCCTCCTCCGAAGATGCAAGACATTGCCTTAGAGAACTTGAACATGTGTTGAAAGGAATGAAGCATCCTGCTGTGACAATAAACCTGAGGAAATTCTGATGTCCAACTACCAGAGGAAATGTCCCCAGTTGGTGTATGTGTTACAGACTTACTTTAAAAGAATATAAAACCAATCACCTGAAATCTTATCTCGTTATACAGGGAAAAGAACCAACCCAGTAAAATTAGGTAAGAACTTGTGTGCAAACATGTTGTTTCTGGTCTCAGTCATGTTAAAATAACATGAGTTTTACAATGGATGAGATCGAATTTTTTTTTTTTTTCAAGCTCTTCCCGAGCTTTCAGCCAACACTGGCCTTCTTCAGGATTGGTGATGTCCTCAACATTCTACAGTGAACCCCACGGCCCTTTGTGTGTGTGTGTGTGTGTTATATCCTGAAGGCGTGACACCATCACCCCTGAAGGCCAGTGATGCCCAAAAGCTCGGGAAGAGGTTCCAATATCCAGTCTCAGCCATGGTAAAACTCATGTTGGGTAAGACCTTGTCACAAGAGGTCCAAGGACCTTGGCGCTCTGCTTGACAGCTGCAGTTGGGATGACATTGGCAATTTTCTGCAGACTCACTGCTGCAGACTAAATCAATTGAAATCTGGGTTA
>JAAUYG010075614.1_pt1 | contig 10480 bp, 6 predicted proteins | sample 7278091 | NCBI WGS metagenome assembly JAAUYG01 (sample SAMN14350201, study PRJNA611818) | marine sediment metagenome | isolation source: surface marine sediment (0.6m) | place: French Polynesia: Moorea | collected 2018-08
AGAGTCCCTAGCTCTCATCAAAGATTATTTCCAACCTTGGGGAATCTTGAACAGAGAAACTGAAGTTTATATAAATTACAGGAACACAATTCCAAGTCTGGAACTGCAAACGCAAATGACGAAAGTCTCAATCCATAATCTATGGTGTTGAGCTGTTGTCTTTGGGTTGAGACGATGTCTCTGGTGTTGACGAATCTTCTGCCGTCTTCCATCTGCTTTCAATCTTGTGTCTTTTGATGACAGACAATTTCAGCATTCCTGCAATCTGAGACCTGGAGACGTGTTCATCTTGCTGTGGTTTTAATTTTCAGCTGCTGAAAAACAAGCAAAAAAAATTCAGTGTTTTGCTGTTGTTTTGCGGATGAATTCTTTCACGCATTTTCGAAAAGACCAATCACTGGCAGACGTAGGAAGCTCACAAACGAAAGTATCTTGGGCCAGAAATTGTCCGAGTCTGAAAAGCAAAAAATTGATGTTTGGCCACAAAGGCCAAGAACTTTGCTTCTGCTGTACACCACATAGGATGACATCTGTAGGAGTGGCACATCAGTGGGGGGGGGTGGCTTCCAGGGGTGACTGACTGGCAAGGCGGGGTGACAAGGGGGAGGGGGGTAAGCCAAAGGTCTCGTTGACCCTGAACTATGGTCTGCTCCAAAATATATTTTTGTTCCCTTTTTCGAAGGCAGCGAAGTGACAATCCTCTCGTGTCAGCAAGGTTGGGAACCAAATTGTCTCAAATGTGTCCAACAGTAGAATCAATTTCCACATCAGCAGGCGGAACAGGAAGACAGGAAATGGAACAATTTTAGCCACATAACAAGTCTAATATCACGGCAACAATAACACAAAAATATTTTGTCATTGTTTGCATTTACCTTTGAGCACACATGAATAACACGGTGCCCCCTGAAGCACAGGTGAGCACTAAACCCGATGAGAGCGGAAGTGTGCCTTTCAGTCATGTGGAAGCGCAAAGTGTTACGAGATTCACCACAATTTGTTCTGAGGTGTTGACAAGTAATGGGAATGAATTGCCTGCTACAGGTGTTTCTGTGCGGGGCATGGGCGCGATCCAGAGGCCTTCACTGTGAATTATGCCTGCACTTTTGTGTTAAGGCGGGAGGCGACTCAAGCAGTTCCTCTCGATACATCATTTCTCGGCAAAATAATTAAGGTCAAAGAGCAGACCCAAAGCCAGACCCAGACTCAGACCGTAGCTTCTTCCTGGGATGTTTTAGCCTGAGATTAGTTTCTTTCCACAGTTTGGCGACACAAAATAACCGTATCAAGTACCACTAACTGCTGGAAGCATGCAGGTGACCAAACAAGAGCTTGTAAATTTAGCCACTGCAGCGGGATGCCTTCGTTGCTTTTCCCTGCTTGCGTGGCCATACACGTGAAAGAAATGATTGTACTGAGAATAGAAAACGTTTGAAAAAGAAAGACATCGCCCACGTAATTGCGTGCACTTCCTGAACGTAATTCCCGCCACTTGAATGAGAAACGAACAGGATCCAAGTGGCAACGTTGTGCCGCATTTATCTTGTCATGTCTTCCTCTTGTAGATTTATTCTACAATTAGCTTTTCACATGTTTCAAGTGAAGGTCATTAAAACAGACGTAAAACAAACTACATACCCCCCCATAAATGCGTGATCCAACACAACACGTGCGTAATAAAAGTCAACTTCACGTATTACAAGAACAACAAAGTTTGAAACTGATCAAGAATAAAAAGTTTCCTTGTGGCTCACCACCAACCACTGATAACGTCCTGGTGTCTGTTTTATCTTGGCGTTCGGACACACAAGATGAAAACAAAATAGCTTGCGTGCACCAACGCTGATTTCATACTTAACACTGGAGTTAAAGAAACACCAGGACAAAGATCAAAAGATATTTCGGATTATCACTCTGAACGTACACGAAAGAGAAGAAAAGGAAAACTGCACGAATGTTGGAGAAACAGGTAAGTCCACAAGATCAGGTCAGGTACAGGTGGGTCCCAGTTAATCCGAACAAACAATGGCCTAAGTAAAATTCTTTCGAATTAAGTGAATTTCAAATTAAGCGGGAAGATTAACACAAATAAGATAGGAACACATGTATGCTCCATGATTTTGTTTGAACAGGAATTGGGATTAAACATAGCTATTCGGGTTAACCGAGACCCACCTGTATTTTCGTTGTTTTTGGTTTCGAACATTGCGATTTCAAGCAACCTTGGGTGTTGGCGTTGCGGCCTCCTTCACATGACGCTGTGACCTGCAGGTCTGGTATGATGGGCCTGATGCCTCTGCAGTCCGTGTTCCAAATGTTAAAAAGGGACTTTTCCTCATGAACGTTCATTTTTGACATCCTCAGTTGTGTGTTCCGTCGGGCTGTCTATGATTGATGTCGTTATTTTGTCAGAAAAAAAGAAAAAAGAAACAGTGTCCATATGTATCTGACCGTGCTATTTGTGAGGAACTTATTGATTCCATGATTGGTGCGTCAGCGATGAATGTTATCTGGAAAAGTGATCGGACTGTGTCTGCGTAAAACAAGGTTTAGGTCCCAAATCAGCGACAATGATGAAAAATTGTTTCCAGATTCAAATTTGGAAGCTGAAAGAACACGACTCTTTCTATTCTCATCAAGGGAGGCAGAATAAGTGAAAACAAATCAGATAGGCCTAAGCAAAGAACTATCACTGTTGACAGCTCTTGCTTGCAAAGTGGGCCCGTGTGTCCAACTGCAGCAATGGAATCGACCGCTAAGGGTTGCGGCCAATTCTACTTCTGGGCGCACTCATTTAAATTCAGCAGCCACTGGAATTTGGAGGATTTTGAGAGTTTTAGGTTGGTGGAAAATGAATGAATGATACAGTCTCGTGATGCAGGCTGGTGCTGTTGTGTAGAATGTCTACATGATGGCAGAATCCGCCACATCAAAGGTCCTGTTCAAGCTCAGATGCCGTGTGCTTCAAATACATCCGCTTCAATAGGCATTGAATGAATGCACATCTATATACAAATGGGATTTGCATGTTCAATCAAACGTCAAATGCGATGGCCTTTACTTCAACTAATGGACATCGACCGGTTTTCCCACGCAATACAGTCCGAATCCAGAATCCTGGGATTTAACAGGGATTAGTTTGCCTTAAGTGGACCTGTTTCCAGCTGCCCCAAAAAAGGAAAAATCTTTCTGAGCAATCCTCTTTGCCATAACGTCAGTATACATGTCAGCGTCTCAAAAAGGTTAAGTTGCACGTGTTATTTTACAGATGGCGAAGAGTCAAAAGGCATTCTTTGATATCAAATGCAGCCGAACTGATGCCATCTAAAGCCTTCAAAGAAATTCTGTGGGAATATGAACAAATTCAGAGGAGCATCAATCATGGTGTAAGCAAACCTGAACAAGCTCATTTTGACAGATGTTATTTATTGCTCTCATAAACGACTGCGTTACAAAGCACCCAATGTACAGAAAGAATGAACCTTCTCCATGTGAACCGTCCCCATGCAAACCCAAGGGAAAAGCTCTTGTCAGAAATCTCTGCATACGATCCCCGGGAAATGAATGTTTTGGATGCAATCACACACGTCATCGGCCAGAAACAGAAGACGTTGTGAAAGAGTGGTCTTGTTGCAGTGACAATTCGTATTTGCCCAGAGGGCATGTTGCAGCTGGGAATTTGCGGGATGCATCATCTTTTGGTCGTGTCTTTTTGTGGTTGGGAATTTTCCTGATTTGTTCCAAACGATTGCAGCTGTTTTTTTGGTGTCAGGTGTCGGTATGGTCAGGCTTTTTGGTGAGAGAAAAAATAAAAATGTTCTGGACAAATCCTGTCCTTAGTATCTTTGTGCTGTCCCACAGTTTCCTGCAGTGTCACACAGTATCATCCTGCAGCATCCCACAGGTTTCTTGTATCCTGCAGTGTGTTGCAGGTACATGTACCCCCGACCAAAACCATGAGAAATCTTCTGCCAAGATAGGACTTTCCATGATCTGTGAGTTTCCCAGAGTATCCTTCAGGTTTGTAGGATGAGCCCGCAGGGCATCCACACCTTTTGGCGTTGCCTCTGCATGACTTCTATTTTTCTCTCACTCTCGCGTTTTACAAAGTTCTGTCAGAAAGTCGCTTGGTCTGATTTTGCTCCTGGCCTTCTTCGAACTCTTTTGCACTTTGATTGTCAGTGCTTTTGCCCAGTGTGCATGTCTCTTTGTCACAGGGAATCAATCTGACATCGTTTCAAAGTCGGCGATCAAAAATAAAAACGTTTGCCTGTTTGCAGGAACCGCTACAAAATTTTAAATGGTGCGAGAATGGAAGCAGAATCAATGTCCGGAAGGAAAAATGACAGCAACCTTGAATATTCATGGCCCTTTTTTGACATGAGAAGAACATCATGAAACTGCGCCTTGGCCTGGAATGTCATTCCGAGAGGTCCAGATGGTGAAGTGCACAGGGATCCAAAACAGTTCTCGTGTACCACGCCAGCGTGTTTCCTGTTGTCGACTGGACGCTGTTTGGCCTCTTTCCTTGGCAGGGTCGGAGCGCTGGCCTTTTTTGGGGCAAACGTGCTCTGCACAACAGAAGGCAAAATGATCTTGCATCCTTTGTGTCAGTCGAGGAGAGAAAAACATTTGCGTGATTTCTGAACTGACATTTATATAGATCTACGTTAAGAAGGTTTCAAGGTAAACTTGTTTCAAAGCAATCAAGAGCTCTTCTGCAAAAATTGGTCCCCTTTGGATTCAAGTGGGGTGAGATAGTTTTTTTCAGACGGAATCCCCCGCCCAAATCTTTTGGAGCACATGCTCCCAAAACCTGAATTTCACATTTCCACTCCCACTCTGAGACGGGCAATGCGTACTGTTCATTATGAACTCTCTGTTCTCTGTGGTTGTTCTGGATTTTCTGGGGAAGGAATTCAAAACTTTTGAAGGTTGACGCAAAACGAACAATGGAAACCAGACAATATGTATTCTCAATACAGGTGGGTCACGCTTTATCTGAATTGAACAAACAAAACCGAGTTTTCGAATTAAGTACGCAGAAAGCACTGTGAAGATTGAGATGGGGTTTGGAAAACACTTCAGACAAAGTCCATTTTCGAATTAAACGTATTCGGATTAGGCGTGGAGTACCTGCAGGTATAGAATTATGTGGTGTTTTGATATTCTTTTAGTTTGCTATTTCCCACCATTCTGGCTTCCTGCACCTCGTTTCAGGAAGTGTGTGTTATTCTTTGACTTGCATACACATGTTATTAGAACAAGATTCATCAGGTTCATGTGACCAGGAAGATTCCTGGCGGTTTTTCCTTTCAGAAAAATTGCACAGATCCATGACATTGTGAATGTCTGAAGAAAGAGTGCATTTCGGAGCAACGCCATGGATGCAACCAAAAAGGGAACCTGTAAACATTCTTAAATTTTGTGGCATCTGTACAGGGAAAAATGACATAGCATAGGCTGTTTCACCGGGAAATCCATCAATCAAACACGGTATATAGCTACAGTGACCCCCGGGTGATTTCAATCAGCGAATTTGGAAATCCCGCACAATTAGAATGAAACTCAAAAATGTTTTCCATCTCCACAATGCAAAATGCATTGCAAAATCGGGGAAAACTTTATCGAAGGAATCAGCTGTATAAAATCAGATTGGAATAAAGCGGATACGATTGTTGTGTTGCTGGCTGAAGATTGAATGTGAACAAGCACAAACACAATGCAATCAGAAGCAAATACATTGACATCGTTGACACCTTGGCAAAAGATAACAGACACTGGGTGTGAAGAGTATTCCACTTCAAATTTTATCAAACGCTACTTGAAAGACAACGAGATTCAGATATATACAGCACTGCGCCAGCAAACGGCTCAGTCTTAATTCCCTACTTCAACAGAACCGAAGCAGACAGCCACACAGATCCAATTTATTGCAGGAAAAAACAGACGTTCTGTCTGTATTTTCTTGTTTCGCTGAGATCTTTTTCTAATTTGCTTACAATCGGTGACAAATTTGCAAACATGACACACTGCTTTTCTGTTTAGAGCCGCAGAAAATTTCTGGAACCTTTGCCTTCTTGGGACGACTTGTAACTCATATTTTTTGACACTACTTGTTTATTAGGGGTCAGGGAATCTGAACGATTTTCTCATAAAAAGCAATATTCTTTCCCACACTTTCCTCGCAGTGGAATTTGCTGCTTCTTTCTAACTGGATCATTTGTCTTTTCCCAGGAAAGGTTCGTTGCGAGGAGAATCGTTTGGTATTTTTTCACAGAGAAATCTGATTTTAGATTGTGATACCATATTGAAGAGGCATCAATGTTTGGTGAAGGTACACACGCTCGGGGATTGGGGCTCCTTTCTGTTCTGACATTTTAGGGCCCACACAAGAAGCAACAGAATCAGGACAAGACGCAATTTGACATGCAAGCTCTGACGCGTTTTGAAACTCTGAAGACAGGAACAAACTTGTTGTCAAATAGATCACCAAATGTGAATCTGCTAAGATTGTCTGGAGTGAGAAAATTTCCTGTTTTGTTTGGATTTTGTGGATAACTTTGGTTCAACAAACACCAGCATGACCAAGATCAGAACTGACTTCACAAATTCGAAACTGCAATGAGCCTTAAGCGCCAGAGGTCTGTCCTACACGGGACTGTGAATGTTATTCTTCTGGTTGGATTCGTTTCAAGATCCATTCTCGGAAAACAGCTCGTGCTGCAGTCAACTGCCTTCCCCAAATCCACACTCAGATGTCGTCATTCAGATGGTGAAGAATCGCTTTTGAATGGAGGCAGAAATGTAATTTCGGAGAGATCTCGTCTGTTGGGATTGTTTGTGTCGTCGTAGTTGGAAGATTTTCCCTGGGAATTTTCCTGTCCGCGCCTTTGGGATTTTCAGCAGTCTTTCTGACAGCCATCATAATTCACCAAAGAAAAACCATCCAGGTGATTGTTTTCTGCTTGAGAAATGCATCCCTTTCTCTTGATCCCACCCAAGGAAAATTCTTCTTTTTTCTCTTTTGAAAGGTGGTATATTTGGGTGAAACATGCCCCGAAAGTGGCTGGAAAATTGTTCCAAAAACTGTTCCAGGAAGGAACAAGTGTTACTTTCTTGAAGGGGAGGGTTTGCATTTTGCGTCAAAACAGTCGCGTTGCAATGTGTTGAAACACACTGATAAGGGGGAAGAACGAAGTGGAAATCAAATCGCAAACAGACGGTTTAACAGACAAGTGCAGGTCTTTGAGGAGTACAGGGTCCATATCCAAGGTCTTCCAGTGGCGCCAGTTGGAGACGTCATACGTCCATCAAAAATGTCAGATTGGAACCATTCATAACCATCAGAGGATGTGGAAATTACTGGGTTTGGCTGTCCTCCTGGGCAGGACGCAAGCACTGCCACCATTGCCATTTGACATGACGTGCCCATGAGACTAGCAATCTCCTGAAAAGGCAATGGGGTCTCCCTTGCATGTGATTGTTGGCCACATATATTGTGTTGGATTTTCACCTCTATTCTCATTGAGCATGGACAAAAATAACATGCAGATCTAAATCTAGCAAAAGAGCTGAAAGATTTCAGTTAATCTGACAAGCAGATATCTGTGGTAAACCTCCCACACTAATCTGTGCACCCATTTCTGACCATTTGCTCACTTGTCCTGCTGCTACCATATTCACCAGTGATCTCAAGCAAAAGCACACATGAGGAAGGTTCAAGCTGAACAAAGTCCAGAGATGCTCATCCACGTTCCAGCTCTCGCCTTACTGACGCGTAGTTCTGTGTGATTCCAGGAAGTGTCATTGGGACCTTGAGGGAAGAACAGGCGGAGTGTCCCTTCGGTGCTGTTCTCATGTTATGTTCTGTCATTGGCTCCCATTTCGCCATTCCTGATTGATTTGATAGACTTCATTTGGTCACGGCAGAAATTCCAGTTCATGTGTTTGACCTCATTATCTGGTGGTCCGCCTGTCACTCACTCTTTGTGCTTTTGGTACCACGCGATATATATGGTCCATGATAAACCATTGTTTCTGCGCCATCAATCACTTTGGGTGGACTCCCGAGGAAACTCATCAACCAAGTGTCAGTTTATCTCCAAGATTGCTTGCGAAACATTGCTGAATTGGATGATGCATGAACTCACATTTACTTCCACGCACCAAATTTCCTGGTTATTTAAACGATTGGAGCTTGTTTGGCAATGCAGTGGGCCTTGTTCACAGTCTGATACCAGAGATTGTTTAGCTCGGTATGCCAGAGCACGAAAAGAGTAAAGACCCCCGGATCTCATATGTCCAAATGCTCACCAAATTTGCAGCTTTGTATCAGGCCCAACAGAGAAGGGAATGTCCCTCGCCTTGTCCTCAACATGACTGCCAGTTGTTTGGCGTGGTCACAGTAAAGAGAAAATGGGGTTGTTCGTTCCTTTAGTCAGCTACAGGTGGGTCCCGGTTAATCCGAATACGGACAGTGCAAATTCCCAGATAAATCGAAGTGTTAATCTGCCTGCTTAATCCGAACATCAGTCAATCCGAAAGAAAATCACTCGGTCTTTCTTTTTCAGATAAACCGGGAGATATATACCTGTGTGGATTGCATGATTTGTATCGGAAAGAACATTTCAGGTTCACAACCGCAAGTTGGTCCACGAAAAGTCTCATTCGCTTTAGGCAGAGATAGAACCTGAAAACAGTCCCACTGGACAAAAGAGTCTCAGGAAAGAAGACATGGCATGGAAAAAATCTTTCTGCTTTGTCGTTCTCTTGTTGTGTTTTGCCCTCCACTACAAACAGAAGACACCAAACAAAGGGAAAATGTCGTGTGGAGTTACCCTAAAGGTCTAACTAAATTTAGAATTTGCAATTCTTCATGCAAAATATGTTGGCAATTGCCTGAATCCCTTGGTCCCTTGGTGGAAATTTGTGCACGCAACATTGATGTATGGGTTTTGAGAGAACAACACAATGCAATGGAACACACAAAAAATTGAACGGAATGCGAAACGAAAAGTAAAATGTTCATTGAATTGTTTCTGCTGAGATTAATTTCCTTCGGAGCACTAATCTTCCAACCAATCGCAATTTTGCGGTCCTATCAAATTTACTGACAACTGAATCAGTAAGTGGCTTCCCGCATTGTGTATTGATTACAGCGCCTTGATTGTGGTTTCGCACAAGAAGCAGTAAGCTGTTTGTACAGCTGTATCATTTACTGCGTTTTCCTAACTCACGGAACAGTCGAGAGGCGTGAGAGCTGCGTGTCTGTTCACTTTCATCAATTAACGCCAGGAGTCCTAAAGCTCATTTGCCAGGTAAGCTGTTTTGCACTTCCTTCGGGCCAAAAGTAACTAGGCAGTTTAATGTTGCCTCTCGGCCAGAAGAAGAGTCGGGAGTTCGTAACTTTTCTTCATTGAGTGGAAATAAGTTGAGGTGGCTAATCTGTGAATTTGCTTGGAACCATGTCCTAAAAGTTGGTCAGTTTGTCCGTAGGCTGAGAAGGCTTTCCTTTTTTGGTGGGTCCAGGCGAAATCAACAAAAACAAATTGTCTTTTTTCAATTGCTGAGAAGCGGTCCTTGAAAAATGAGAGCAAGCACATCAGATTGCCATAAAACTGGAATCAGTTTGAAAAAAAGAGCTAATTTTGGTGAAACTCTCCTTGTTTAGGCCTTATGCACAAGCTTTTTCCCTATTTGGTGATGGAGAGCCATTTGTACGCACGGGAGGAACACCTCAGCATCCACATGCCCAGTTTCTACTGGCTTTGTGTATCCGCTCACAAAATCTCTCGGCGTTCGTTTATCTAGCATAGATGTACAGTTTTGATTTATTGCTGGTACAGGCCAGGGAGCATTTCCAATGAGCAAAATACTCAAGACAAAAAACAGCAACAAATTTATGATAGATGCATGCCGGAATGCAGTTCTGTTCATGCACTTGGATTTAGGCAGCGATCAACACAAAGCTCAGCTGTGTCACCCAACACTATTGTGGTTTTCTGCCCCAGAGAAAAGATGCTCTCGCAGAACCATCGACATCGATATCTGTTCAAAAAACTTCTGGTGGAAGCTTCATGTTCGGTTGAATGATTTGTTATGCGTTACAAATAGCTGTTCTGTCAGCTGCATCAATAAATTCTCTTTTGCACCTCAATACGAGGAAACACGCAAACTCTCCCAAGTTTACCCTGGAGATTTTTTGGAACAAAATTGTGGCTGCGCTTGAGGCACGGCACAAAGGCGGGGAGGGGAAGTCATTTCTATTCTGGATTCTGATAAAGACACTGTGAAAGGACGTCAAGCACATTGCGAGGAGTCACTTCCGGTGCTCTGCAATCGTATCCGAAGTGGATCCGGTGCACGCGAAATCCAGTTCTTGGCAGTTGTGATTGGGCACCTTCACATTCATATCCATTTGTGTTTCCGCTGCCAAACTTGTTGTCATGACTATTGTCGTGCCAAATGACTTCGATTA
>JAAUYG010247511.1_pt1 | contig 10480 bp, 10 predicted proteins | sample 7278091 | NCBI WGS metagenome assembly JAAUYG01 (sample SAMN14350201, study PRJNA611818) | marine sediment metagenome | isolation source: surface marine sediment (0.6m) | place: French Polynesia: Moorea | collected 2018-08
ACCACACTAATGTTTGAACAGCCTGCCAAAAGCATTCGTGCCCAGGTAAAAGGGAGCAAAAACAAGTTGGTACCCGTGTGGTCGTGTTGTTCTTGCAAAAAGCACTCAACGTTAAGGTGAACTGGGATTACTAAATCTGACAGGTGGAAAAATCTCTCCTTCCTGCATGCCTCTTGTGGCTCTGTCATTTGATATCCAAAGCAACAGTTTCTAGCAGATGCTGACCATTTGCTAATGTGTGTGGCATGACATGTCGTTTTTGCTTCCACCATTCTTAACATACATGTCCTGCCTGCCTCGTTTATAATCAGTCGATGACACTTTCATGCATCAACGAAGTCACAAAGGAGTATGTAGGATGGAAGCTGGCTTGTGGCGGATCTAGGAGCTGAGAGCCACTCCGATTCCCCTTGTCCCGGATGAATCCTGAGTTGGCTCAGGATGTCTCTTCTTGTCCTCTGGAACAAGTTTCTTCTGCAACAGCAACAAAAACTTGAGATTCACATTTGTTGTACAAAGCATTCACGGCCATTTTTGGGTGCAAAAGATTGTTCTCTTTTTTCTTTGACCACAAGAGTATTCGGTGACCCGATGTAGTCATTTGGATGTTGTGTGCCAGCCTAAACTGCAGTTCACACCGGATGCTATTTGCTTCCAAATCCTTTGATGTTTCTTGCAAGTGTGAACACTTCAACTGGCAACAGAAGGTTCCATTTTGCTAGCATATGCGTATGCGAGCTCCGCGCGTCTTGTGTGAACGGGGCCTGAAGTTGTGTATATATGAAATTTGCGGGCACCTCCGCGTTCTGTGTGAACAGGGGTCTAAAGTTGCACTTCAGAAAGAAACACGAGAAGGAAAGGAAGCTTCAGAATCTCGCGTTCCTAGGGATTTGCCTGCAGACGCACACTGTTGCGCACAATAGTCCTAATTACCCGGAAATGAAACGGCACTCAACCTCAGGGTCATGTCGTCTCCATTTCAATTGCTGCAGGAAGATGTTCTGCGTCAAGATTCCACAGGATACACCTGCACGACATCCAGGGGCGGACTTAGCCTACAGGAGCTCAAAAGACGACCCTAAAAGTGCATGAATTTGAAAGCATGTGTTTTGGGAAGAATTCTCTTGTTTGGGTACTGGTTTCAAAGACACATCCAAGTTCTGTCAATTCATTATTGTTTTGCTGTGGTTCTTGAACTGACTATTCTGGATCCTCTGGTTCCAACACACAGCAAGTTTTTTGTGTGGTGCATGTTTCAATGGGAAAACCCCCACTGGAGGTGATTTTGTTAAAAGTTGGCCTTTGGTTCCCAGGGTCAGACCTCTATTATTTGAGGCCCCCATCCATGACCCACTTCTGGATCCGGGTCCTCAGCATCCCATTTCCACCACCAGAGTCTCACACCCACCTCACCCAGCATTCTCGGGCACCTGCCATTTTGAATTTGTTTTGGCGGTGTCAAGGTTTTCCCCTGGGTGTCACTAGAGCTCCTCAATTACCACTGCACTGACCAGTTGTCTGGTTTGTTCATGGACAGATTGGGCGGAAGCGGCTGGTTATTTGCCGCTGTAGTGAAGAGAGCTCCGCAATATAAGGGTGTTTTTAAAAGTCTTTGGGTGATTACTTTGGGGTTGGGGTGGATATTTGGTGTCAACATTTTTGAGGCAAAATGAATGGAGAAGAGCATGGTCTGGAAAGAAAATTCTATGAGTCCAGAGGTCCGAAGACATTGCACTGTTGAATTGAATGAGGGCACTTATCAGCGTCGGGACCGCATGACTATCCATGCTCGAGTTTGCGGGGGAAGGTGTATATGTCCATGACGATGACAACGACACTATCGCCAACAATGATACCAACAATGGCCAAGGCTTCGCGTGGGTCACTCCCCCTTTCAGACCCGTGGCCTAAAAATTCAGACCTGCGTGCGCAGAGAGGAAGTTAATACAGCCAATTCTCGGCGTTAAGTTCCATCAGGCAAACTATCCCATTTACTTCCTGAGATGAGGAAGCCGCACCAGTGCCCACATCCTCAGGTTTCCAACGAACGGAAATGCGAAACTCTCAAGCCATGGCATTTTCGTGACGTTTTGGCGTGAAATGAATCCCCTTTTCCAGACCAAAAAGTTTTCTTCATTTATTTGGAAAAAGGAAGGTTCTTCACAGTAAAAAGTCTTTCGTGACAGAGCTTAGCAGATGGACAGCTGTTGGGTTAAGAAGAATCTGATCTAAATGGAAAGTAAAGTCAGAGTCCACTCCACAGGTTTCTGGTTGCTGGATCAATGGGGCCATCTGCACAGTGGGACCTATCAGCTTCCGTCGAGGATTGTTCTTTTCATTTCTTGAAGTGTTTCAAGCCAGCAGCTGGACTTGCTATTCCAGGATGAAAAAGCTTTTTGCCTTTGATTTTGAGATTGGGGCTAATTTAACAGCTTTTGCACTGTCATTGAACCCATCTTATTTTGTCTCAAGGCAAAGAAACAGTTTCCAAGAAACCAAGGACAGTTTTCCTTGGCCTGGAGCTCGTGGATAAACTTCTGGTGTGGATTGCAATTTGTCAGATTGCAATCGTCGTTTATGGAGCTTCACGCAAATTTACTTGCCAACTGACACCTGAACGTTTTGGGAGATTCAGGACATTGGTCAGGGAGGCGGATCAGGCTTGCCAAACGAGGATTTAGAACCTGGGTCCGATCCCCTGCATCGAGCATAAGTTTTGTTGTTTTCACAACCAGCTTTCTGCATGGTCTTTGGGCCAATGCCAAGGACTTTGCACCTCAAGTTTTTCTGGGCATGCACATCCGGCGGTTTATTTTAGACAAGAAAAAGGAAAGGGTTCAAACAAGAGCCCTGTCCCTGCTCCGTACTTTGGGCATCGTTTTGTGTTCAGTTTCATGGGATAACAGATTTACTGTGCAGCCAAGCCCAGGGACCACGAAGCTGTTTGCGATGCTGAAGTCATTTGCTTGCAAGGAGATGATGATGATATTCACTTCACTTCCTAGTCTTGTCTGTCCTCTCCAGATTATCCGCGCACAACGGGATTTTCTTCAAATCATCCCAAATCCGGATCAAAAGTCTGTTGGCGTCTACCCTGTCCTTGAGGTGTTCTTGGTCAGATTGTAAAACTTGTTGATGTTTACCAAGAAGTTTCAAGTTTTCCTGAGGAGCAAAACTTTCCCATCAAGGTCCCAAAGTAGGTCAGAATAACAGATTCATGTGCCGGCAGGTTTTGTTCCGTCCATTAGAAAGTCGCGTGAATTCTGGACTCATTGGATTCTGCTCATGTAAACGTTGCGCAATTTCGTAGGCCAATGGCCTTTTGATTGTGGCACCAGGGAGCCTTCATTGTGAAGAGAGTTGCTTTCAGCCCAATGCATTCAATTGAACAGTCTGCCTCGTCTTGTGTAGAAACAAGAGAATCCCCTGACAGAAAGAGCTTACAATCGGCTAAATGTATTTGCTCAATTCTTCAGCGTTGCAAATGTACAGAGACACGTTGAACTCCACCGTGTGCTGTGTTGATAAATAACATTAAGCTCTGTTTTACGAATGTATCAAAGCGGTGTTTCCCGCCAGGGCTCATGCATCTCCGGCATAAACAAGGATCGTTGCCAACAGGAATCACAAAAAGCAGCTGAGAATGCGAACACATGGCTGCAACTATCTAGCCTATGTGTTTGAAATGCCAGCTCCCGAACAACAATGGTTGCACTTGTTTCTGCAGGGAAGCCACACTTTGATGGGGATTCTCGTTGTCGCAAGTCATGGGCGCAAATTCGCACTCCGCAGTTTTTTACCATGGTACACTTTGGGAATGTGTCCTCCCTGACATTTGACCACAGAATTCAGCCAAAATCAGAAATTTTGCTTCACAACCCTGATTCTAACTTCCTGGTCCATGTTTGTCTGCTGACCTCAACCAACAACATCAGGCGAGCTGATGCGAGTCCCAGTGCGCATGTCAACAAATTAGGCATCCGCTGAAACTGCAGGACGGATTGGGCACAGAAACCTGTGTTTCTGCCAGGAATGGTCCAGAATTATTTGGAACCTTGGTGGGCCAAGAAAGTGTTGGACGTTCTTAATGATTGTTGAGCTCTTCCCGTGCAACGGAAGTACTGACCTGTGATCACAAGGCCTTGTTGAGGACATCACTTGACATAACCACCAGACAACAGAGTCTGAAGAAGCAAGCCCGCTATGGAAGGAAAGGCACTCAGAATTGGTGTTTTTCACATTTCTGCGTTCATTCCCAACTCACTTCCTCAGGAATACAATGAAGTTCATCTGGATAAAAATCTCTCTAACTCCTACAAAAAAGCTTAAAACAGTCGTTCCGCTGAATTCGAATCTGGTTTTTGCGTCTGATTCCTCCAGGTTGTGCAATTTTTGCATTGTGGAAAAGGGAATTTTGAGGGTTTTGGGGGTTTCGAAACAGGCCGCATTGAATAACGCGGCGACTACTGTAGAGTCATCAGTTCAGAAGCTCCACATGTGCGTGGACACAGCATCTACATTTCCTAGTTTCAGCCTCTTTCCATTAATTCCAAACTTGTAGTGATTCTTAAATGGAAACAGTTACAGAGATACCAATTCATGAATACTCCGACTGACAACAGCACATTGGCATCAATTAAAAAGGGGGACACTTATCTCTGCGGATGATGATGCAGAGTGGATTTTGAAATGCCTGGCACGGAAGAGGCTGCGGATGCTTTGGGGAATTTAGTTTACAGGTGATTGAGATGGATGGTTCGTGTATTGTCAACCTGCTTTAGCAGGCCCCGACTGCTTCACTCCACGCCAGCCCCTCTCCGCATGTGGCTGGCTCCTTCCCATAGAAGAAGCTCAGTAGGAGAGTAGAAGAGACGAAGACAGAGATTAGGCCTTCACACATGTTCACTGCAACTGCAGGCAGACAGGATGCAGCCTGCAGGAAGAAGAAGAAGGTGTCTAAGCGGAGCTTAAACTGCAATTAACATTGGCTAAGATTTTCTGTTGGTGATGACATGTGCAGGAAAGAACCTCATGCTACTATAATTTGCAAGGAGGACATGTGGACTGAACTGAAGACTCCAGCTGCCTTCATGAATACAAATTTGCAATTGGGGAAGAAAAGACTGATGTTGGTACAAATTTTGCCGTTTTGTCCTGAACTAATGATGCTATTGATTTATGCGGCTGGATAATTTATGAGATTCCAATAAGAGATAACATAGGATGGCGCGGTTCAATTATTAGGTGACCTGCAGTGCTTAGCGGTGGGTCTGGCCTGCTTTCTTCTTCGCTGGGATTTTTTACGACTGGCTGTGGTGTTTGTTTTGGTTTGGCGTTGTAGTTGGAGTTGGTGTGCGCTGGGCTATATATATATATATATATATACAGAATGTCGTCTACAAGTAGTTTGGATGACGAGTTTGAGATCTACAGAGCGCGGGCCCTGAGCGGGGGCAACATGGTGTCAGTGCTGCAGTTTCGGGATAATAACAATCAACATGTAGGCCTACTGAGTACTGAGTCGCTCAAGCGGCGACAAACGCATCCGGCCGGAAACGAAAGTTCAGAAACCGACGACGATGACGATGATGGCGATGGAGGCCGCTTGAGTAGATCCTGTGAGAAATGCCAAGCCGCGGCTAAGCCGCACTGCCGACACTTGGACGCGAAGAGCACGGCGGGACTTCGGCCTCCGCGCCCGATGCGGTCACGGTCGCTGTCGCCGGGGTATCCGGTAACGGGGTCCGGGTCCAGTCCGGGATTGGGGTCCGGGTCGGCGAAGACGAAGTCGCGAGTCCGAACCAAGGCGGATCAGCTCAAGCACCTCCTCAAGCACAACCACGATAACAAAGCGGAACCTGCCGCAGTCGTACCTACCAACAAGAATATGTCGCCTCAGCATCATAAGAAAGTGGCCAAGATACGTAGTTTTGATATTGACATTAGTTTCCCACAACCGTATACGGAACAACAGGACGACGACGACAGCAGCGGAAGTCCCACTCCGCGACGCGAGAATGACACCAATCACCTACCGGGCATTACTTCCCGACCGAGCTTCAAGCACTCGCACTCGCACAACAGTGGCCACAGTTGGGACCTGGGAGAGATGCGCCCTAGGGTGTCCTCCATGCCCTGTGATAGCGTCATGGAGCGTCCCTTGTACCAGAAAGCCACGAGCGTCAATTCCTTCCACCGCATACGCGAATTCCAGTTGACGTCCAAGGGCAACGTCATTAACAAAGGAAGTTACCTGAGCCAGAGTAACACGTCCATAGAGAGCGCCAGTACCACGGCAAGTGCTACTAGCCTCCTTGAAGGGCCTTACTACGTATACTTGATGGGTGTGGTTGGAGTGGGCGTCCGAGCCATCATAAGCACCTTTGTGTCTGAAGACTTTGATTCCAGTGGTGAGTGAATTTCAACTCTGAATTCTTGGACCTTGATTTATCCTGATGATTCTGTTGCATTTTGATTTGATCACAATTTCAGAAAGGGAAGCAACGTTCAAAGCTGAAAAGGGTGTCTAGCTTGACCTTGGTTTGAAACAACACGCCTGTTGTGCATGTGTTCATACAGATATAAAATGTTCAGTGTCAGGTTTTGTTTTCAATTTCATCATCATTCCAGAAAGGGCGTCAACATTGAAAAGCTGGACTCAATGGAGCCAAATTATGCATTGGAACGTGATTGTTCCTGGTGTTCTTGTTCATGTTCAAAGAATAACACATTGCCATTTGCTATTTTTTCCATTTGGTCACCATCTTAGAAAGGGGAAGCAATGCTGAGAGCTGAAAATGAAGTCCAGAATACCCTGCCATTGAAACCAGATAATTCGCAGTGTATCCTTGCAGATGGATCTTGGTCGCTGGAGAGCATATTCAATCCCGGCAATCAGATTGTTGGGCAAGGGTCATGGCCACATTTGAAATTGCAATATTTTCTTTTCGACTCGATTTATGACTTTGCACATGTGCGAATCCATGATGTTCTTCCGGGGTCCAGATTAAAAATGCAGATGTTTTACTCGAAGGGGACCAACTTCAATGCTGCTATTTTGCTGCAAAATGCATGAATTTGACCAAGGTCCTGGAAAAGGGAGGCAAAACCTTGTGTCCACCACTTTTGCAAGCAGAGCCAGCTTTGACACGAGAGATGACTCAGAATTATTCAGCTGCAGTGTTTAGATCAGGCTGTGCTGTCCAGATCAGACATTCCAGATGTTCCCTGATGTAATGTCGTTATCTCTTTGCTGTTGTCCATGGTAACACTGAGGCCACCCAGTCTTCTCGCCACCCACCGTGGAACTTTGTGATTGAACCAAAACTTGGTTGGACAACATGGAAACATCTACAGCCCTCCCCGCTTAATTCGAATTTCTTTGCCAGCTGATTACTCGAATTCTACATTTTTCCGAACAGTGCAGGTTTCTTGTTTTGTGAAGAGATAAAAAGGTTCTTTTTAGTTTTGTTAGAATTGTGAGGGCAAAAACGACATTGTGCGGATCCGTAATTGGCTGTACAGGTAGGTCACGCTTACTTCGAACAAACCCAAGTTAAAATTTCGAATTAAGTAAGATCAACAAAGGAGTGATGGAGATGTGGTTTTGAAAACATTTCGGATGAACTCCAACTTCGAATTAAACGTGTTCGAACAAAGCGTGACCCTCTTGTACAAACAAGACATTAACTGGTCAGGTCAATGTGGACACACTGAAGGATTGGAGCAGAAAGACGGGATGTGTTTGCCCTGAGAATAGCTTCTTGTTGAGTGGGGGGAACTTGAGGACAACACAAACACAGTCCTCCGCAGGATTCACAAAGAGATAAAATATTGAATTCGTGCAGGATGCTGCGTGCATTTCCTTCAGGATTGATTGCCAGTCCTTGTTGTCAACAATGTAAACTACTATAGGGATACGTGCCTGTATTGATACTACCTTCCTGTGACCTGGAGCAGTCTTTGAATGCGAGCACTTTGTCCTTTGTGATCTGGGTGTGAGCTGCCCGAGAACACAGGCAGATGCACAGATTACATCGATTGAAACCAAGGATAAAATCCTCCCCCTGTTTGTTCCTGATCGTGCAAAGATACACTGTTGCTGAGGGATGTCATTTCCTTTGTGTTGACTTGTACTAAGCTGCTCAAGTTCAGGTACCTCACGCTTTATCCGAACACGGTGAACTTAAAATTGAGGCCAATCTGTTCTGAAAACCATATGGCAGGCTTATTCCAAAACTCGGTTTGTCCAAACATTTTGACTTGGTTTTGTTTATTCGGATTTAAAAGTGTGTGAGGTACGTGTACTACATGTAGGGCCTACACTTTGAGGGCATAATTTTCCAACAGGTGCCAACTTGTAAATAACTTGACTTGGCGTTTCAATGGTACACCCATGTCTGTGCTGTGGTGTAAAAAATAATGCAAAAACACTTCTGAACCAAACATGCTGTTCTTCACTTAGCAGGGGGTGTCATTAGAGATGGATGCTGGCACAAAATGCCAAAGTCGAATGGCCAATTCAGTGAGAGACCAGAAACACAAGATTGCCGAAGTTATTTGGGGCCAGAATGCGGATTGCTGGACCATAGATTTCTGGACAAAGGCACAAATGAACCATTCTGTGCACCATTTGGACAGAAGTGAAACAAATAGTCTCTCTGAGTCTTTTGTGAATCCTGTAGAGACTAACCGTAAACAACATCGCGGACGAGGTACGTGACCTGTGTTTGCCCCAACTGCGCTGAGCGGGCAAAGAGGCGAAGAATGAGATTTGTAAAAATCATGAACCCACGTATTGGCGGTCGCAGATGAGGCTTTAGGGACCCCGGGCCTTCTGAACCCAATATTTCGGTAATTGAATCAGCAGAAAATGCTCAAAATGCATGGGTGCTGAAGTGAAAACTGCAGAGTTGGGGCCCTAGACTGAAACAGGAAAGTTTGGCTGTTCACAACACAAGAAAAGTCAGTCATGGGACTGCCAAAAAATTACAAGAGTGAACTCGTCCCCCGAAAGCACCACTTAAAGGTCTTGTCTTGTTCAGTTTCTTGGATTGATTTGTTTGTGTACATATGGTCTATTATCCACTTCAAAATGAAACGGCAAGATGCACTGATTTCACCATAACGGCTTCAGGCCATAGATCTAATTAGGAAAATAAGAAACAGTGGGTCCCGCTTAATCCGTACACGTTTTGAAAGGTTTGGAAGGAGCTTTTCTCTTGAATACAAAACAAACGTACGGAAGTAATCATTGAGATGTGGTCAAATCACATCAAGCTGAGTTTTTGGGTTCGTGTCCGAGTTTTCAATCTCCATAGCACAGGAAACTCGGGGGGGGGGTGGGTAAACCAAAAGCCGGCTTGATGTGTTTTGAGCTTAAGGCCAACCACAATGGGAACAAGATCACCTATTTTCTGGACAAAACCCATTATTCTTGATTTAAGCGAGTCCAAATTAAACAGAGCACACTGCAATTCACTGTCAAACCGTAAACAATGCTTCTGCATAATTTATTTAACGTTGGGAGCCGTCCACACCTGGGCCATCTCCCTTTCACAGCCGTGCTGGAAAATTATTTCTGACATAAATGAAGTGCTTTGACACAAACTACAGCTGGTTGTTGCACTCAAAACAGACAGGCCCTTTCAAAACTTTTACGCAAGCGTGGATTCATGCTTTTGTTGGGGAAATCCGCCAGAAACAGGAAAGACCCGTCATGAGAAGTGTTTTCTGTAAATTAAATTGAAATGGAAAGGCTGGAGGATATCTTTCAATTTCACATCACTCACACTTTTTTCTGACGAGCTGTGTCGCTTGGAGATTTGATACATTGCAACAACTACGCACGCATCAAAAAGCTTGTCATCATTCTTATTGTTGTTGGCATCAATGGATTTAGGTATCAATGGATTTGACTTCAATCCTTTTATTATCTGTGTGTGTAGTTTTGTCTATCTCACACGTCGGCCTGACATGTTTTTGATGACCTGATATGTCCATGCATCCAAAGAGTTCAGGATAATCTCCCAACATTAGTTACCCCAACCCAGCCATCACTGCAGAACATACTTGCAGAAAAAAATGAAAGGCTGCTGGCAAAGTATTAACAATGTTGAAGCAAGTTATCAAATCCATATGCATGAGGACAGGCCAAATTGAAGCTGTTTTAGGGGAAACATGCAATTGTAGACTTCCTTAAGGAACTGAATGTTTGGTTGCAACATCCTGAGCTCACTTAATGACTTCCAGGAACTTTCTCATCTTGTAGGATTGCATTTCAGACACAATAGCAAATTGCAATGAAGACACAACGGCAATTCCTCATGTCAATTATTTCTTCGTGATGCTGCTATTGTTATTCGAGGCACGGTATGTTTTATCACACTCGAGGCTTTCAGAGCTCTTTCCTGTCACTGTAAGAGCTTGTTCAACAGACTGTGGTGGATTAGGAAGTCCTTCTGCATGCAGTATGGTACAG
>JAAUYG010127004.1_pt1 | contig 10478 bp, 5 predicted proteins | sample 7278091 | NCBI WGS metagenome assembly JAAUYG01 (sample SAMN14350201, study PRJNA611818) | marine sediment metagenome | isolation source: surface marine sediment (0.6m) | place: French Polynesia: Moorea | collected 2018-08
ACCAATTTTCAATTTGGCCTTATCCCTTTTTTTATTTATTTAAAATTACCAATTTTTTTTTTATGCTTAAAAAATAAATTTTTGCAATGGTTTTTTTTTTTTATTTATTTAAATAAAATTAATTAAACCCCCCCCCCCCCCCCCCCCCCCGTCTGCTCCACCACCCGGTGCGCCCAGCGACGCGTTTAGCATGTTTATAGCATACGGATAAGTAAAAAATTAATTAAATTTTACGATTTTGACATTCACTCTGTACGTACTTCTTGATCACGCGATGCAAACTATCCTCCCAGCTGCCCGACTCTCCCGTCCGCGTTGTCTAAGTATGTCTATATACAGTGAAACTTGTATATAAAGACCACCCTATGGACCAAAAAACATGGTCCTTATACACGGGTGATCTTTATATACAGGTTCAATAACATGGAAAGTATACCCCTGCGGACTTGTAAAATGTGGTCTTTATAAGCAGATGGTGTTTATATACAGGTGGTCTTTAGAGCAGCTTTTACTATATATCATTTACGATCACACTCCTCTCTCCCACAGGAATATCATCCTATACATGCAATACGCACAAGCTAGTATTCACATTAGAAATACCTGTTCTTGCGATGAACGGTAAAAATTTTCTTTTTTCAGAAGCAATTGCGGCCGGCGAGGCGGAAAAGCACAAAAAAATATTTCCGAAGATATTCTTTGTTGCATTTCCAAACAAATTCGAAACCCAGGTGTATTGCTGCATTTGTATATACATGTAGTGCCTGTACAAGTTTCAACTGCTGTATAAGCTATTTTATGTTTCTTGTTTATTTAGAGGGACTAGGTCTTACAAGCCCAAATATTTATGTATTGTTTCTATGTTCGAACTAAGCGCCACACAGGCCTCATAAGACCTGCAACGTGGTGAAGATGTCCTTGAAAGGAAGGCGGCATCAAAGTTTCTTGGTATTCTCTTTAACGAGAATCTGAGATAATATGATCATGCTGATTACAAAATCTAAAATCAGTAGCTCTGCATGTCGATTATGAGCCACGTTTAAACACGCATGCCCCAGATATAGCTACATGTGAAATCGCCTTAGGGGGTCACTGTATCCTCTTAACGGCATGAGGAAGTAAATAACAAAACGTGCCCTTGTGATTAGGAAAAACACAAAAATCTATTGCCCCATGCATAGGATAGGTCATTTTCAAGCGTTTGCATATGAAAGTTGATAGAGTGTACGGGATCCATGTCTTGGATCTTTATGACAATCATTAGCTTCCGCCTTTTGGGTGCGTTTCTCTTTCCTTGGGTACCTCCGTGAACTTTCCTACAAAGGGTATTAAAATACTCCGTACTATGAAACTATTCATAGGTTGAATATAAAAAATAATGTATTACAAAATGCAAATTTTCTCACTATTAATGCATTTTTCCACTAACGCAAGTTTGTCACGATTAATAGGATTTAATAAATTGTTAAAGGCATTCACTTTGCCATGGGCAGAATGATCCAATTAAGAACTATATCGGGAGTTATGTCAAGCATACAGTAATAAGATCTGAATGAATATAAACTACTGTCTGATATAGGTTTTCTAACTGTTGATTCCATAGACACCAATATGCCCATCAAGAAATTTCCTGAGAGCACAGTCTCTGACATCTGACCCAGGCGCGAAATCCATCAATAGCTGGGAGCTCTGTTTGATCAACATCCCATGGTCACTTGAGGACGAAATTCCAGATGCTGCTTCTTTCAGAATATCGACCGTAATAGTATCCTCCTGGGCACAGAGTTTAAAGGCAGCGCTGGCAGGGATACCCCAAGATAATTCACACACTGTAGCAGGACTAGCGGACAAGTCCAGACAGGTACAGGTTCAAACAGCATTTTCTCCAGGCACGTTCCATTCAACATGCGAATTAATTCAGCATATTTCCTCTTTATACATCACACGGGACTTGTCATAAAGCCTTTATAACAACCCACTGCTTTTCGCTAATATCTCCCAGTATTTTTCTCTTCTCCAACAGACCTGTATCCTTTAGTTGGTTGCCTTCATCAGAAATTTGGTAACAAATCTCTCCGGCAGTCCATCATAATTCCATCTATCATCGCGCAGACCACACTGCCCCTGAAAGGGGATATATCAATTCAAAACCCATGATCAACCGAAGCAGAAAGCAATTTGTATACCACATGCGGGTGATCGTATTCATATTTCAGAAGCGGTCCCCAGGCCACATATTGCAGCGAGTATGCAAAGCTACACGTATGTTCTGAAACTAGTAGCAAAATTGTTTCGCTACATGAGACTGCATATTAGCGACATTCCGAAGAGAGTATAATGGCCATGCTCTTACGCGTACATGTATACATGTATGTACTTCAAGCGTTGCGCTGCCAAATTGCCACGTGCTACGGATCATCCGGCGACAGACACTGAGTTTTAGGGAGCCAGTTTGGCGACACACAATTTCCTCGAAATACCAGAATAGTGTGCCTTATTTCTAACTGAAGTAGCTTTTCAAACCATTTTGCGATTGATGTATTTGCTCCCATGCAATTCTGCAAAATTGTGTGTAGTACATGTACATGATGTAGGTCGGCCTGCAAATCAGACCCGAGAACAGGTTGTGACAACACAAACGCACGGTGTCAAGGCGTGTATGTTTGTGTACTTAGTGCTACAAAGAAAGATAGATAGATATTTATTTTTAGTTGCACAATATCATTATGCAATACCAGAGGCCCAGGGGCGTTGACGCTGTGCATGAACTGAATACCCAGTACACAAATATGTATTGAAAGATTTTAAACAGAATATGTTATCTTAGGTACTAGATGCAAACTTCTCATTGCAGTATTCTAACAGGTATTTAGATTTACCATTGTAAGCAATGTTCTCATAAAGCTTGGATGGGCTCCAATGGAAATTGCGGGGGAAATAGCCATTTGAAATTTCCAGCTGCATATGGTATTGAAATGTATTCTGGAGGGTGTTAACTTGGGAAATGTCTTTGAAAATGTTACATAGAAATTTTGGACGCGTCTGGGTACAGCTAATCAGTTAATTGGAGTAGAGTAACTATTTGGCTAATATTTATTATTTTCTTTCCACAGCCTCGTACTCAGTTGACTCTATGACCATACGCTTTTTACCGATTTGTGTAGGAAGTAACAATTGAAAGAGACTTTGAATTTAACAAACACAGAAAACCATCAGTGGGACTGAAAAGATCGGGTTTCGCTTTCGAACAAATGCTACAGTTAGGAAAAGAGGAAGGAGTATCTATTTTATGTCGCTGGTTTGGGAGGTGGGGGTTTGAAAAAGCACTTCGACGAAGTATATAGTAGATACACCATCTGTGTATAAAAATGATAAGTGTAAAGCTAACGGAACAAACCCCAAAATAAATAAATTCAGATGAAAGAATTAATCATGTGCGTATTTGGTAAGTCTTTCTGAATGTTTTATAATCCATAGTAACATAAACACTGATGGTAATCATGTTGTTCGTTGTCTATGAATACACACGCCGTAGTAAATCCATTCTAGTTGACGCTATTCATGTTGTTTGACAGCAGAGTTGATATGCTTATATATGCGGTTTCAACTTGACTTCGGCACAGTTTTGTTGGTGGTTTTGTGCTACAGTGTGCTTTGCTGAATCCAGCATTGCCATAAAGCACCATTTATCACGACGTGCATCATTTAAGACTGATCAGCATGCTTTCAAACAATAGAAACGCAAAACAAAATACACATCCGGCAGACCAGCAGAAAGAAATGCCATATGGGGTGGGGGTGGGGGGGATATACTGGCTTTGTTTTAGCTGCAGAGCGCTGCACTGAACTGGGTTGAGAATCTCTAAAATATTAAGTTTGGATCTCCAATCTGAAAGATATGATTGTCACTGATTGAGATATTCGCTTCAACGAAGAGCAGCTGTTTGATCCGGTGGGCATTAGTTATATGCATACGCTGTATTCACAGATCTTTTCAATAGTCGGCCATGCGACAACGAAGAAATAAAGTAAAATTATCGAATGCTCCTACAATTGACATGTCACTGCATAAAACCATATCGCTTTCAAACTGATGCTATTCTTTTTCAGAGGCTGTCTGTTTCCCACAAATATAAATTCTTTCGAATCTCCAGATGCAGTTCATGTAAAGTAACCACTGGATATCGAACCGTTTCGATTCTTTACCGGGGATAGAGGACTGCACGCTCATGAAACTGTCTAGGGATGCTTTTAATCATTGAAAGTGCTGCAAGAAATACCTTTATCAACTTGCTACCTTTGATCATTTTTGGTCAGGAAGTTTACTGAAACGGTTAAATTAAAACGTAATTACAAGTATTCCTGAAAAATTATACTTTTTCTCACATCGAAGTGACGCCCCATTGTATATTCAGCCAAGTCACAGCGTAAAACTTGCGTACCGTATATGTATAGCCCTCTGCAAACTGGGAAAACTGTGCTTAATTACCAGTTTTAAAAACCGTAAAACTCGGGGTGGACAGTTTTATAAACTACAGAAAATGACATGAAAATCATAATTATTTTAAGTTAAATGCCAAAACTAAACTAACGATGAGTGTTAAAAAAAAACAGACAACAATTTCAATTAAAAGTTTTAGAAAACGTTTGATGTAAAACCCCGATTACTGATCTGGTAATTAAATCGTAGCCGGAAGCTCAGACTAAATAAAGTCAACTTGGGTTACAACGGGTCTTGGCTGGGTATACGGAGGAGAGCAACGGCTGTCTAGCCTAAAGCGAGTTCGGCTAAGTAGTTGTTATATACAGTTCATTTAGTTGCGTAAATATTTCAGTAGGTAATGTGGTAGAATTGGGGAATTTCTGTCTGAATGCTGGAATAGGCACACGGCGGAGCTTGGCATCTTTTCCACACACACGTACATATCACTATAGTATTTCCTGCTCTTCAAATTGGTGGACGCGTCCAGTGAATTACGTGGACGCGCTTGGATTTACCGATGGACGGGCTTGTTCTTGAGAACGGGCGCGTCCATTATTCTTGCTGGACGCATCCACTAAAGTCGATGGACGCGTACAGTCTGAACTGCGTCTGCGTCCATCAAAAATCTGGACGCTTCCAGCTTTTGCTGTGGACGCGCTTGGAGTTTTAGAAAAACGCGCCCAGAGGCGTCTGCACTGCGTCCAATAAAAGTTTATGGACGGGTCCGGGGGGGGGGGGATGATATCGATATTGAGCTTGTCTTCGCTAAATGGGCACCGGTTTCCGCGATATAGGCCGATTTGCAAAATTGCCATATTTGGGCATGAAACTTGGGCATGAAAAAGTTGCAGGGAATCAAAATTATAATCAACAAAACGGGTTCAATACTTCGAATTTTATTTTACTAGTAACATGTGGCTGACAAAATGTCTTTAACAGGACATATTGTGAGCATGCCATAAGGGACATTTAGCACAAAAGTGATAAGCAAACCGGAGAAAATAATCAGTTGGAATACCGGTATGATTTATGCAATGTTAATACAATTAATATATAAAAGGTGTACTGGTTTGTTAATCACTCTTTCAGCACACCAAATGTGGAAAAGTCTTCTGATGTGTCATCATGTTTATGGTAATTTTATGGTGTTGCTTGAATACCCAGTTCCTTGCTGGGGTTGCTTTGCATTCACGTTTATTTAGTGATGCACACAGACACCAAAGAACCAAATCCCAATGCAAAATTTCCAATGCCACCGGGCCTGAGCTGGAAAATGTTGTAAGTCATATATTCAATGTGTCATAAACAGTGTCATGAATTACATAAATAAGCAAATGCAAAGCAATACTCATAACACGAGATGGGCTGATGACTGGGTTGATTAAAAGATAACTAGTGCAAAGCAAAAACTCCATCAGAAATGAACAGCTGTCGCTGCATATAGCTCATAACAATTAGTTTACTTTAATTTTAGAGTGTTATCACTCCAGTATTTTATCACTAATTTCTATTCATTTTTTGTGAAATCTGTTGCAGATACCATATGAAGCTACGCACTATATTTTTTTGGTTACTACTACAACTACCACAACTATTACTGCTACTACTACTACTACTACTACTACTACTACTACTACTACTACTACTACTACTACTACTACCACTAAGAATTCTACTGGAGGTTCTAATGTTAATTTGTAAACTGTACAAAATGTATAAAAGTTTTATTCCTGGAAGTAGAACTTCACCTGAACAATATATACCAATAAACTGTGCCAACACTCAGCAAGTCGTGTTGTATGTACAGCGAGTAAAGTTCAGTTTAGATATTTGAATTGTTTGAGATGTTCAGAATGACATATACTTAACTGTGCTAGAATGTCATATTGCAATCTATTATTCTCTGCCAGCTGCCTGGTATGGCACCTCATCTCTCATCAAATCAATTTTCAACCCTCATCATCTGACATCTCATATCATCCATACATCACTTGTCGGTCAATAGTGCTGTGCGCTAATGTTTTTTTGTTTACTCGTATTACGGACGTTAAATAAAATTTTATCTTATCTTATATTTTCCGATACATTCAGGTCACACTCAGCGCAGTGGTAGCTGTCATCGTTCACATTAACAGCTTCTATGATTGAGTCAGTTCCAGGAAAATGTGTGTTGTCCATACATAGAGATAGAATAATACTACACCTATGGTCTGTTTTGTAGGTAATCGTGACTACACGAGAATATTTCCAGAAGTCAACACAAATTCGAGAAATGGTCAGTCGCCTCCCTGTCGGTTCTCAGAGTTTTGGTACATGTACATTGTATGTGCGGTGTTGCATGCATCACTTTTATTTTTAGTGAACCTGCTTGAGTGCTAATATCAACCATGCCACATTTGAATAAAACATTGCAACAAATTAAAAACGAAGAGAAAGTTTGTGAGGTAAGTCATTATGTCTGTAAAATAGCTTTAAACTGTGGTATTTTCAGTTTGAATACGCTGTTTGTTTGCAGTATAACTACCGTCATGTCATCACTATCACACGCGTTACATTAAGTGTTTAAAAGATGGTTGCATTCTCTAATCTTCATCCTCCCCCGCAAGGGTATTATCAGAATGAGATTAGATAAATTAATTTAAAATGTTCTTGCTCGAGTCCCTGTAGTGGATGATATTAGACAGATAACTTATCTCATTCGATATTTTATACACATTTTACAGTTTTCAGTCTATGCTGTGTGCATAGGGTACAAGACAGACATTACTAGGTGGGCAGACATGTGTCTGCTTTATCCTCGACAGTGGAATGGGAACTTCACTCAGAGTGGCCTCCCAAAAAAACGCTTTAGCATCAACATTTTAAATTAGTGATCGTAATAGATATTGAACAAAGATCCGTGATTGACAAACTGCATTCGCATCTTAATGTATCCATCAACCGTGTGTTTGCAATAGGAACAGTGGAAGGGGTCACCAACTGATGGGGGTAAAGAAAGGTCAAGGAGTGTAGCAGAACACTGTAAAAGTACATTCTGTGCTTTGTCTGTTTGTTTGTCACCCTGGTGTGGAATTTGAGACACAGCAAGCACAGCTAAGATAATTTGAATAAGGGCGCTGGCAGTTATCATAATGCACCTTTCCATGGTTTATATGATGGGTGAATTTGCTGAAGGTTTGAGCATTTAATTCATCAATTTAGAGTAGCTGCGTAATAAGTACCCTAGTATAATGCATTTATATCACCATGCACTTATATCAAAGTTTAAATTTATTTAAAGTGAATTAAATAGTAGTTCAGTATTGCCTAGTAGTAACTGGTACATTTTTTCAGTTTGGCCTAAGAAAGGAGGACACGTACAAATGATCGCTTTTATGGAAATATATACATGTACACTAATAAAATATCTTTATCCCAACAGTAGACACTGTCACAAATATTGTCACAAATGAGACATATTGAAATACCATTTAGCTATTGACAAACTAATGTATGCATATCTAATATTACAGTTTCCACGCATCTGTCTTTGCATACAATCAATAGGACAACAGAGGGCAGGTGAAATATTAAAGTATGTACCTGTATTTTATATATAACTCTCATGATCATTCTTTTCCTGATTGAATGAAGTAATGTTAGATTGATTGTAAAATGTACAGTTACCTAATAACATTATGTAACAAGTTCAAATTTGCCCTTTAGAATTATTTTATACACCACCAGAGCTACAGTCATTTACATGTATGAACCTGTGACCCTTGTATTTGCATACATAACTGGTAACTTGATTTGAACTACTCGCGCCAATTAGTCGCCCATCCAAATATTGCCGGGAAAATATATTGCCTCAACCTAACGACCCAACAAGAGCCAACATAGCCTACACAAATAAACTGGGAACAGTAATATCTTAGGCATGACACAAACTCTGCAGTTCTCGTGTCTTACGTTGTCTTAACATATTGTAAAACGCGTATCTTTAACAACTTTACATGTAAATAATGTAGTGGATTATTAATGGCGGCATATAAATAAATCGTTACCTGTTTGAGCATCATAATACATGCTACGGTAATTATATTGAATGTTTACCATGATGGTTAATGCCACACATAGCCATAGATGAGATGCAAATTTGTATGAACAGATGATCATGATTACTACAACCCAACTATGTAATTTATAAGTAAGACTTATCACTTCTACGTGTTTAGTGGTTGAGGCATACATCGGAGGATTAAACAGCGGATTTAAGGTCAAACAGAAACACTGGAGCTATATCGCCTCGGGTGATAGTGTATTTTAGGGGTACACATGGGTCTATAAAATATGGCCCGATTCGACTATTTTTTAACAGAGAACTACAAATGGCAGAGCATTATTTAAGACCCATATCCGAATCGTATATCAATATTTAACAGCCTTGAAAGTCGCAGATCACTCTATAAACAGAAATAGTCTAGTCGCAAATCAATCTTTAACAGCCATGGCTCATCAGATCGTAGTATTATAGGTGGGCTGGCTCACGAATCGGCAGTTAACAAGGGCAGCAAATCGCGAATCGCTCTTTAATGGGGAGTGCAGATCGTGACTCGCAAGATAAGAATTTGGTCAGTTCGCTAGATCGTTTTGCCAAAACGACCGGTTCGCGTGATTCGGTCAATTCCTTGTGTACCCCTATTAGGTTTCACACAATTCATCAGGTTCGTGCTATAGGACAGGCATTGCCGTGTTGGTTATCACCTCTCGTAACTGGCGAACTTTCCCTACCATCACCACTACTACACATTCCATGGCAGATACCACCTGTGGAAGTTAGTAAATTCTATAAGAGAGTATAGTTTAGGTTATTTACAATGGTGTTGGTTGCATAGTTACATGTGCACAATTTGTATATAAATAAAGGACCTTATTGTCTGTTTTCTTACGAATTTTAAATTATTAAAATTGTATTGTACCGTAGCAACCATAATGGTTAACAATGCATTATCTACAATGTTAAAGTCTTATATTTAATATTGTTAACCAGGAACAGACATTAATGTTATTGTATTGAATTGTGAAATGTTACATGTTTGTTCCAAACATCTTACAACATTTTGCTTGTTAAATTGATGCCTTTACCATATGGCAGACACACATATTTAATGATACATAAAAAGCAGCGATGTTTCTGAGATGTAAATATGTGAAAAACAAACTGAAAGCAGTCAACCATAATGTTTTGCACAGTGTAGTATATGGTATTTTACTACACTGTTTTACCTCAAATGGTAAAAAACTGTAAATTGTTAATACACCGCTCAAAAATCAAGGGATAAGGCATTTGATTTGACTTAAAGGGTAGAAATTGTATTACATCCTATTTATTTTTGTGAGGGTCAGATTTCATTCTGATGCAGGATAATGCATGACCACACACAGGTGGAGTCATCATGATATACGTGGAACAGGAACGGATTCACGTCATGGAATAACCAGCTCATTCCTCGCACTTAAATACAATTGAAGATATGTGGAACATGCTTCACAGATCACTTGTTACGTCGCCAGAACCCACCGATACAAACTATAATCTCACAGAAGCCTTGAGGAAGGAAGGGAATGCCATCGGGTAGGGATTGATTTTGTCGGCTTATATGGGGTATGCCCATGGGGTACGCCCAGACAATGCGTGGGGTGTGTCCATGCTCGAGGTAGTCATACCAGTTTTCCTTCAGGGATATTCTGAACATTTTGGACTATATTATTGATGCTCACTCTGCCGTGTGATGATTTTGGTTTTGGAGTTACTCGGTTGTTTCCGTGCTGTATGTTGGAGTTACTCGGTTGTTTCCGTGCTGTATGTTGGAGTTACTCGGTTGTTTCCGTGCTTTATGTTGGATTTACTCGGTTGTTTCGCTGTATGTTGGATTTACTCGTTCTTTTCACTGTATGTTGGAGTTACTCGGTTGTTTCGCTGTATGTTGGAGTTACTCGGTTGTTTCCGTGC
>JAAUYG010199018.1_pt1 | contig 10478 bp, 6 predicted proteins | sample 7278091 | NCBI WGS metagenome assembly JAAUYG01 (sample SAMN14350201, study PRJNA611818) | marine sediment metagenome | isolation source: surface marine sediment (0.6m) | place: French Polynesia: Moorea | collected 2018-08
TTAAAATAGGTAATGAAAAGGCGACATAATTAAGGAGTAATAAACAGAACATAATCAATATGCTCAATAGCTTGGGTAATTGCAATTGCGGAAGAACTAAAATCTAGCCTAACTGCAAATCAAGAAGTCAATAATCGTTGTTGATACTTTTCTTTCCTCTGTGTGATTTTTCTGTAACTTTTCTACAAAAATGGGAAGGAAATAATCATATCCACCTCGTTGGAACCGAAGTTCTATTGCGCAACTGAAGGCCTTTCTGTAGTCCATGAAGGCTTTGAGGTCACTGCCACAGTGGCTAAAGGTTCCGATCACCACGCCATCTGGTGGCGTAGTACATCATTAATGATTCTGTATTTTTTGAAAATTACAAGGGACTTCTGTTGTTACCAGGAAATGTTCGACTTAGAGGACATGCTGGACACAAAGAAAAATTATTTTGTATCTAGATAGGCGTGTAAATATATAGTACGGCTCTCTAGTTTTTATGTATTCGTTAATTTGATCTCTGAAATTTTGGCACACCTTTGCAGATGGAAGCACTACCACGGGCCAGCTTTCAAAGTACACCAGCAGAAGGCAGGCGGATCTGCCTGTCTAAGCGCCTCACGCTAAAGCAAAGCAGACAGACATCTGATACAGTTTCAACAAACAAACGCTGTCTGAGTCGGAAGGTTAATTTATGAAGACACAAATTCGACCGTTGGGAAAAGCCACCTCGTCAGCTAGGCCTTTGATCAGTGGTGCTGTCTGCTCCACGGCCTCCTCTGCTTGTCACCCTTCACAGCTGTGAGCTGAGACAACAGGCTCCAAACTTGCCAGCACTACTGACAATGCAGCGAGAAAATGCCAGAAGGTCGGAACAAAAAGGAACAAACGAAAGAAACGCTATAAAGTCTATCGCCTGTTCCGATGCAATACGGTCATTGAGAATAACTGATAAACTTCAGACATAATCCACATTCCAATCTGGTAATATTTAGTTTACATACGAGTCGTTGTTCATCTCGTGGTATCGTAAAGTATTTGCTTTTCATTCATTTCAAAAATACTTCTTTGAATTGTAAAGTTTCTAGTATTTCGTTTGTTTAAACAATCAGTCATGAAATGAGTAAGTTAGCTGACGCTCAAGCTTACTGCAAAAGCCAAGTAATTTATACTTTTAGTCTTTTCTTAGTCCCCAAAGGACAAAATTGTTAATCACTTGTCCTTGGTCCCTTATGCCACGTCGAGTATAGTTTCTTTGCAGGCTTCAAATTTGAAGCCTGCAGTAATTTGAACTAAGCAATTAATCTCTGAAAGTTTCACACAGGTTTAGAGATTATTATTATTATTATTGTTGTTGTTGTTGTTGTTGTTGTTATTAGACCAGGTGCTATTCTTACAGGCCACCTTCACCATAGAAAATCCGATTGCTTTGATGTTGACAAATTACACAGGAACAAGTGAAGGACGCCAAAGATGACAAAGCCAAGAGTGACATCTGTCTGGGCATGTACGGTACGTACTATATGATTTGTGGTTGTCTCAATGCAGCATTCGTATACATTAGTTTGTTCCGTCCGTTTACTTGGTGACATTAGCAAGGTTACTGCAGCCGTCATGACCGGACAAGTTAGACGTCATTTTAAATTCCCAGTTTTGTCAAGGGAGAGATGTTCCGCAAAACCCGCATGTGGAGAAGCTGGGCGCTAGCTGCTATAATAAAAGAGAAGAAGCCTTTCAAAATAACTGTTTGGAAGAAAGAACAAAGCGAACAAGGCCGCACGGAGCTGTCGTTCTTGACATAAAAGCACCAGGTAGCGTCATTAATATTCCCTAGCGGTGACAAGTTATAATTTTCCATTAAAACTCCCGGCTCTAGGCGCTTTACAAAGACGTTTTAGACGTTTTATCTCGCAGGGCAAAAAAAAAAACGGGGGTGATGGCTCGCATACTTGCCATACCGCCGGCGGGAAATCGCCCCCCTTCAACGACTAAGAAAATCCAATTACCTTTCGACTGGGCTTTGAAAAGAAGAATGGAAAGCGGCCGTCGCATGCAGCGAGGGTTTAGGAAACGTCAATAAAACTTGCTCATATTAAAGCAAAATTCTGCACTGTAAGTAATGTGCAATCTGTCAGCTGGAGTATAATGGACGGGACATGAAAGAAGTTGCGAAAAATAAGATCTCGGACTCTGTGCCTTAATTCGTAAATATCCGTCAGGGCGGCAGCCATGTTTTAAACTCCCCTGGATACAAGCTGATAGTGATCTAATGGGTACACGGCAGGCCACGACAACCTGTCATTTGAACTTCACTCAATACGATATCCTTTGTCTGCATTGGCACAACAGCAAACAAGAGTAAAAATTCTGGTCCAGCATTTAAAACTAATCTTTTAGGATTCCGACATGGCGATACAAAAAATCTGTACGCTATTTAATTATGACGGGGTAAGATATTTTAATGTTACCTTTTATATAAATGTGAAATGAAAGACTCTTTTGGGGTACACGGAGAAATCCTGTCTCCCCACACATACTAGTAATCCCTTTTGGACTGTCCTGAGAATAAGGGCAGAAATCAAACATAACTCACCAAAATCACCTTCTTTCTCTGTTCTTATGGTGTACCTATACTTTAATTAATTTACTTTTTAATTAATTTTCATACGCAGATATTAAAACACAGTTCACGTTACCAAACAAAATTGACCCCAAAACACCTGTTTTTACCTCGGTGGACCGAGTATTACAATAACTAAAGGATCCCCTTGAAACTAAAGGATGCAATTTGATTGGTTATTGGTCAACTCGTAACCTGTGACGTCATCAACGTCTGTTTGCGTTCTGGGGGATAAATACATCGTCATAACTGTCAAATCACTCGTCACACGGCGAGATAACTGCTTAGAAATCCCCCGGTAAATTACGCTCCATTAACTCTTATTTTTCACTTACATCGCTGATTTTTTTCCCTCCTTGAGAGCCCCGTACGGCTGCTTGGGACGAGATCGAGTGCTTTCTAATCGCCTTCGCGTGGCAAGAGCACGGGGTGGCTGTAAACACGACCAAGAGGTCAGGGCCTCCTCTGTTATAGTCAGCAGGCAATGTGTATTTATCATAGGCGTGTAAATGTTTTATTTATTGGTGTAATGTGCTGGAGGGGGCCCGCAATTTATCACTCGCACTTCGGAGAAGTCGTTTGTTTTGTGCGCCGAAACAGACTGTTTTACGCCTCTCCTCGTCGGCGCTAGATGTCGCTACCTGTAGTACTGATGATGTTACTTCAATGGGTGGTGGGGTGGGGGCCATTAATTGTAGTTGGTGTAATTGTCATGTTTAATTTTTCTCACATTTCAGAGTGGGACGGTGAAGGGCGTATGCTGGCAAGGAAAATTAAAAGTAAGATTTTGCATTAAGGCGCTATAAATACGCCATAGCTATAAGAGTTATTAGAATGCATTCCGCATATGTATATATTTAAATGGTTATTAAAACTGTGTTATTTCAATCTGACAATAATGCCTGCAGATGTTGTAGTAGTTGTAGAGTACAGTATCCCAAGCAAAAGTTTGCGCATACATGTCTTTGGCTTAAAAAAATCAAAGGCTTTATTCTTGCTATTGTGGACTTCTGCCTTAACGAAATCCAGATAAATACAAGCATGAATTACCCCTGCGCCTAAAATCCCGACTACAGTCCTTTTATTCTCTCCTAAATACACGAAAACTAATCATTGACGAAGCGCAGTTTTCGACAGTTTACCTCAGCCAGCCCAGAAGCTGCGTCGTCTGCAAATTACATCTCACTTGTCTGAATAAGGATCGCGGCAGTGAATCCCGTTAGCCAACTCAAATTACCTCTGAGCGTTTGAAAGTGGTGTCAATATTTGGTTTAATCTTCCCCTCGACAGCTTTCATTAGTGGCGCCTGTAGGCAGTAAAACCTCCAGCGCCCCCGATATTCTGATTTTAATTTACGAGCGGCCCTCGCCGGGTGTCACTCCGGCTCAAACGCTAGTGCCATATTTTATCCCGTTATTTTCCTTTACAAGATCTGTCCCTGGGTTTGTGGACGGGCTCGGCTGTCTGTGTAGGGTCCCCTCCCAGACACCCAGAGGGAGGGGGAGAAAGGCCAGGCAAATAGAGACGGGAAAGATCCCGTATTATCCACGTCCCTGTGCCGGCTCATCTTCTTATTACGCTGGGGGATTACCCGGCCATCCATTCGGCATCGCCAAAAATTAATCTCCTTGGCTGAAATGAAGTGTAAACGGTGCAGACCGCTGGAAATTGCCCGATCACAACTGGCTCTATGACAATTAGAAACCTTTTTTCCCCTACCCTCTTTGTTCATTCCTTCACAATTACAAACCAAACGAAGTTGGCTTGACGAGTAAAGAAATCCTGTGTACGTGGATGTCAATTGGGGGGACCTATCTCTGGTCACCAACACCTAGCGAGTAGGGATGGGGGGAGGAGAAGTTTTCGCCTCATTACGCTGTGAACACTGTGTGAATACAAGGACGTCTTCTACAGATAGCGAGGGGAGGGGGGGGGGGTCTAAAACCTGGACCCCCAATACTGGAATGTGTCAGAAGATAGGCACTGACTAACTCTAAACTGACACGTCACTGTGTGTCAGCGGCAGTGGTGGTTTCCCGTCACTGTCCTCCCTGACAGGGTCAGACATCGCTCCCAGTTTGGGCTTCCTTTCTTTATTTTACAAATCTGATTCTTTTCCCACAGCTTTCGTTGGCGACTTACTGAATTCCTCGCATGGCTTTCATCATTGTGGCTGTTTGGGGAGGCTATATTGGGCATTTTAGAGGTGTTTTTCCACCAGCAAGTGGAAACTTTGTAGTGATTCTGTGGTGAGCTATAGCTGGTATGTGGGTTAGCCTCTTTGAGGTCATCCAATTATTCTCATTCTTTCCTTTCGATGACTCAAGAAGTGGCCGGCCCATGGGACGAACTGTTCGGTGGATAGGTCGCCAGTTCGAACCCAGACTGGTACACTTTGATATTTCACGTCATTGTCCGTGCTCGCTGGTTGGCCCAGTTTAGCCAGGCATGGTTTATGTAATAGAAAAAGGCCTGTAAGACAGACCGTTCACTTCATATTTTCTGTACTTTGTGTACTACTGACTCTTCTGCGTCATTTGCTTTGCCATAACACAACATTACTACCAGTTACATGACAGAAATTTAGCAGTCTCCCACGAACGCTCGTCACAGAGCACTGGCAGGTTTGAACAGAGATCTAGTTCCCGGACTCCACAGTGCTGCCATCTAGTGGGCAACAGAGACAGCAACCGCTCCGAGTAAGTTCCAGTCCATTGGGGAAAAAAAGTTTCGTGTTGTCTGCTTATGGAATCGAAATGAAGACACACTCTGTATGAGTTCTATCCCCAAGGTCTTGTACCGTCTTATAAAATACCGTATTCCTCTGCTGATTCTATTTTCACATTTGGCGAGGATTGGGTGGGGCTGGGGGAGGAGTTGGGAGACAGACAAGCAAGGTCTCATATTTGGCTGAGGACCGAGTTCCCTGTGACCGGGAAAACGGCTTTGCATATCAAGGTCCTTGGGGTGATGCAAACTAGGGACAACAGGACGTGTCCTAGCCGTTCCCTTGATAACATCTCTCTGGGAGAGGGAGAGTGGGGAACTAATGGCTACCTGTCAATCAACTCCTCCCACTGCCTCCCCGCTCCACATCTGTGTTGGTGGAGGAGACGTCTCTCCCCGGTGATAGGGGAGCACGCCATGTGGCAGATACCTCCGAAATGAATTTCCATATCGAGGAGGCCATGGCTGTTATATTACCAACCAGCTTTTCTTTCCTTGTCACGGAAACATGACCCACGTCTCTCTCTCTCTCTCTCTCTCTCTCTCTCTCTCTCTCTCTCTCTCTCTCTCAGTGCATTCTCTTCTCCCTCATCCCACCCCACCTCCGCCCCACCCGATGGCTTCTTTTTACTCGGCGGGTTTCGCCTGACAACTGGGACACAGGGTGAAGCTGAGATGGACAGAAACATGGCTTCTGGAAAGGACGTGTCATGTACGACCCGGGGGAATTATAAATTGCAGTTCCTACGAGCAACGAAAGTCTAATCTCAGACGATCTCCTGGCACTATCTACACGCTGCGTCCTATAGGGAAGTAGAAAAAGTAAAAGTTTCTTCTTCTTCTGGGCTCGACATAGATAACAGATGGATAATATTTAGTACACTCAGTCTCGCCACACTCTTTAATTCGTTAAAATCTCATTAAGTTATTGCAGCGATTTTTTTTGTTAAGTGCCACAGAATGCGAAATGTAGGTACTGTGGAATGTGCAATCATCCTCATTCTCTGCAATATTCAAACGTTAGCCTGAAACATTAAGTCGCCTAAGCTTGATTACTAGTCTTGAGTAATATACACTTTACACATGCAAATGGATAATTCCAACCATACGTATAAATATATGAAGCTTTACCTCTCGCTGCAAAAAGTAGAGTCCCCTGAAAAACTATTGTGCAGTCGTTATAGATGACATTGTGCCTAAGTCAGAGAGAAACAGTCGCCGAATTTTCTAGGTTTTGGTAGCACGTGGTGAAGATTCCTGACAAATGATGTACTTAATGAGAAACCCATGTCAAGGGGACTAGCTCACAATGCCGGACGCTGGGTGAAAGACACCTTCCTCCCGCCAGAACGCCGTATGGAGGACTTTTTTTTTCCAACTCTTTCCTCTTCAACTTGATGGCTTGTCTGAAAAGTCACGACGGCGGTCGGGTCTCGCACCGGAAAGCGAGCGGGAGGACACGTCTTTTGTGCGGATGCGACAGTCGGAGGGGACCGCGCGGCTGGATGGGTAGAGAGGGAGATTTATGGAAAGTGAGAATAAATACATACGAGAGAGAGAGAGAGAGAGAGAGACAGAGAGAGAGAGTTGAGATTTTGAAAAGTGCCCCCCCCCCCCCCTCCAGTCAGTGTGACAGACGTCAATCCAGAATGAGTGGACCGCTGTGCCAGTGAAATCCACATCGACGTTCTGTCGTGGTAGAGAAAGCGCCGGTTGATAGGAACGCATTAGGCCGGTTCAATACGCCCTCGACGGCACGCACCGAGGTTTTGTCTCCAACCGTTGACAGGCTCTCCATCAGGCCGGTTACGTACAGGCTAGCTGGCAAGGCACCGTAAATTAGACAGCAATTATGAGAGTGATGCCAGGGTATGTCTCCCCCCACATCGGGCACTACCCCGGGCTATTGCTGGTGTGAAGTCGGGCAAGCGGAGCCTGTCCCGACAACTTAGTCTCTCTTTGTTCGCCCACTTGTTACGTGTTGCCGGTAGAAGAGAAGGAGTAGACTAGTCACGCCCCGCTAACCTAGGGCTGCATTCACTCTGTAGTTTAATATGGGCTAAATCTGTCGCCTCAGACCCATCTGGCGGGACAGGCTACCATACAATGTCAAGTACACGCTACCGGGGCCACTAAGAGTCACAAAGAGTCATAAATCACACTGCCCGCCCCAAAGACAGGTACAGCCACCACCCACACCCCACCCCACCCCACCACGACTACCCCCACCTGGTAGTCCGGGGCAACCGCGTGGGCTGCATGTAGGAAGGCCGGGGGTTGTCAAAGGTCCTGGCCAGAGAGACTGACATCGGGGACGTTATGCTGGACCTAAAGCAGGGTTGGAGTTGACCGCCCTAGATGGCAGCATCCTTGTCAGGCAGCGGGTCTTCCAGGGTTGTATTGTGTGTGTATCTACAAGCTGTAGGAGTTTGACTGCTATTCTGCTGTCCAGAGTCCTCTAGCTAGCTCAAAGGAACCGATTGTCATCTCAGTCAGCGGCTGTGATTTCACGTCAGGCCGCTGATATCCAATCTGGGCATATTTACAGCAGCAGCTGCCTAATCAGGCCAAATGTTACATTCTTCTGCTATAGGAACGGGAGAGGCAGGCTTTGTGGGGACGGGAGCCTCTGGGACTGGTTGCTAGGGCCCACGTGCATGCATCCAAGCCTTCCCTTTCTCCATGCCATGTCAGCATTCCTCTCTTCCCCAGATAGACTACCCCTCCCCATGCGTTTTAATCAGCTGGGCCTCCTGTGGGGTTGTCGGTCAGTTATTGGAATGGTAATATTCGTCCCAGCGGACACTCTAGCGACCTGATTATCTGCTTTATCGACGCCAGGCCTCGAGTCCGTCTGGCGCAGGCATACCTCAGATATCAGTGGATTCCGGTTCTGAAACTTCTCCAATTGCAAACTTTCTGGATTTACCAACTCCTCCCTCCTTCCCAATGAAACCTGGATACAGTAACTGAGAACCGCCCCCCACCCCCCCTCCCAGCAAGTCTGCTGACACGCCTGGTATCTCCTGGAAGGCCGTAGCAGACTTTGACGTTCTGAGATTTGCTTTGCTGGAAGTTGAAGTTTTCCTGCCAGAACTAAGCCCTGCCTTGTCTGTTGACTAGCCAGGTCCTGTAGTATCGAGGTATAAGCAACCTTCTCGCTTTCACATCCCAAACCCTGGGAAAACGTTCCCGCAGCTGGCAGCTCCACCAAGGCGGGATCATACCGTGCCAGGATCGACCTCAGCCGAGCGGGCGATGATAGCGAGACTGGGGGAAAACTGACACACGGAAGAAAGTCGGCTGTGTGTTCGTGGGTTTAGTTGTTGGTATTGGAACTGACTAGACGGGCTCTTGCTTTGACAGAGAGAGATACCGCAAGTAACGCTAGGCGGTGTCTGGTAAACCAGAGTCTCACCTGCTTCCAGGCTTCCTGTCTGACATCCACTGACACCTTGACAGCTTCCCCCAAACTGACCAGGGACCCCTCAGCTGCTGACCTAGTAACGAACTCCAGACACACAGAGAGCCAATCGGACAGGGGGTTAGGGGTTAGTCCCCTGATTCTGCTGGAGTTGTTGGAACAAAAAGTAACAATATTGCCTATAGGAAAAAAGTAATAGGGAAAAAGTTGTAATAGCCGGGGTGAGTCAAGCGCAAAAAGATAGGAGTACCTTACAAAGTGCGAAGATAGGAAATTTTACTCCTGTGACTGTCATTGGGCTAGTAATGGGTAGTACTTTGATTTCTATTAGTTACCGTTCAATACAGTAAGGGAGTGTACTTTGAACCTCATCTTTCCTGCACTTCCCCCACTGATATATTGCCGGTACATATACATGCCAGTCCTGACAATACATATACTCAGCATACAGGCCAGGCAGATATTTCAATTCCCCCTGCATGGTAACACATCTACAATGCATACTGCTCCAAGTTTAGACAGAATTGCAGTCATCACACTTGCATCGCTCATATAATGTGCGACGGTTAGTTACCATGCCTCAAGCGATATACACATGTTTTGTCCAATACACCTGAGAAATTATTGTAGGTTCTGACATCCTCTAACAGGCCTATCTAAAGCGTTAGAAAACTAGAAGCCTTTGCTCTAAAATTGGCAAATGCCTCCATCTCATATACTGCCATATACATATACTGGACCTATATTTTTCGTTACTTATTTTCTTTATTTTTTCGTTACTGTCTTTCCTTTTCTAGCATTCACCAGTCCACATACAAAAACGTGGAGTCAAACAAGATTTCATGGCATAAAACAACACAGCAGGGTGCATTTATATTTATTCGTGTTAATTGTTAAGCACCTTGCTATTTATAATGTCCTCTATTAGACACCACGGCAAGATAATACACACCTGGAAGCGCCCTTGATTACCCCTAAGCCTAATATTTTAACTTAAATGTATCAATGAGACAAAACATGTAGGTACAGCCCTAATTTCGTCAGAATCCCTGGCAGCATTTTTTTTTTTCACTCTCGTCAGTGGTAGAGATTTATTGCCCACTCATTAATACAACGGCTCTCTGCTTGCCTGGCTCAAGAGATTGCTTGCCTTTCCTTTCCCCGGTTTTCCCGCGTTGTCAGGAACCGGGGTATCGATCCCGTATTGACTGGTAAGAACAGCGGTCGGGATATCTCGGCGGCTGATTAGAGAGAGAGATCGGCCACAAGGCAGAGAAGTGGGCGGTGGGAGGGTGATTATTACAATCCGGCACTAGCTACTGATACCAAGGCGTACCGTCATACCACAGGTATGCTTAACAAGAAACAAGCTCACGAAAACTAAAAATACTCCGTCCAGGACCCTCTGACCACAAAAAGCTGGAGCCTTTCATCGAACCATAAATACACCTAGACCTCGTAAAATAACGCGCGTTGTGGTATCTGGCCTTTTCAGAGAAAAATACCCCTGCAATTAAACTCTCAGCTGATCCCCGCCGCGAGATCTGTGATCTTATGGTTACACCACTGCACCACACAAAGAGAACGTTGCGCAAATAAAAAAACGCAAGAATTTTAGAGTTATCAAAAAAAAAAAAAAAAAAAAAAAAAAAAAAAGAGCAACGGATTGCCAAAATATTAGACACGAGTTTTTTTTATTTATTTATTTATTTATTTTAAAAA
>JAAUYG010212661.1_pt1 | contig 10476 bp, 10 predicted proteins | sample 7278091 | NCBI WGS metagenome assembly JAAUYG01 (sample SAMN14350201, study PRJNA611818) | marine sediment metagenome | isolation source: surface marine sediment (0.6m) | place: French Polynesia: Moorea | collected 2018-08
AAGCTTCTCTCTAACTCGTTTAGATGTTTCTGCGGGAAAGATTCCATAGTCAGTAAGTAGCGTTCCATATTTAGGATTCTCTTTTGAGGGCAAATAAATTCCTTCTACTCCACCAATACTTTGGAAGGCAATTTTATCTACCATATCCGCGCTCGCCTCTGTTGATTTCAATACCTTATATCTACTTATTTTAGAAAAATTAGGACGATATTTATTGTTTTATATTTATTGTTTTAGTTGATTCTGCTTTTCTAAAAACCTCTATCTCCCGCCTACCGCTGTAATCAGTGAACCAGATTTTAATATTTGGTCGCGACTCCTTAATCTCGAACATCGTCTGGTTTACCGTATCAAGGACAATCGCATTTACTTTTTGCAATGTCGCTACCACTACGATTAAGGTTCTAGTTGACTTCGCTTATTTTGTTTTGATTTTTGTTCGGACTGCTGGAGGAGCGACCTGTTGTATTGTATCTGTCTTTGTAAACACTCATTCCAACTTCTAGCATTTTCAGGCTTGTGACGCTTAATCTGAACACGAGAAGGAGCTAAAGATGTAACTGTGTTTGCTAGCTGCTCATCTGCCTTGTCATTACCCGTGGCGATAATTATCTCACTTCCTGGATGATTAAACTCTGTCATCTTCTCTACAATCAATTTTCTCTGATAACTAGATGGCATACTACCTACGGCAATATAGCGAGTATGCTTGTGGGGGAACAATTGATGATAAGACAGTGCATCAATGGCAGTTTTGGTTATTACCAAACGAGTATCATCTTCGTATTGGTTTGATTTCCATAAAGCCTTTCTGACTCCACTGTTAAAACTGGTAAAGTCATCGTTTTTGACCTCATATCCAGTTAGCCCATCATGGTCATAGTGAGGAAAAATTACATGCTCCTTATTATCAATAGCAATACGACCGATAAATCTATCATTTCTTAATGTAGATTCAGAAATTCCTAGTTTTGCCAAATAAGGATTATTCGTTGGCGCAGAAAATCTTGAACACTCTTTGATTAGAGATATTCTGTCTCTACTCGTAGGTTGTGGTTTGGCAACTAACTCATCTTCGAGATCGCCCCTATTAAGCCAAGGACGTAACTCTTTTCTCACCTCCCCCAAGCTCAAATTACGGCGATGCTGCACAAAATCAATAATCGTACCGTTGTCCTTATCGTCCCTGATTGAAAAATAAATACCGTGTCCGTCAGTGTCTGTGGCAACTACTATCTTGTCTCCTGAATTATGACGCAGCACAGCACTATTCAGGCTAGATTCTTGTTTAAGATATTTATACCCAATACTTTGAGCATAATCAACCAGATTAATCTCAGTTTTAAACCGCTCCAGTTGTTTGACTCTTCTTCTCTTTAAAGATCCTCTGATTCTTGAAAGATTGAGATTAGTTTGCTGTTGGATTCGGAGAGCTTCACGATTTGCCCGTTCAAGCTCTTGACTTGCTTGTTCAAGTCCATCACTTGAGTTTGAAGCTGCTTGTTCTGCATCTCCAACCGATTCATGTCCGAGCTGTATTTGCTCGATAGATTCGTCATGTCCTGCTTGTACTGCTGTGCCAGCTTTTCTAAAACGGTCATCAGTCTGTTTTCTAATTCGCTCATCATCTACTCCAATTTCAGACAGGGTTTTCCCTGGCATTGCCAGCCAGGAGTTAGTGTCGAGTCCGTCGGTAGAGTTAAGAATGTTCCATTGTCCGTTTTCACGATCGTTATTCCTGCTGTAGACTCCTGTATCTTTTCTAAAGTCTGTTGCTGCTGTTCGATCTCTAGAATCTGAGAATTGATTCGCTCGTCCAGATAATCTAACGTCTCCTGTTTCTGGCTTATCCGACTCGATAAGTACTGCATCATCCCCCAACTGCCGCCGAAGATCCCCAGACAAAGGCTCAATCCCACTGTGGCTGGGGTGAGCCAGAACTTGCCCAGCATCTCGCTCAGAACCAAGTTTTGACGCTCCATATCTTTTTTGATGGTATTGAGTGCGGTATTCGTAATTGCTTTTAATTCGTTCTGTAACTGCCCGTAACTCTTTTGAGTCAACTCCTGAACTACTTGACGTTCTTGATCTAATTTCTGCTGTAATCTCTGGTTGAGGTCTAAATTCTCTTTCATAAAGTTTTCCTTTTAAGCGATATCTTGAGTCGGTTTCAGGGTCTAGTACAGTGATGTAATCAAAGCCTGCTCTGGTAATCTCCAGATTCAATTCTTCTTTAAACAGATTGATAATGTCATCACGATTGCTAATTAATCCTGCTGTGACTCTTTCTAGTACATACTCTGTAAGCAGTTTTCTTGTATCAGCCAGAGGTTCTAGTCCCTTGGTTTTTCGGTCGGCATTAATCAAAGCTTGCCAACCAGGTTCTACCGTTCTTTTACGGCTGGGGTCGTCGGGTCTTGCCCATTTCTGTTTAATGTTCCAATTGGTTTGCCAGGGTTTGAAATAACCATGCCAACCTGGAGGAGCAATATTAAGACTCTTCCCCGTATATAGCTCTACTCTGGGAGTGACAAAGTGCAGCTCTACTCGATTACTTGCCGTATGAGTATGTTTGACCCACAGAGTGTTGTAGGCATCTTTGTCCAGTCCAGCAAAAGCATATTTTTCAAAAGAATCAATTACTGCTTCAATTTCTAATTCAGTCGGTGCATCTTCAGGTGCAAAACTAAGTACGCCACTACGATACTTGTGCTTAAACTCCAACCCATCAATTAATCGACGGGTAATAACTGGATTACCTCTGAGGACTTCAGGGGCAGGAGAGCGTAGCTTTCCCGTACTCGGATCGTCAAGTCGAGTAATATATTCGACTGGCCCACGACCACCACCTTCACCTCTGGCAAAAAACTTAATCAGCACGATGGTTAAGAGCAAGCAGGGACGATTCAATTCTCGCTAAACTGCTAATCACCTGAGTCGCTTCGGCAGCACCTTTATGAGTATTAGCCCAACGAGCAATCTGATTGAGATTGTTACCGATACGAGCAACCTGTAAATTAAATTCTTGTCGCGATTTTTTATCGGAACCATAGCCTGTTGAATGTTTATTCAATAAGTATCGAGCGAGCTGAGAGGTTTTTAGACCGCAGGCATGGGCTTTTAGCTCCCAATTGAGCTTTTCATCATCAGTTGCTCTGATACCTATATGATTGGTTTTATTGACTTTAGTAGACATAACAAATAAGTTTTTAAATAAATAAATTGACTGAATAAACTGCATTTTGACTATTTTTTCAATTCCGATTGCCAGAAGGGGTCGAGGGGAATCCTTTCCCCCGCCAGCCAGACCCAATTCGCAATGGTCAAGTAGCATATTTGTTGTACAAAAGGGTCGGCTGGCTTAGACAACCTTAAAAGCATATTTTGTATTAGCTAAATCGAGGCTAACTTCTTTAATAACTAATTAGGTAAAGCTATAAATAAGAATTTAATGAATTTATAAAGCTTTGATTTATCAGTCAAATACTTAACTTAATTGTTGTCATTTTAATTCAGACTAATTATTGGCTACTAAAATTCAATTTAAAAGCTAAAAATTGATTATTGTTCGATAAATTTACTGAGAATTATCAAACAGTATTGTTACGCTAACGTTACTCTTGCGCACTAAAAGGTTACTGTATTTTGAAAGCGAATGCACCTCAATTGAGCTATTAAACCATCAAATTTTAGAGATAGACGCGCATTAATAACCATTAGTAACTTAAAAACCACAAAAAACACGCTTTGATTAAGAGACAAAAAACCAGGGGATTTTGGGCAAACTATTAATATCACTTTTAATATTTTATAAAATGAGTTCTCCACGCATTACCCAAAACGATTTAGATGAAGCGAAACCGAAAAAATCCAAACCAAAGGAGCGTCTTACAGTAGTTTTTGACCCAGGTACTTCACTATCAAAGATTCTTTATGTCGTTAATAATGGGACGGTGAAGTGGATGACAATGGGAGCAGAATATCTTTCTTTACCGAGTGAAAGTGCTGAATCATTACCGATTGATTCGGGTATGGGTTTGCCTGAAGATAATGCTTGGGTGAGACTAGATAAGTCTGGAGAATGTCATGCCGTAGGTTTTGTAGCGAATAATTATCGCGCTACAACTTCTATTAAGAAACTAAAGCAAGAATCTTTAATGTTTAAGATTCTTGCCACTATTGGAGCAATTGCCCAAAGAGAAAAGCTAGGCGGTAATTTTAACTTGGAACTTGGAGTATTACTTCCATTAAGTGAATATCGCTTAGAACATGATTGGTCAACTGAATTAAAATCTGCTTTATCAGGTTTTTATTTTCAAACCCAACGATTGAAGGTCAGGCTATCAGATTTTTTATGTATGCCTGAAGGTTATGGCATTGCTATGACGAATCATCTAGGCAGTAATGCCAAGAAATTTATTGAAGGTAATACGGCGATAATTATGCTTGGTTATCGCAATACTAGCTGTTTATTTTTCCGTCGAGGAACTGTAAGTAAGCCAGAAAGTGGCACGACCAATCTGGGATTTTATACTTTATTGGATAAGTTGATTGAAAAAGTTCCATCTTTTTCGCGAGAGGATGTATTAAAGGCAATCAAAATTGAATTTAAGGAATCCTGGGAAAGAGCTAGCAATAATAAAACTTATTTTACTTATTCAGAGGAGTTTGCTACTGTTGATTTTGCATCTTTGGTTAAGTCGTCTGAGCCCGAATCTATTCAATTTGAATCAGCAAAAATTAAGAACGCCTACGATACCAGTCTGAATGAATATTGGAGTCTTTTGAAGAATTGGTTAGAAGAAATTCTACCGCGAACTAAAGAGATAGATGCGTTTGTATTTGCTGGAGGGAGTTACGATCTTTTACATTCTTATTTCACTGACTATGTTCGTTTCCTAGAGGCGGAAAGTTTATACACTGACTCGGCTAAACAGCTAAAAAAATATCTACTATGGTGTGATGTTCCAGGAAAAGAGCGATTTATGAGGTCAAATTTGGCTTTACGGTTTGCCGATGCCTGGGGATTTTTTGTGGATTTTGCCGAATATGACCTCAATAAGATTTTAGATCGTCATACAGGGGAGGTAATTGCTCATGGGGAGTGATAAACATTTAAAACTTCGTGCTACACCAGATAGTGGTTTGGGACGTGTCATTACTCATATGCAAAACGGGCTGACCAGTCAACAAGAGTTAGCTGCTGCAACTTTATTGGCCCGTTTTCTGCCTTTTGCCATAGATAAAGATCATCCTCAATTTCGGGAGATAGCGATTCGCTGTGCTAACGAATGTGAGGCATGGGGGAAGATAATTCGAGAGTATGCTCTCTTAGGAGTTCCTACTTCTTTTTCCAGTCTGGAGATCATGGGTCAATCCAGTCATCCGACTCATAATTCTATTGCTCACCCAGATAATCAAGATGATACCTGCTCTGAAGAGGAGGAACTTGACCCTGAGCTTGATGAGAGGCTTCGGCGGCGACGTAAAAATCCTATGGGTTTTTAAGTTTCTGTTGGCGCGCTTTTACCTTAAATAACGCGAGTCCAACTCGCTACGCGATAAATAGCCTTCAGCCTTCAGCCTTCAGCCTTCAGCCTTCAGCGTTTCGCGTTGCTCCCCTTGGCATTCTTGGAGGAGCTTGTACCCCTCCAAGTTGGAACATTTTTGTATTGGAATATAGATTGCTTAAATATGCTATAGAACGCATAATAGTAGAATGAATTGGAAAGTTTTATTTCATGAAGAATTTAAATCAGAATTTTATGAGTTACCAGAAGAGGCACAAAACAAGTTAATTGCTAATGCTAGATTGTTAGAACAATACGGCTCGACTTTATCCAGACCTCATGTTGATACTCTAAAAGGTTCGTCTTATTCCAATATGAAAGAACTGAGGTTCAATACAGACAGAGGTGTATGGCGAGTTGCATTTGCATTTGACCCCTTACGTCAAGCCATTTTACTCATAGCTGGGGATAAATCGGGAGTCAACCAAAAACGCTTTTATCGTAATCTCATGTTTTCTAGCCGATAAACGATTCAAAAGCTATCTAGATAATCTGTAAAAGAAAAAAACATGACAACATCTTTAGACGACATCGTAAATTCTTTACCACCTGAACAAAGAGCCAAAATTGAAAATTTGACTGAAGAACTATTTGAAGAAGTCGTAACTTTACGCGAACTAAGAAAGAAAAAAAAACTTACTCAAGAAGACATAGCGAAATTACTAGGAATTAAACAAGAAAATGTATCTCGTTTAGAACGACGTAACAATATTCATCTTTCGACCCTAAAAGACTACATTCACGCCCTCGGAGGAAAACTTCATCTCATAGTAGAATTTCCTAATCAAGAGCCTATAGAAATCAAAGATTGTGAAGAGCTTGAAGAAAAAGATTTTGAAAAGCAAACTATTAACAGATAAGTAAGTGTAGCGAGCCGAAATAATAAACGCTTCGACCCGCAATAACGGCATTCTTGAGACCACATTAAATGACAATATAAAGTAGTCAGACCTACAATAAATGACAATCGACCCACATTATGGCTCTTGCACACTTCTATCTTTATTTTTGACATAATCCTTGGGATGCACTAGAAATTAGACATCATAACTTATTTAATATTCAAAGTTTTCAAACGTGGCGCGTATTATTGGATTTTTCAATCAAGCTTCCAGTATGGGGAAGACAACCCTGACCGTTAATTTGGGCTTCCATTTATCTCAGAGAGGCAATAAGGTTCTTGTCGTAGATATGGACAGTCATAGTTGGTTAACCAGACTATTGTCTGTGGAACCCAATGAGCTAAAAACCAGCATTTTCGATGCTCTCATGGCAGAAAAGGAGCCTCCCATTCACAAAGGAATCCAAGGGGTTGATCTTATCCCTGCTAATCGGGAATTGAGTGCATTAGACGCTAATCTTAGCGAAGAAAAAAATCGGCAGTTTCGTTTGCAAAAAGTTCTTAAAAAAATCGAGTTGGAATATGATTTTATTTTGTTAGATTGTCCTCCTAATTTGGCTTTGGCCAGTGTTATGTGTCTAGTAGCAGCTACACATGTACTAGTACCTATTGAAACTACTGAAAAGGGAGTACAAGGAGCCAAAGACTTTTTAGTGACATTTCAGAATATATCGCAAAATCTAAATCCCCAGCTCAAGATAGCAGGGATAATTCCCACTCGGTACGATGGCAGAAAGAGTATTCATAAGCTTAAGTTGAAAACTATTCAAAATTCATTTGCCCGAGCAGAAATCCCTGTATATCCAGCAATTGGATTTTATACTGATTTTGAGAATGCTTGGGATAATGCTATCCCTTTGGCTTCTTATAATCCTAGACATATAGCTGTGAAACCATTAGAACAAATAGCACAGAGGTTGGAAGTTGTATAATGTCAGCCCAAAGAAAAGCGAAACGAGAACCAGAAGACCTTGATGTCAGTAGTTATGTTAAGAAGCTTGGAGTAAACGATTTACTGTTTAACAATGATGCAGGTACAGAAAACAATTCACCAAGTATAACTATACCTCTTGAATCGATTAAGGAACGCGATGTAAATACGCGAAACGTCACTGAAGAGCACGTAGCAGCGTTACAAGAATCTATCGCTGCTTTGGGACTAATTGAACCTATTGTGGTAGATACAAAATTCCAATTGCTAGCAGGTGCCCATCGTCTAGCGGCAATACAGTTACTCAAACGTGAACAAGCTGATATTTATCGTCAACATTTTCCACAAGATGCAGTTCCTGTAAGAATCATGCCTTTTGATGCAGATGAGGAGCCCAACAAGGCTTTAGAATGTGAAGTAGCAGAGAACGAGCATCGTCGAGACTATACTGCCAAAGAAGTGAGAGGGTTGGCCGAACGACTCAAAGCGGCAGGTTACCTTACCAAGCGAGGCAGACGTAGAGAAGGGGAAATGCATCTTGTTCCTGCTCTGCAAGTGATTGTAGGCAAAAGTCGTCGTACCTTGATGCGCTACTTGTCAGAAGATGAAAATAAATCAAATGTGCCAAATGACATATTTGAAAAACAACGTAAAAATATGGAAAAATTACGAAGAGATTTAAAAGCGGTAAGGAACATGGAGCTCGGTGCAGTAGAGAACCCGAAAATCCAAGCATTCAATAAACAATTGCCAAAGTTTATGAAGTTGCTTGAAGCTGCTCTTAAGGAAATTGAAGTAGAACGAAACTCTTAATAGTGAGTATTTTTTTATTAAATCTGACGGCAAGTAGTTATGGTAAAGGAACGACGGAGCAACCTTTTCCCTTGGTTCCGCCCCTAACGAGCTTGGTCAACTAAGATGACCAAATTGTGGGACAAATAATCTGTGCGGATTCATCTGTTAAATAAAAGTTGGTAACTGGATTATTGGATTTTTCACACCGCAGAGGCTCGACTTGTTTCTGATAAGGATTCCAAACCGCTACGATATCGCGCTTCTGCTTTTTGCGAATTAGTTGACAATTAATGTGAACCGTTTGTAACCAGACAATCAAAGCACTGTGTAACTGTGCGGTGACTGAAATACGAGAACGCTCGTGTAAATCAAAAAGTTTGCGCTTCAATTCCATACGGGTAGCTTCAATGCGATTCTTTTCTCGCTCTTTCTCTTCTCCCATCTTATTTCTTTTTTTTATTTTTCCTTTGATTTCCCCGATCATGTCTGAGTAATAGTCGGTAATGCGCTTAGAATCTCGTTGCAGTTGGCGTTGATTTTTTTGTCGCCAGGGAATTAATTCTCTCTCAATCACTTGCTCAGAGTGCTGCGAGCCAATTTGGAGTAATTGTTCATAATTAAGAGCTGTCCCTTCTTCAATTGACGGAGACGCGATGCGGTCAACCGTCCACAATAAAGCATCACCAAGGTCAACTCCTGTGACCCCTGTAACTCCATTGACCCAAAAAGAAACCATTCCCAAGCGTTTTTCCGAGGCTTCGGCGGTGTAATTGACATTAAATAAGACATAAGGAGTAATGGCAGGTACAGCATTCTGCACCCGAATCAAGCCATTTTGAGGACATAAGGTATCATTCACCAGTTGCTCAAAACCGCTCTGTTTCAGATAGCCGTCATATTTAATCCCATAACTTGCCACATAACCACTGTTGTCCAATAACCCCTCAAATCGTGACAGAATATCCGAATTGTAGGTCACAAAATAACTGCTGCTACCATTGGTGTCAGCACTAGTAGTAAAAGTGACTAATTCCCCTACCTTTAAAGCAGATGCTATTTTTTTAGGTAACAAAACTTCCAGACTTTGAGCATCCGTCCACTCAGCTACTCCATCTTGAAGAGTAACCATTTGGTTAATTGTATTAAGAATCTGATTATCCATTTCAGTAAGCAGTTACCAGTTACCAGTTACCAGTGTGCAGAGAGTGAGTATTTATTTTTGGTTGGGGGAGGAGTTGGTAGTTTTAAGTATTTTCCACAGCATTTTACTAATCTCTTCAGCATCTCCATAAATACTAGCAAAAGCATTCTCGTTGATATATCCTGTATCTTTCAGCAGTGAAAGCCAGTATTTTGCCTCCAGGCATTCTTTATATGCTATGGACATTTTAGCCCTAAAATCTGATGACCGATATTGCCCCATTAGCCTCTGCTATATTCGCTCCGATGGAGGTTCCGCTTCTCAATAATTGTTTAGATAAGACAAATTCTTTTTTCTCCTGATACAAATGTTTATAGGCATTAACAATTCTGATAGCGAATTGATAGGCTTTATCATAAACTTTACTATTCATTACTTACCGATCGCTCTTTCTGAAACACTGATCACTGGTCACTGATAACTGGTCACTGATAACTGGTCACTGATAAATGAATTAGGCTTCAAATTCATCGCCAAACAACTTTTCGTCAAATTCTTGTATTTCTTGATAGCTGTGCTTGGCATCTAGCAATTGCTGACCTAAATTACCAAAAGCGTCGTTTAGTTGTTTGGGCTCTTCATTAGCTAACCAGAGGTCAATCACAGTTTCGCTAAAGTCAAATTCATCTCCCATATTGCCCAAAATAGTTTCAATTTCTCCGACCACCAACTCAAACATATTGATCTTATCGTGGAGTATTTTGAGGATATAGGCTTCGATACTGTTAGCCAGACAAAAGTTAAAGATAAACACATCCTGGGTTTGCCCAATACGATGTAGACGACCAATGCGCTGCTCGATTTTCATCGGATTCCAGGGCAGGTCGTAATTGACAATGGTGTTGGCAAACTGAAGATTGCGTCCTTCTCCTCCAGTTTCCGAAGCCAACATTACGGGAACTGATTCTCTAAAACTATCAATAGCTGCATCTTTCGCCTTTAAGGACATCGAACCGCGAAAACAAGTATGGGCAATACCCTGCTTTTCTAAATATTTAGATAAATAGGACATGGTTGCCTTGTAGTTAATAAACACCAAAGTCTTTTGGGTCGATTTTTGGAGTAAATCCACCAATTG
>JAAUYG010001184.1_pt1 | contig 10473 bp, 6 predicted proteins | sample 7278091 | NCBI WGS metagenome assembly JAAUYG01 (sample SAMN14350201, study PRJNA611818) | marine sediment metagenome | isolation source: surface marine sediment (0.6m) | place: French Polynesia: Moorea | collected 2018-08
CGGAAACGACGCGCTAAGACTACATGGAGGGTGCCATATTGTAGTAAGTAGTTCTAGTACATCCGAGGCTAGTTTGCCTCGAAAACGGCCGAGGTGTTCCGAATGGCGGGGCGCAAAACACTGAATGCGTTTGTTTTCGCGGGATCGGCCGAGGTGTGTGAGGTGAGTGGAAAAACGCTTTCTGCTCAATCCGCTGGCGCGCGAAAACCGGGGCTGCGTTCAGTATCGAAACAGTTTGCAAGCATTTCCCAACAGAGCTGCGTTCAGTATTGAAACAATTCGAGGGAATACTGAACGCAGCTCTGTCGGGAAATGTTTGCAAACTGTTTCGATACTGAATGAAATTTGTCCGTGGTCTGTCGATGTCGCAATTATCTCAGACTTATGCACGGATTTCTTTCAAATTTTGGTTGTTGCTTCCCCTGAGCCATACGCTCGGACGGTTTTTTTTTTTTAAATTTGACAAAAATTACTCCTAGTTTTATGGTTTGGGCTGTCAACCTGTGTCTGTTAAATGTGCTCCATGATTAATTACACTAAATCAATTCATGCTTCTTTAAGGTCATATCCCATACATATGGTCCAAAATTATATACACATGTAGCTTGGAGTCGTTGGTGTTAAAATAACCAGCACAAACTGCTACTTTTACAACCTGGGTTCCGAAGTTACTCCTGGCCTGACCTGTATAAAGAAAAAGTACTTGTACCCAGTGCTGTGCTAGACCTTCTGCTGCTCGTGGTCACATAGAAAAATTAACAACATACAGAGAACGATAAATATACACAATACAGGTATGATGGTACAGAGGTTAGCTCAGTTAAAGTGAGCTGCTCTCAAACTTCACAGGGTTATGAAGGACATATGCAGGGGAACAAAATACAAGAACACTGAGGATACAACATTCAAACTACGTTTTTAATACCCCTGTACTAGTCCAAGACACCTGGCCGCCGGCTGCTGATGCAGTGGCGTCGAAGGATTTAATCGATTTTTTGTATCACTCTCTGTATTAGCAACTTTAACTACTGTTTGTGCTACATAGAAAGAAATTTCCCGGTTGCCATGGATATTGATTGTGCCTGACCAACAGGCGATCGACATTGATCTTGTTGCCAGGCCACAGAAAAATGGCAATAAATTCCAATAAAATGCGTGAACAGTCTTTCTTTTGCCAAGAACATTTTATGATTAGGTAAATAGTTAGATAAGACTTCGATCCAACTGACTGATATTTTTTTCGCCACAGTTAGGCAGATTTTGCTAAGAACTATCGAAATGAAAATTAACAGGGGAAAATTGGTGGAAAACTGATACAAATTTATCATTATCATATGGGAACCTAGACTGCGCTGTCCAGCTTTAAAGGCAGATGGTATGAGGACAGCGGAGCTAGGTTTCCTGGACTAACACCTGTACATGACCTGTTACACACGTAATATACTGACACACAAGCACACACAATTACATTAGCACTCCTCACAGCTACATGTCAGCCACACCCCCCCCTTCCCCTGCCACAGGGTAAAAGTACTAAATACAGCCTCTCTAATACCTCTACAATTGACTTATATAAGGTACAAAGATTACACAACAAGAGAGAAACCTCATAACTCTGGGATTTTGTCCAATCTTTGCACAAAATATATTTATTTTATTAAAAAGGCATCAAAAAGCTGAGAACTTTCATGTTTGCTGCAAACATACCGATGACACTGCAGTATGCCTCTACTGGGCAAAAAATGGCATTTTTTAAACGTTGGAGAATCTAATGTGGGCATTTTAAAATACATCTGAAAGTGACTCGTTGTAGGATTGATGTGGAAAGCTTAAAGGAAATTGACATGGGACATGGAATTCTTATATAAAATCTGCCATTAAAGTAACAAGTTTATACAGCGCTGAACTGCTATTAACGTGATATACACTTGAACATTTTGGAATTAGCACTTTAGCCCTATTGCTATATACAGATTTGGTATTTGCAATTCTATTTAATTCAATATGGCCCATCTGGAACTTAAATGTTATTAAAAGTGATGTGTGAGATAGACCAAATTCTTGAAAATTGACGTGGAACACAAGTCAAATAAATTTCACCCATGTACGTGGAGGCAGTACCATGTATATCAAAGTTGGGCAGGTTCTTGAGAGTATCCCTTGTGCTATAGAAGTGACTACCTACTGTGGTAAGCGTATATTATTTTTTTAGTATAGTTGATACATTTCTTTCATTGTTTCATGTAGAACCATTTGCCCGAGTCGGAAACATTTAAAGTGTGAAATAATTAGTCACTGTTCAAACTCACACTGCCCAGCTCGTCGGTTCTAGCCAACCGTGCGGGGAGGGTCGACAAGCGAGCGATGCAGTGTGTCTTCGAACGCTAATATTTAAAAGTTTGAGCATCGCCAAGGCGCTATGTTTGAAGAAATGAATTTACCGTCCACAAACAAACGGCCTTTTGCACGTGGGAGAGCTGCAAGGTGGAAGGCTGCTCCAAACTTTCAGAAGAAACTAGATGCGTTTCAGTGATTATTTGTATCAGTTTGCATCAGAAGATCCGAGTTATTTACTGAATAATTGTAAGCTTCGAGGGACAGTAAATAGATATTGATATCATACGTGCAAGGGATTTAGAATCGACATAATTTAAAAAATACAGGAACGAGCGACTTCACCTGTTCACTTCAGTCTTCAGCCTGGCTCAGAGTCAGAGTCATGGGCTCAACTCGCCTGGCTTCATCATCATGGAAGTTCACCAGTGTTAACATGTTCAGGGTTCACTTCAATTTTCAAATTCAAGTTAAATTCATACAATGCACGTACAGTACATACCATAGGCATCAGGGCATAGTACTTCCAGCATGCACAATGCATGTTCATGAAATTGTTGCCGGGGTTCAGGTACTCATGTACTATTAATATCAGATTATTCACAGCTTTATTACTAATATTAGACATAACCGGAAAAAGTTTTATGAAAAATAACCATTACTCTATCAGCAGTTTAACCGCTGAGTGCATAACTAAGTGATAACACACATGCACATGGCCAGATAGCTGATAACAGTGATATTACAGTTTCGGACTTGAAAGTTGAAACTTGTCTGAAGGAGAAAGTTTAAAAATTGCTTTGGGGCCAGATTTTTGGTCATTATTCAATAATGAAAATATGATCTTTGGAATCTTGATCCGAGAGACAAGTATCTCCCATCATTAATGTCATTGTCTTTATAAAATAGATCATACAACATTTTATCTGTTTAGACTTTACTCCAAGTCCTAATTGCCCCGGAGTTTCTGTTTACTGATGTACTACTACTAGCAGCACGTATAGATAAAAAGCATTGCCACACCAGATATGCTCTTCCGAATCGCTTAAGCTAAGGCGATCTGTCGTATGTAGTTTTTCTTTTAACAGATACAATACTGTAGTTGTAATACTTTGTTTAGTACTTAGTTTTGCTTCGGCAATATTGTTATTTTTTTTCCTGGTGTAGGACTGTGTAATAGTATTTCTCAAATCGTGTTGACAATGAACACTCTTGCACTACTTTAGCAGCAGTTCAGTCGACCTTTCAGTTTTTATCTTTTCATATTTTATTGAAGGGATTTAGTTTTTCTCGATACTTTGCGTTAGCATTGTGTTACCTTGCATGACTGTGGCATTTGTAATCTGTAATAATCGATCAAGTGCACAAAAGTAGTTTTGAATAATCTATCAAGACTATCGGACAGTACATACAAATAAACATGTTCCAAAAGGGTCTTAAGGCTGCTGCCGATATATTTTCTTTTCTCCTTTTTAACACAGGGGATTCCACAAAATTTCTGACAGTGGTTAACTAAGTCTGGAGAATGTAGCCAAACGTGGCAGGTGTAGATTCTTTGTAATGGTCAAACCTGTGTATGGCTTGCTGTGTACCATCTGAGTGATGACTTGATGACGAGTCTGAACTGAGGCCTGTTGCTACCTTGGTGTGGCCTTGGGACATGTTCTATGGCCCAAAGCCAAGATCTTTGATAGTGACAAAAAGGTATCGGGATATTGACGACTGTTTCGAGGCATTTGTCTGACAGATGGTTAATTACCATTTTCTATTATGGATACATGACATCTCCCTATTTAAAGCATTTGATATTACACATACCCTGGGTTAGCGCTAGACAAGAAAAGACTTGGCACAATTGGCTAAAAAGCTGCTTTCTGTTTAGCCAAATTCACATAACATTAGCCAACCTTCTTAGCCAGATCATTTACCTACTATTACTACTGGCCATTGCAAATTTATAAACTGAGTCCGTGCCTGCAAGATAGTGTTTGACATGCATACAGTGTTACTACAACCCTGCATAATAGACAGTTTGTAAACAGTTTCCACCAGTTGCCATTTAACAGTCTTTACGATAACAGTATTCTGACGTGGTATGGAGACTTTCTGTTATTTGAAATCTGCTGATCTTACAACTTTTTTTAATTCTGGTCAACCACCCCCTCAGCATGCTCAGTAACCGGTTAAATAAATGGTCTTTAGTCTTTAGCAGTTTTGGCTAAGCATGTGAGATTTACTTTAGCCAAATAAGGTGGCTTTAGCCTATGGCTAATGGCTAAGCCCTAATGCTAACCCACACACCAAGCCAGGTTTGTAATTCCTTAATTGTGCAAGTTGTGTTATTTTAGCACTACTGAATAACTACATTGGGCAGGGTCTGTGCATGATTAGTAGTATGCATTACTAGTATGCATTTGTTACTCTATAAACTGGTAGTCCAGGACAATTATGCTATTATAAATTGATGTGCCTGTTCTGCCATTATCTCCAGAAGCATGGCACATGTATGGTTTTGTGGTATAATATAGTGGCATTCCGATTTCCCTGTTTTAACCAGCTTTATATAGGTATTTAGTGGTTGATGATGATTTCAAGGCAACATCGGACTAGAGTCTCAGAGAGCTCCAGTGATGTGGAACGCCTCGTTTCTGATTCCACCTAACTGCTCATCCTTGAATATGTTAAAATGTGGCATCTGTGGTTTTAAAGTCTTCTGGAACAAGTTTGTAGCAATTATATGCAGTGGTAGTATAGCGTAATGTTTCAGACAGGATGATTTAACGAATTAACTCTTGTTGTTCAGTCTTGAAAAATACACGTCTGTGGCAATGCAAAAATTACTAAAGTAGGGTTTAATGTATCAATTGAATATGGTCATCAGTTAGTGATGTGGTTTCTTTTCCAGTTTGCTGCAGACAGCATGTCTGTGCAGTGCAAAATAATGTATCAATTGAATATGGTCATCAGTTAGTTATGTGGTTTCTTTTCCAGTTTGCTGTAGACAGCATGTCTGTGCAGTGCAAAATAACAACCTGTTCAACAGGGTGGCCGGAGGCCCAAGGTTACCTTCAAGATAGCATGGTATCAGGTTTGTGGCCCCATTTTGTCAGACTTCTGTATAATGTGGATGGTATTGGATTTGAAACTTGATCAGTTACATAGTTGTGGTCTTGATTTGTGTCTAGAAAATATTCAATACATGTATTCATAATTGGGCGCTAATTAATGGTATATGAAGCAGCACAATAATTGTTAGGAAGTTCAGTTTGTTCACAATGATGAGTCGATGTTAGCATTACCCATTGTACCTCTGTCGTATGTAAAGCCCTGTATATGATGAAGAAACAGGAATATGGTTTTGCAACTACCGACTGACTCCAGCTACTAGCTAGCTGTCTGACGACATATTCCTTGGCTGTCTGAGGGCGAATGTATGTACTGTACATGTATATGTTGCCAGTGTGCTCTGCAGATGACTTGAGTTTCTTTGTGCAGTCAATTCTAATCTTGTGTTTCCAGTTTATGGCTGATCCAGCTGCCAATTTCACAAAACTTCACCGGTATTGGCTTCCAAGGTCACGATGTGCCCTTCCGCCTCATGCAAGATGGTTAGTAGTTTTTGACATGCATACAGTGTTGCTACAACCCTGCATAATAGGCAGTTTGTAAACAATTTCCACCAGTTGCCATTTAACAGTCTTTACGATAACAGTATTCTGACGTGGTAGGGAGTAGTGTACACACAGAAATTCTACTGGATATACATGTACTGGTGGATATAAAGCTACTTCAAGGTTTGAATGTCGAAAAATGTTTCATTTACATAAGTCCCTGCATTTTAAGACCACCCCTTTAGCCATAAAAATATGGTCTTAAATTGAAGCTGGTCTTAAAATGATGGGATATTTGTATTGAAAATATAACCATGGTGTCACTGATAGCTGGTCTTAAAACAGAGGGAATTGTTAAATGGAGGGGTCTTAAATGGCAGGGGCCATTGTACCTTGGTCAGTCGGGGTTAACATTGTGCATTAACCATTTGTAAAGACCCAGGAGATGATGAAGAAACAGGAATATGGTTTCGCAACTACTGACTGACACCAGCTACTAGCTAGCTGTCTGACGACATATTCCTTGGCTGTCTGAGGGCAAATGTTTGTTATGTAATATGTATCTGCTGTGCATAGTTGATTTCCCGAAGTGGATAATTCTTGTTCCTGACAATTCTTATCTTCCATTTCCAGATGATGGAGGATCTGATTGGTAGATGCCAAGCTGCTGGGAAAAAAGTCTGATGGTTAGTGTTGTTCGCCATAGTGTTTGTTTTTGTTTTCTTGTCCTGGAAACATCTTATGTGTCATATGACCTGGAATAAATCGTGCGCAGTTTGTAAAAAAAAACTTTCCATGTACCGGTAACTGTTTGTCAGAGAAGGCCGTTGCGATGTAGTGTGCTGGAGTGAACAAAAAATATTTAGGTATAGAGATATAGATATACAATTCATCAAGATTTCAGTGTGAAACATAAGTCTGGCATGGTTTCTTCTTCAACAATTTAGCATTGCTGTCTGGCTGCACGTGATGATTGTTTATCTAAACAGTTGGGAATCTCTCTGACAACTTTGTATAAGTTGTATGCAGATATTCAGTCTCTGATGCAGTCACATAACTATTTTCCCCAAAAGGCAGTTTTCCTTAAACCTGCAGCAACAGATGTGTTTCTTTGCTTCACTATTTCCTTAATAATAATATCGATAGCGCAATTGTAAATGAAACTTTTTGTAAATTAATACTTCCTCAGTCTTATATGTTAGGTCTTTGCTTCAGATTGTTGCAGTTTGGCCAAACGTTACGTAGTATTGCCATGGGCAGGATGTGGGGTATGTTAAAACTTCAATTTTGCATTTGCTTTCTTGCTATTCTGGGAGTTCATTGTGGAGCTAAGATTAATGTAATGCAAGTGGCAAGTGTGAGGTGCTTATCTAAATGGGAAAGGGATGAGCCGCAAAATAGAATTCTTGTTAAGCTTCTACTTTTGTCTTAATTCTAGGGTTCCATTGCATAGATATATTGCATCTCAGTGTATGTAATATGTATGCCAAGTCCAGTGATGCTCATGATTGGTTGACAGGGGCAAGGTTGATGAGGACCATGCTAGATAGGGACATATGATCTATCAGTATGATTCATATTCTAGCACTGACTTGCCTAGCACTGGCTGCTCGTACCATTCTGGGGTGGGTGGGGTTGGATAAAAAAAACAAACATGCAAATGATGCGCAAGTGACAACATATACATACCTTTCAGGTGCATGCTGTCCACAAATGATGAACCCTGTCTGCAGTCAGCATGGCTGACAAGAGACAGGAATCGCCCTTGTCCAAGACGTTGCCTGAGGATCATTCCCTTCAGGTATAATGGAGCGAGATATTTGGTATTATACAGAACACCCACACATTTTGTGCCTGTGATGTGTACAAGTCTACGAATCCTACTCCCCATGAGGAAAAGTTTGTATCTCTGAGGCACGAGCAGGACAGCATCAAACATGATAAAGACTTATATACACTGTACCCTGGTCATGTAAGGAAAGTAGGCCCTGGTTTTCAATGTAGCAGAACTTTGTTTTCAATGGTACACCCATTTCTATCAAACAATTGTGTCCTTATTAGAGAGGTGTCCTTTGGTGAGAGGGAGCATCACACACACTCACTGTACTTACTGCCAAGAATTTGTCCTGGGGCAGTGTCCTCTCTAGAGAGGGGCCACTGTACTAGACCTTGGTCAAGGTCACGTTAAATAAAGTGACTGTTTAAGCTCTTATCATGTCATTAAGACAGTTAAAGACACTAGAGTTCTCTCCTAAGAGTAAGACCTCTACGAGACGTCCACAGCAAGATTTATGAAGAATCTTAGCTAGCATTTGGCGCAGTCTGGTAAATGGTGATTCAGTGGTCCTTAAAGTACACCCCTCTAGAAACGACACAAATCCATGGCAACAAATAGCATGAATGCATGCAATATTTCTTCTCATCGAAGAACCCCTCTCTAATAAGGACAACTTTTTGGCAGAAGGGGTGTCCATATTAGAGGGGGACTATTGTACTGCGTACTATATTACATGTATTAGTATTTAGTAAATTTAACCTTGGCTGTCAGAGAGAATTTTCCACAGTCGTCACCAGCATTACTGTTGTCCAAGTGGTCTTTGATTATTCCAATGGAAGCTTTTCCCAAGGGGTCACTAATGATGATTGTTTGGTACAAACAGTTGGGAATCTCTCCGATGTATTCCATGTGAAGATACCAAGGATCTGAAGTGGCAGGTGGACAACATGGCATTTCTTTCCTGGAAGACACAAGCTCTTGGCTTAAATTGTATTGCACTCCAGGGCTAAGAATTTCTTTCAAGAAATAACATGTTTGATCTTTTCTCATCTCTTTGATCTTAACACTAGTTGACCTTTCCAGTGCAGGAGGCAGCTACTCGCAAAACAAAACATGTAGATAGAAAAAATACAGCATTGAAAGGGTTAATAGTGTGTACCAGTCCTGAGCCAAAAAGTGCTTTGTGGCCAAAAAATAAATCCCCTTGTTTTCCCTTTCAGATCCCATGTGTAGTTGTACCAACCTAGATATGTTTGGATTTACCCGCCAAAAAAATTGGTAAGTTGTGACAGTTGCAAGTGACATGTTCAGGTTAAAATTTCAGAGCAGATATTTGTACAACTATAATCGAAAATCAAGTCAAAGTTACCTTGGTCTTTACCTTGCCAATGGCTGGCTGAACAGGGATGATGAGTTCATGCTAGATAGGGACAGATGATATATTTCCTGATTATACCTCTAGCACTGACCTGCTTCGGCCATGCAAGGCACCAGAACAGTCTTGGGGAAATGTCGCATTGTTACATACGATTAGACTAATTTCCTGTGTAAAAGTACAGTGTTGAAACAGGATCTGCTGGCCACTCTACAGTTGCAGTGGTCCCTCTATTTTAAGACCACCCATGAGACCAAGAAAATGTGGTCTTATATTGCAGGTGATCTTAAAATAAAGCTCCTTTAACACAGAAAATTGCCCTTTGGGACCAAATCAAGCAGTCTTATGATCAACGGTTGGCTTAAAATCGAGCGTTGTAAAATAGGACTACTGTACACCTTTTAAAACGATGGACTTGTATTAATATTGCAAATTACAGCAACGTCTAGTAAAGCACCCATGATAGTATTGCAAATTACAGCAACGTCTAGTAAAGCACCCATGATAGTATGTACACATGTTTACACATGTGTTTATGCTTGTCAATAAAATACTACTACTATTACTATAACTATGCTACATTGGTAATATTAAAAGATTTAGCATTATAGGTATAAAATTTGGTCTGAAGCACTTTACTAACAATTTAATTTGAACGCGATCTGTTTTCAGATGTTTCCCTAATGTTGCGTGGGACTACAGGTAATTATGTGTGATTGACAGAACATATTGTAATTTATGATAATTTATTCATGCCAAAAATAATGGATGACATAAATGTGGCCTGTTGATGATGATTTCAAGGCAACATCGGACTAGAGTCTCGGAGAGCTCCAGTGATGTGGAACGCCTCGAACTGAAAAAGGCTTTGGGTGCTTTCAATTTCTCATATAAGTACTCCACATAGAACAGAGTCAAACTTGAACACTTGTACATAGATGGTTTTCCTTTGTGGCTGGAAACTTCATGTGTCATGTTTGGTGATTTCTTGATCGTGAGCTAAATGCATGGTTCAACTTTGGTGGATTGTCAATTTCAGATAAAAGATGCTTCTGGCAGGAGGGAAATTACCTCAGGTTACTCGTGATGGAATTAACAAATATTTTTGACAAGGTTTGTGCAACGGACAAACTCCTGAATCCTGAAGTCCCAGTTACATGTGCAGGGATTTAATACAGTAAATGTCAAATGTCTGAAATGCCGTGAAAATGAAGTGCCCTGAATACAATAGACCCTTTCAATGGTAAGCATTTTGTTCGCAGGGGGGGGGGGGGGGGGAAGGGGGGGAGAATTATTGAAATTTTTAATTTTTTTTTTTTATTTGTGGAATTTGGGCAAAAACCCCCAATGCAAAAAATTTTAACCACCGAATGAAA
>JAAUYG010148362.1_pt1 | contig 10472 bp, 5 predicted proteins | sample 7278091 | NCBI WGS metagenome assembly JAAUYG01 (sample SAMN14350201, study PRJNA611818) | marine sediment metagenome | isolation source: surface marine sediment (0.6m) | place: French Polynesia: Moorea | collected 2018-08
GCGCCCGGGGGGGGCGCGCCGGGCGCGCGCCCGCCGCCCCCCCCCCCCCCCCCCCCCCCCCCCCCCCCCCCCCCCCGGGGAGGGAATTGGATACAGCATGTACAGCAGATCATCAGAATTGTGTATCGTACTGTGGGTTGATCAGGTCAATCGGTGAAAAAGTCCCCAGCATATGGAATCCTCAGGGATCATCATGATCATGGTACCCATGATTAAAGCATGTAGAATGCTTTGTCACTTGAGGCACACTGTGTGCAGGTGGTGTGTGAGCCAGATCATGTGCAAGCATTGATGCTGAATAATCAGTCTCTGACACAAAATCTGGACAGATAGGTCATGCAGGTGCGAAACCTTCAAAATCATCCAGTAACATGTATGTATGTGAACAAACAGTGGAAACTGCTGAAAACTGTTGGGTGTCCAGTTGGAAATGACCCGACTGAGAACATGGAGAAATGTACCGGTACGGACCAAGGCATAGAGGACTGCAACAACCATTGGGACTGTTGATGGAGAAATGTACCGTTACGGACCAAGCCATAGAGGACTGCAACAACCATTGGGACTGTTGATATCCAGAAATTATTGAGGCATCAAGGTTCTGAGATTCAAAGATTAGGTACATGTAACAAGTTTCTGTAGGCTGCTCTTCTCAGAAAAAATGGTAAAGCTGCCAATAATTAATTGTATTTTACATAACACTGGAGCATTTAAAATGTTTTACTAAGCTGACTTTATCCTTTTGTCTGTTGTGAAGGCGCAGAAACATACATACATGTACATGCATTGCAGCAAATAGTTTTTTCTCCATCATAAGTCCAAAGCAATCTTTCCATGGAATATCCATCCAAACACTGACTCCATTTATTACATCTAGGCTTGAGGGGAGTTCTAAGATGTTTGGCTGCAGTTAACCTTTCTGAGTAAAGGTTGCTTCATATATGCCACAGTGGATGGTTTCTTTCCAGCGTTAGTTCTAAGGTGGCTGATTAGATCACGTAGATAGCAGTCTAATCAAAGGTTGCTTTACATACATTTCAATAGAAAGATTTCTCTTTAGTGTGAGTTCTATGATGACGGGCTAGGGCACTTTTCCAAGCAAAGGTTGCTTCACACATATTACAATGGAAAGGTTTCTCTCCAGTGTGAGTTCTAAGATGGCTAATAAGGATGGATTTGTTAGCAAAAGTTGCTTCACAAATAATACAGCAGAAAGGTTTCTCTCCAGTGTGAGTTCTAAGATGGCTGATTAGGCCACCTTTCCGAGCAAAAGCTACTTCACACACATTACAATGGAAAGGCTTCTCTCCAGAGTGATTTCTAAGATGGATGGTTAGGTCACCTTTCGAAGCAAAAGTTGTTTCACACATATTACAATGGAAAGGTTTTTCTCCAGTGTGAGTTCTAAGATGACGGGTTAGATCGGCTTTCTGAGCAAAGGTTGTTTCACACATATCATGCATATTACATTGGAAAGATTTCTCTCCAGTGTGAGTTCTAAGATGACGGATTAGGTTGGCTTTCCAAGCAAAGGTTGTTTCGCAGATATTACATAGGAAAGGTTTCTCTCCAGTGTGAGTTCTAAGATGTCTAGTAAGGTTGGACTTATCAACAAAGGTTGCTTCACACGTATTACAGTGGAAAGGTTTCTCTCCAGTGTGACTTCTAAGATGGCTGGTAAGGCTGGACTTATTAACAAAGGTTGCTTCACACATATTACAGTGGAAAGGTTTCTCTCCAGTGTGACTTCTAAGATGGCTAGTAAGGCTGGACTTAAGAGTAAAGGTTGCTTTACACATATTACAGTGGAAAAGTTTCTCTCCAGTGTGAGTCCTAAGGTGGCGGGTTAGATTGCCTTTCGAAGCAAACATTGCTTCACACACAGTACAATGGAAAGGTTTCTCTCCAGTGTGAGTTCTAAGATGACCCTTCAAGTGACGTTTCTGAGCAAAGGTTGCTTCACAGACGTAACAGTAGAAAGGTTTCTCTCCAGTGCAAGTCCCAAGATGGATGGCTGGGTAGGCTCCCTGGGAAAATGCTGCTTCACACATGTTGTGGTGAAAAGCTATCTTTCCAGTGTGTGTTCTGAGATGGCTGGGTAGGTGAACTTCCTAGCCTGACAGGTCAGGTATGGTGAACAGGTTACTCTCCGGTGTGACTTCTAAGATGACTGGATAGGTGGGCGCAGTCAGCAACAGATGTATGAATTACCAGCATTTCATCATGTTCGTTGTGTCCTCAGATCCATTGCTGAGCTTGCTTTTTAGAAGAACAGTTCCACATTTTCGTAGTTTCTGTGTGCGATGATTAGTTGTTTAAAAATGGTACTTGAAGTACCAGGGTATCCATTATTTGCAAGAAATGCATGACATACTACTATACTCTGCAAAACTTTCCTTTCTTCATCATGGCCATGCATGCTCAGAGTTGAATTTCTAGAAACACTTCAATCATTCCAAGTGGTCTGCTTCATGTGCTTAGGACACCTTTTAGCATGTTTAGTCACTGTGCGTAAGTCAATGCCGGCACATCCTGATCAACATGATAACAGTCACCATGGTCACATTCTCCATGTCACATGTGTCAGTTATTCCTAACCTGCATGTTAGGAGCTGCACCCTTGCCTGACGCTATGACCTGGGGAGGGGGGTGGAGGTGGGAGGAGATGAAAACAGTTTATACAGCTGCTCAAGACATAAATTTTCCATAGTATTTCCAAGTCCTGGCTACAGATTCACTGCTACTTGGGTAATAACACAGAGTAGGTGTCTGTTCACTTGTGAATCACACACAGTGGAAATGTCTGCCTTATAACATGTATAAACATGTATGAATATATCCTTATGGCAGTGAAACAGTTGAAATTCAGTTGAACACTTGCAGCAGGATCCAGGGCCAGGGGTAGTCTAGATTATACATGTTATATGTGTTATACAGTAGCTCTATACCATGTACATGGTGATGTATACATGATAACGTATTTCAGAAACATGGCACACATGCAATTATATCCTTATCATAATCCAACACTTAGCCACATGTAGCTGAACATTCCAAGCGCCCAACATGCCCAATGCACACACTGATTGCACAAGACTGAGAGCTGCCAAGACTGATCATGCTATCCATGTACCCGCACTTGTCTTCACCTGCAGTTAGCATGGTTAGCTACCTGAGGTTCACTGCATGAAGATCACTGGTTTGCTAGGGCAGATTGCTTTCCCCCCTACCCTAGTGCAGTGAAGCATGCCCCTGAACATGCTGAATGGTTGGCTGACCGGCCAGCCCAGACATGGGCCAGTGCAGTCATCTTCCACCATGGGTACCTCACAGGCAAAGACCACTTCTGCAAGTTCTGTAATGCATGTACCATACGAATTAGGGACACCCAAGGGACTATGAAAAACTGTCCTGAATTCCGAAGTGGTCTTATTTCTCAGGTCCATTTCTGTGTACTGAATAGGCATAGGGACTGAAGTGGCTGTCCTTAATTCCCAGGTTGTCCCTATTTCTCAGGTGGTCTTTAAGATAGGTTTCACTGTATGTATGCTCTTATAGATATGATAGGAGTCAATGCCATGCAAGTTGTACAGAGTACCAACTTATACCATGTGTATACTGCAAGACAGCCTATATTTCAATTTTTTTTTTTTTGTATTTGCTATGAATGGACTTAAGTATACTAACAACCATGACAACCATTCTGCTAAGATCAGTTTTAGACCTAAAGATTCTTATGAAACTGGCCTGTGTTTTTGATGGGTTAGCCCAGCATTTAACACAACATCATGCTATTTCTTATAAACCATGTTCACTGATGTTAACAATTTCTTAAAAGGCACAGAACAAAAACATTCAAACTAAAAATAAATCGTCTGTTCAAACATATATGCCATTGTAAACATGGTAAACAGGTAAACATGGTTCTGAACTTGCTAAAGTCCAAACATAAATGAGGATTATTTTATTTTGAAATGGTTAAATTACTTTGCATTTTAATTTTCCCCCTTTCACATTCAATTTCACAATCAGCTTTTTGCTCACTTTTTCAGCTTTCCGTTGCTTCTTGCCCAGTGTCCGGGCATCTGCTTCCATGCTCTGTAGGACGTTTTCCATTTCTTTCATCTTTTGCTTCAGGGAAACCACTTTTCTCAGATGTATGTCCTGGGAGGTTTCAGGTCTAAACAGGCAAAAGCATTAACATGGAAATCATCTTCAAACAAACCCAAGTGGTATGGCATATACATTGTACAGTAGTCCGCCTTTAGCATGTTTGGAAGTGCATCCCTTCTGCCAAATAATTTTGTCCTTATTAGAGAGATGTCCTTGGCGAGAGGGAGCATCACATTCATTTATGGTGCTTGTTGCCAAGATTTGTCCCTTCTATGTTCTACATCATGTACATGTTCTAGGCAGGGTGTTCCCTCAAGTGTCGTTTAAGTTTAAGCATGTTAAGAGAAGGATGAAAATTGTGGAACCAAGAAAATGTGGTCTTATATTGCAGGTGGTCTTTAAATAGAGGTCATTTAGTACAGAGTGACACTTTGGGACCAAATCAAGTGGTCTTATAATTAAGGGTGGCCATGAACAAAAGGGTTGAAAAATAGAGGGATCACTGTAGACTGTGCAATGCTGTATATAAATAGATTGCTATTATTGTGAAAGATTGTAATCATGGTAATACTGTGAGTTACGTATACATGTACCATGTACATGTATAGTTTTGGTTTTGTGGTCAGAGCCATCTCCTATCCTTCCCCATTACAAAATACTAATCATACTGGTACCACTGGGTACTGAACTTGCCCAGATCAGGCCATATTGCAAATAGCTTGAAAGCTACCCCTATGGGTCATATACAACATGTATCAGTAAATGGCACAATATGGTAGGCATTACATGTTAATTATATGCAAATTTTAAACAATCCATTGAGCTTCACATCTACTCTTACAGACTTACTGGGACATTATAACTTCAACATGAACTTCCTTCTGATGTGCTTGTTTCGGAATTTGCTTCTTGCCGACTATCTTATACAGAGCGACTGGGGTGACACCTTCTGGCTGTTTGGTTGCACGTGCTACCTTCGAAAGACAAAACAACCGGCATAATACATCTCTGTAACCATGGTAACCTCTGAAATGTTAACCTACACAACAGTAGTCTTTAATTTCGGTAAATTGGTCACAAGTTATTCAGATCACTTTTGATTAAATTACAGATTAGTAGTAGTAGTAGTAGTAGTAGTAGTAATTTATTTTCAAACTGTATATGATGTATACCAATAACACTTCTTAACATGCTTAATACAAGCGTATTTGAAGAAAAATAAGTATATACAGTTTGCGGCAAATATAGCAATATTGCTGTTACTGTGATTTAAGAACCCTTTCATAGGTGTCTCATTTTATAAACATTACACATTGTATAACCATGATAAAAAGGTATTCTTACCACTTTAACATTTTACATGCACTTTTGTTTCTTATTATTTTCCCAAAATAACGTATTTTTAAAGACATTCGACTGATTCGTGATACTTTCTTTATGTTCTCAGACCATGCACATGATGCATGTACAAACACTAGGTACATGAGGTATGCTGTGAATTACTACCAGCTGGCACTGACAGCCAACACATGTACCAGGGACTATACCATTGTATACGGGGTGCCTAGATCATGTAGATTAACCAATTATCATCGATTCAAGTGACAAGTCACACAAATGTGGTTAATTCGAAGGAAGTGTAATCCAAGTGATACAAGTAAAGTTGAATATGTAAAGGATTAATATTTAGCTGTGAAACAATGGAAAAGCTTATGGTTCTCTATTTTGATAATTACACTGAATGAAACAAAAGACTTACTCTTACTACTACTGTACACATGGTACATGGTATCGTCCTTGGGAAAACATTTTAGATCACATTCACAAATATATCCCAAGACAATTTTAAAGACCAAATACCGGTACTTCTTCCTTGGGCATTTTGAGTCAGAAGAATACTCTTACCAAAACATGAAATAGACAGCTGCCTATAATACAGTACATGCAGACAGTTTCTGGAATGTTACAGGTATTTACATAACTGTCGAAAATTGCTGGCCTAACAGACCAATAAACAGATAAATAAATATTAACATTTTTGTTGGCCAGGAACACTCAATACTGTAAATTCATTAATGTTTGCATTTCTGAGACAAAACCATTTTCGGGAAGATTAATGTCTGTGACTAGCTCAGGTCTTATTAATTTTCTAGATACAGGAATATTATGTTTGCTGGTATTTATGTTTGAAATTTAAAGATGGTTGCAAAATTCGCCAAATTAATCCCTCGCAAACATTAATGAATTTATAACACTACTTTGCATGTTACTGCGTGTATCATGTGTATGTCAGTAAGCACACTGGGGATTCTTATTTCTTAACCGCATAAACTGAAAGCAAGCTCTGCAATATGTACTAGACTGAGGCTTAATCCTATATCCAGTCTCTGATGGATTTAAGATGCAGTCATCAGTGCAAACCTTTATAGCACATACCTGAATATGATGTGGTAACAATCAGTTTGTTAGTATGATTTATGTTTACCTAGTACCAGTAGTTAGTACCTTCTGAAGGAGAGGTGGATCAGCCTTGGATCGCTTGCCACTTGGAAGGGAAGAAACCTCCTCAACCAGTTTCTTCGCAGGGGATGGCTTCGTTTTGACAGAGCTTTCCCCACCAGAAGCTGGATCACTGAAGTTCTTAAATACTTCACAGCATGACTGGCACATGGTACACTCAGATGGATCCTTCGTCATTTTCACCCAAATGTTACATCTCTCACTGAACAGTCTAGCCTCCCGCTTTTCACTCTTTTCACCCAAGGCAACATCCCTCTTCACCACTTTGAGTAGGTTCATAATGTGTTCATCATGCTTCTGCGCATCATACAGAAGCCCGATACACACGTTAGCTTGCTGAACGATATGAACTATACCTGACAGCTCATTCTGCGAAATTCTCTGCAACGTTTTTGAGATACCAAAGTTGGGTAATTCAATCTGTTTTTCTAGCATTTTCACATCCAGTGCCAGATTTTGATGAATTCTGATGTGACCGACGACAGTTTTCCCGTCGAAGATGTATTTTGTGGGACAGTCAATCCGAAGGATGCCATCCACTTGTTTGAATTTACAGTTTGGAGGAAGGGTTATTGTACTTGGGTCAGGGTATTCCTTTGGTCTCACTGTCAAGCCCCAGAACTTTTCATTGCGGTACGAAGCTTTTGGGAAAAGTGCCTGTACGACAAGAGGAATAGTCTTTAATCCACAATGAGGTAAAGGTGGGTTGGCCTCTTTGTATTTGGCATTGATCAATTGTAGATCCAGGTATGCATTCTTAACAGATTCCCCTAAGTTAGCTGCAGCCCTGAAACAAACAAAGTTGCATGAGTGAATTCCGTCCACAAACAGGCATTCAATGAACTGAGAACAATTATCATGATTACATGGATTATGTGTATACACATATATATTTAGCATGCACTCTACAAATGTTATCCACCCAATCATACACCATCAGAAATTAGGATAATTAAAGTAATACATGTAACAAGTATGTCATATTTATACAGCCCATAGCACTCTCCAACTTCAAAGTTCAGAAAACCTTGAATAAATTTCTAATTCTAAACCCTACATCATGTATATTATGGGTATAACAACAGTCTGGATACTTTTTTCAACTTTTTTTTCCAAAGGTGTATTTTTAGGCATGCCCACCCTAAGTTGTGAAAAGTTTTCACAAATCAATCCCTTGAAATTCCCGCTAGAGTTGTTTTCATTTACACAATTATGTCTGTACATCATATACACTACAGTAATGTTATGTATAGACTTAGCAAGTACTTCATCCCACAAAACCACAGGGTGAATAATTAGCAAAACTACCCTTGATCACAATGCACCATATAGTACATGATATAGCCAATCACAATGGGTTGCACGAAAGCTTCGACCAATCATGAGGGGCTGCCACATTAGCATGATTAGGGCCTTCTTCATGTTTTTGCTTCTTTGAGTATCTTTGGGATATTTTCCCGCCAAGGTGTTTAAAGTGCTTCTGATTGCATACATTGCACATGTACATCAATATTGGTGTACTACTGTATAATATACGGTACCGCATATGTCAAGGACTTTGCAGCTGCCCCTGCCTGTACTCGGAGTATATCAATGCCATTTTAACATGTTTAAGACAGGCTGCACTTCATCACATTCATACAAACAACAAAATCTTTGCTGAAAAGAAATATGACATAAAATGTTATTCCTTACCAGCTTGTAAAAGTTGTATGTTCTGCCATATTCCCAATAGCTGTGCTTATATCTATGCAGCAAATCCACAGATGATCCTTCTAACTCCTTTCTGTAGATACAGGCAATGTCATGATGCAGGTAGGTGTCCCAATGGAATATGATTTCTGAGTGTCAGAACCCAATTCTGAAATATAAGAAATGCCATTAATGTAGATGCGCATGCTGCAAATACATTGTTCACATCTCATAATTGCTTTCTAAGCTTCTGTTGACTTCCAATTCCAAAGCAAAGTTTACCGGTCATTTGTCTACCAACAAGTCTAATTCTGGCAGCTCTTAGCTTGGTTTTGGGAGTTCTTGTGTTGTGGTTATGTGTGTAATACTAAAAATTCATTAATGTTTGCGAGCGATTTATTTGACGAAATTTGCAATCATCTTTAAATCACAAAAATAAATACCTACAAACATAATTCATGTACCTAGATAACTAACAAGACCAGTGAGCTAAGCGCAAATATTAATAAGACCTAAAGCTTCATACAGATTCATCAGATTCATACAGATTTAAGGAAGTTTACAGGGGCCATAATAGTAGGGCCATAACAGAACTCTACATGTCAACATGGTCAACTATGCTAGGACAGATAAAAGAAAATATTATTGGTTATACCGAGGTTAAATAGAATTGTAACACATTGGAATGGCCTAGATGGTGCTATTGTGAATGCAGGGAATCCATTTGTTTTTAAGAGATTGGTGAGAAATGTCAGTTTTATTGGTAGAGGGAGTATGTATTGTGTCCAACCTTTACTCCCTTTCATTGTTTTCATTGTAATTGTATGTACTGGAAATAAATAAATAAAAAAAATCCCCAATACGTATTGTATTGTGGGGTTACTGTATTGTAACACCTCTAGCCCACGTTGGATTATACACTTTTATAAGTGGCCGCGTCACACTTTAATTTTTTACCCATGGGGAACCCTACAGTAGGGTAGTAGAGGTAGATACAGCCGTGAACGATCTTTTTGTTTTGGTCCGGGGGGGAAACTACTGCAGTAGTAGTAGAGAGTAGACAGTCACTTGGGGCTAAGGTAGATAAAGAGAAGTGGGCGATTTCACGAGTATGCCAGTGACTGACTTGTAAAAACGTAGACAGTCACTTGGGCTGTGAGTAAGAGTGATGGTAGGTGTGAACGACGCTAAATTTGACCGATAGCTCAAGTGTCTATTACGGCAGTGTAAAGTAGACAGTCATTTCATTGGCATGTTGCATTGTTGGGGCTAGAGTCTAGAGAGACAGAGTGATCACTGAGTGATGGTAGCCGGAAGACCTGTCTCCTGCAAGCCAAGTTCTTTGACACTTTGTGATGGTCACACTCGCCTGCCGCGTCCACCAGAAAATGGCAATAGCTGCAGGCGAGCCAGGTATTCCGGCTACATGCATGCATGGGCTATGTGATGCCTGATGGGTATTTCACCTATTATCGTAAGATTAAGCTCCTTCCACACCACGGGTCGTTGTACTTCCTCTTGGAAAGTGCTTTGCTAGCATGACAATTAATCACTGGTTCTCAAAGATCGCAAATTGTATATATTTAATAAGTTTTAAAATGTTTCTTAGCTGAATATCAACGTTTCAAAAACTGAAAAGGCCAGTGAATGTTACGTTTCACGGGCCTATTTTAATTATTTTCACTGTGAGCTTTTCAGTGTACGGTGAATCCGACCCACTCTCAAAGTGACAAACAATGGCTCGATACAAAAAAAAATCGTTTGAAGTAAATGTTGAAAATAGATTCCCTGATTAGGCCATTGACAGGGGTTCTCAGTTGATACGATTTATGGACTTCATATCATATCATATGATATTTCAGTCTTTGAGGCTTTATCCTATTGACTGCTCTTCTCCTTCCTTATTTTTTCAGTCTTTCAGGCTTCAAGACTGTTTTGACTGCTCTTGATGGCTCCCCCTTGTGTTGTAAGTGTATGCAGTGTGGCGTGAGGGAGGTTTTTCTGTTCTGTGCTGCTTGTGTGGAATTTATTAGGCGAATGAATGCAAAGTCCAAGACAAAACGTCAAGTCACATCTTGAAAAAAAGTCCAGCAATGAACAAGGTAATGCCCACTATGGTCCGCGGCCAGCTAAAGTAGCTGGCTAAC